>ERZ795059.4174-NODE-4174-length-13670-cov-5.461403_pt1 | contig 13670 bp, 6 predicted proteins | sample MGYA00375143_ERZ795059 | MGnify/ENA primary metagenome ERZ795059 (study PRJEB30188, sample SAMN05720168) | activated sludge metagenome | isolation source: Anaerobic digester | place: USA | collected 2015-01-07 ... | reverse complement strand
AAACGCATAGACGAGCGTCGTGATCCTTATGCTGCTTGTGAGGCAGCAGCAAAATACCTGAAAGAAATGTATAACCTTTACGGCAACTGGCATCTTGCCATTGCTTCCTATAACTGTGGTGCCGGCAATGTAAACAAAGCAATTAAAAAAGCCGGTGGCTCTACCAGCTTCTGGGATATTCATATGTATTTACCGGCAGAAACACGAGCTTATGTACCATCATTTATTGCAGTAGTTTATGCAATGAAATATGCAGGAAAATATGGAATTTCACCGCAAATTATTGACAGAGAAAACATGCAGCGTGTTACCGTTAGACAGAAAATTACCGTCAATGACCTGGAAACAATGCTGGAAATTCCAAGACAATTGTTAGTTGAAGAAAATCCTTCTTTGCTAACCACCTTTATTCCACCTGACTATATCCTGAATTTACCTGTCTCAAAAATTACAGCCTTTCATCAGTTTCAAGATTCGCTCTACCAGAAAGCAATCTGTGAAATTGAAGAACAACAACTTATTTCACCAAATGCTGTAAGTCCAAAAATCACTGCAAAAGAAAACAAAGTAGTTAAAGAAGTTAAGGAAGTTAAAGAAGATAAAATTGCAACAGCACCGGTAAAAGAAATTAAAAAAACGACAAATGCGAAATCCGATGAAAACTGGAAATCCATTCCGGTAGTATCAGATGAAAAAACGACACCCAAAAACACAACCGTTAGTAAAAAACCAACTGCAGTTGTTTTAAAAGAAGACAATGTTAATTACAAAACCATTGCTTACACCGTAAAACCTGGTGATAACTTAGGCTATATTGCATCTTGGTTTCATTGCAATGTAAAAGAAATTCGCAGATGGAATAATTTGAGCGGAAACTACATTGACGTGAAAGATGAATTATTAATTTACATTCACAAGAACGACTATAAAAAATTTGTGCGATTTAATTATCTAAGCACCAACATCAAAAATGAGTTGAGTGCAAAAATCACTACACAGGAAGAAACGGAAGAAAAAACAAAAGCTAAAGAAATAAAGGAACAAACACCATTGATTGACAAAATCAACCCGGTGAAAATCATGTCGAAAAAAGATTGTTTTCAAACCTACAAAATAAAAGACGGTGAAACTTTATGGTCTATTGCACAAAAATATGACGAAGTAACCGTACAGGATTTGATGAGTTGGAATGGGTTCAAAAAAACACCTGTCTTACACAAAGGTGACGAAATAAAAGTTCGAAAAATTGCCTGTAAATAATATTCTATTTATATTCAACTATTGAAAGACTCGAAGCTATATACCATAATTGATTCGTTAAAAGGCAATCAACTAAACCTGCTGGAAAAATCCTTAAAAGATGACAAGCGAAAATCATTGTATCTTTTATTTCAACTTCTAAAAAAATCCGGCACTTTAAATATTGACAGAGAAGCGCTGTTTTACAAATTATTTAAGAAAAAATATACTACTGAAAATGATTATGTACTGCGCAATGAAATGCGATTATTGGTCGAAAAAATAGAGTCCATCCTAATAAAAGAACAACTGGAGAATCTATTGGAGAAAGATAAAATATTTCAACTGCGACAACAGCTGCTTTTATATAAAAGCTTAGAATTGTTTGAGCTTTATGAAGAAACCTGGAAACAGGCTAAAGCATTCGCACTGGAACAATATCAATATCAGACAATACTTGAATTAAATGCAGAATATTTTGAATTTGTGCAATTCCATATTCGAAATTATAAGGTTCGGATGGAAATCTATGAACAATTACTGGATGAAAATCTATTGTATACAAATTATCACCTGGCACAGCAATATGCCTATAATTCATTTTTAGAAGGCAATACTCAAAAGTTAAGAATCGAATATCAGGTTGCTAAAAATCTAAAAATCCCGGAATCATCTGTAACCATTCGCTTAACAGAATTCAGCTCTTATCTTAACCAATATTATTCATTGCTTGGCACTTGGTTTCCGCAACAAGGCACCGGAAAAACCGAACTACTGTTACAAGCTTTAGAAGCACTGGAAAAATGCAATCGAAATGCAGCCATCTATAAACAGGAATACCAAAGAGTACTCTACCTGATTGCCACAGACTATTCAATGAGTGCTGCATTTGAAAAAGCAGATATCTATTTCGATCGGTTTTTTAAAGAAATTCCCGACTCGCAACTTCAAAATAAAGCGTATTATATTTTTAATTATGCAGTTAACCTGACAAAACTAAACCAATACGAAAAAACATTGCTTATTATCAGCGAAGCAGAAAAACATATAAAAACATCTAATGACTTTTTGAAAGACAAATACACACTTCTTAAAGTTATTTGTTACCTATTTACTAAAAATGCTGATCAGCTTAAGAAACTAATACCAACCGATTTTTCTGTTTTATTACCTGAGCAACGGGTTTATTTCCGTTTTGTAAATTCTATCTATTATATCATTAATAAAGAGTTTGAACTGGCCGCCGAAGAAATCAACAACCTTTTGCGTTCTAAACTGCTGACTGAAATTGATATTCATTTCCTTTCTGTAGCCAAATTCTATAAAAATGTATTGAGTCTAATTCTTAAAGAAAACACCTTGGACCTTTCCGATAAATCTAAAGAAAAAATAAAAAAAGAAGCCTTTAACATTGACACAAACGAACAATCTGTTATCGTAAATTATATGCCTTATAAATGGATAAAATCAGCATTAAAAATCTGATTTCTTTATATATTTTTGGTATTTTTGTCGAACAAGCCTATCTTGTACACAACTATAAACTATGTTCGCATATCTAAACGGAAAAATTACCTACAAAACACCTACACATGTCTACCTCGAATGCAACGGAGTAGCGTATTTTGTCAACATATCATTAAGCACTTTTTCGCAGATTGAAAAAGCAGAAAATGTTAAATTATACACACATCTGGTCGTCCGTGAAGATGCGCATGTATTGTATGGCTTTTTTAGCGAAGAAGAGAAGAATATGTTCTTACATTTGATTTCTGTTTCCGGCGTTGGACCCAATACCGCAAGACTCGTTCTTTCGTCTATGTCTACCTATGAATTTCAGAAGGCAATAATTCAGGGAGATGTGCGTTTAATACAGTCTATAAAAGGTATCGGTCCCAAATCGGCGCAACGATTAATTTTAGAACTAAAAGACAAATTAAAAAAAGTACCAATACCGGAAGGAATGGATTCACAATTGTTGCAAGGCGGTCAATCTGTAATTACAGAAGAAGCGCTGTCGGCTTTAAATATGCTTGGTTTCCAGAAAGCACAAGCAGAAAAAGCAGTTCAAAAAGCAATAAAAGAGAATCAACAGATACAATCGGTAGAAGAATTGATAAAATTGAGCCTAAAAAATTTGTAAATTTGCAGCACACACTTATTGTTTAGTGAGAAAAAAAGTACATAATACTTCTAAAAGTATCTTCTTATCTATTGCTATTTTCGGTAGCACATTGTATTCTTTTGCTCAATCTGATACAACAAATCCAACTTTACGGTATCCAATTGAAGACAGAAATACAGATTTCCTGCTCACAAAACCAACTACCACGATTGACCTGAAAGATCCGAAAATTGTAGATAAACAGGTAGAATACGATCCAAAAACAAATAAATATGTAGTGTACGAAAAAATTGGCGACACGTATTATAAAACGCCAACTTACATGACATATGATGAATATTTACAATATTCAAGTCAGGAATCAGAACAAAATTATTTTCAGCAACGATCCAGAGCCATTGATCTGGCAGAACGTAAAAGCAAACAGCCTTTTTTATATCAGGGTCCTGAATTATTTAACCGTTTTCTAGGTGGCACCAAGATTGAAATAAAACCTCAGGGAAATGTAGATGTAACAATTGGCGTCAATTCTCAACGAGTAGACAATCCTGTTTTATTGCAAAATCAACGTCGTAACATCAATTTTGATTTCGACATGAATATCCAGTTAGGCTTACAGGCTTCCATCGGTGATAAGATGAAACTGGGCATCAATTACAACACAAAATCCGGCTTTGCATTTGAAAACCAGTTGAAATTAGGTTATAAAGGTAAAGAAGATGACATTATTCAGGCACTCGAATTTGGAAACGTAAGTATGCCATTACGCAGTGCGCTGATAAAAGGGCCTCAGAATTTGTTTGGTGTAAAAACACAACTGAAATTCGGTCGCTTAACTATAACCAATGTGCTGGCACAGCAAAAATCAAAAACGGAAAATGTAAGAATTGAAAATGGTGCGCAAACCAAAAAATTTGCCATCAAAGCAGATGAGTATGAAGACAACAGACACTTTTTTATCGCTCAATATTTCAGAGATGTCTATGAACAAAGTCTAAGTAAACTACCATTTGTCAGCTCTCAAGCGGTTATTAACCGAATTGAAGTTTGGATTACCAATAAAACCAGACAAACAGAAGAGGTTAGAGAAATTGTTGCCTTTCAGGATTTAGGAGAAACCAGTAAAATCTATAATACAGGTGTAGTAGTTAGCAATGGAGGTGTGTATCCGGAAAGCAACTCAAACAATTTATACAATATCATCACCAGAGGTGCAAACGCACAAGATTTCCGCGATCCAAGCAGATGTATCAGTTTCCTCGAAAGTAACGGCCTTCAGGCAGTAGATGATTTTGAAAAAGTAAGTGCGAGAAAATTAGCCGTTTCAGAATATGCATTCCATCCGCAATTAGGATATATCTCTTTAAATCAGCAATTGCGTCCGGATGAAGTATTAGGTGTCGCAATTCAATACACCGTAAACGGTAGAGTTTTTCAATTAGGTGAATTTGCTACCGATTTGCCACCTTTAGCAGATACTACAAAAACCAAAGATCAGATTCTGGCATTGAAAATGTTGAAAGCAACATCCGTAAGAACTGTAGAACCTATTTGGGATTTAATGATGAAAAACGTTTATTCCTTAAACGCATTCAATGTAAGTCAGGATCAGTTTTTCTTTGACATCTACTATATCGATCCGGGTGGCGGACAGAAGCGTTACCTACCGGATGCAGGAAACATTACCGGAAAGCAATTATTACAGGTATTAAATCTGGATAATTTAAATAATCAGCTCGATCCGCAGAATGACGGAAGATTCGACTATATTCCTAATGTCACTATAAATCCAAGAAATGGAAAAATCTATTTCCCTGTTTTAGAACCTTTTGGAAGTTCATTGGCCAATGCTATCGGAGATCCGGCAATTGCAGAAAAATATGTTTACCGATATTTATACGATACTACAAAATTTGCCGCTCAGCAGTTTCCGGAATTTAACCGCTTTGTATTAAAAGGTTCATACCGTGGAACAGACAACAGCACGTTCAGGTTACCCGGTGCGTTTAACTTACCACAAGGTTCTGTAACAGTTAGTGCGGGTGGTAATCAACTTAAAGAAAATATCGACTTTACCGTGAATTATGGTATTGGCGAGGTCATCATAACCAATCAGGGTGTTTTAAATTCCGGAATTCCAATAGATATTAAATTTGAAAATAATATTCTATTTGGTGTTGTAAACAAATCGCTGTTTGGTACGCGACTCGACTATTCTGTAAACAAAAACTTCAACATAGGATTTACGCACATGCGATTGGCGGAAAGACCATTCACGCAGAAAGTCAACTTCAATGATGATCCGGTAAAAAACAACATTATTGGACTGGATATTAATTATGCCACGGAATCAAAAGGATTAACAAGAGTATTTAATAAGATTACGGCACAGGATACTAAATCACCATCAAAAGTTACAGTCGCTGCAGAGGCTGCCTACTTTATGCCTGGCCATTCCAGTGCAATAAATATTGATGATGCAGGAACCGTGTATGTAGACGACTTTGAAGGAGCCAGTACAAATTTTGATTTAAAAGGTAGTTACCTAACCTGGTCGTTAGCATCCGCACCAAAAGGGATGCCCAATATTTTTGGAGCAGAAAAATTTCCGGAAGCACGAATCAGCGACAGCTTAACATATGGCTTCAATAGAGCAAAATTATCATGGTATTCTGTTGACCCTATTTTCCAGGGGTCCGGCAATAATAACCCGTTGAACATTGCAGCAGCTGCAGATGCCGTAAATAATATTTACACACGTCAATATTACGAACAGGATGTTTTCAGAAACAGACAAAATTCAACCATAACCAATCCGCCTTTATTTACGCTTGATTTATCCTATTTCCCTGAAGAAAGAGGTCCTTATAATTATGAAACGGCACCAACGCCATATTCAAAAGGGCTTAATGCAAATGGGAAATTAAACAATCCGGAAACGCGCTGGGCTGGTATCATGAGAACGATAGAAGGAACTAGTGACTTTGAAGCAGCTAATATAGAATTTATTCAATTTTGGGTATTAGATCCGTTTAAATATCCGGGTGCAAACAGAAAAGGAAATCTATATCTTCAACTTGGAAATGTATCAGAAGATATTCTAAAAGATTCCAGAAAACAGTATGAAAACGGATTACCGCGTCCAAGTGGCGGCACTACTGTTGATACTTCTTCATGGGGTGTTACACCAACCATTCAAAATGCATTAACCAACAGCTTTGATGCAGATCCGGATGTTATTAAAAAACAAGATGTTGGTTTAGATGGATTAGATAATGATGCTGAAAGAAATTATTTTTCCGATTATATTTCCAGGCTTTCTACCGTAGTATCTAATACAACTGTATTGGACAAAGTAAATGCTGACCCTTCCGGTGATGATTACAGATTTAACAGAGACGAACGTTTTTCCGGTGATGATGGTGTAATCGTTCGATATAAGGAATTTGCCAACACAGAGGGAAATTCATCTAACAACCTGAACAACGGCAATGTAAACGGAAACGCAAAAACACAACCAGACAATGAAGATTTAAATAATGACAATACACTGAATGAAACGGAAGAATATTTCCAGTACAGAATTGCATTTGACCAGACCAGCCTTGCTACCTCACCTTATGTTGCAGACAAAGTTTCTGTGCCATTTAATGGCAATGATTCTGCTTACTGGTATCAGATTAAAATTCCTATAAAAGAGTTCGAATCTCGCGTAGGAAATATTTCCGACTTCCGTTCTATTCGTTTTGTACGTATGGTTTTAGCAGATTTCACTGATTCTGTTACTATGCGTTTTGCTCAATTTGGATTGGTTAGAAATCAATGGAGAAAATACGATTTATCATTATCAAGTCCCGGAGAGCAACTACCCGGTGACGAAAATTCCGTTACTGATTTTAATGTTACCTCTGTAAGCGTGGAAGAAAACTCTACGCGCTCGCCAATTCCATATACGATTCCACCCGGAATTATTCGCGAACAAAACATAAGTGGTTATAATAACGCATTACAAAATGAACAGGCTATGAGCTTGCAGGTGTGTGAACTACAGGACGGTGATGCACGTGCAGTATTTAAAGTAACTAATCTTGATTTACGAAATTATAAACGTATCAAGTTATTTACGCATGCAGAAAATTTCCCGGGCTCACGTGGTGGCTTATTCCCTATTAAAGACAACGATATTCATGCTTTTATGAGAATCGGATCTGATTTTACAGACAACTATTACGAGTATGAGATTCCGTTAAAAGTTACAGCACCCGGAAGTTATAATACAGAAAGCGATGCGGACAAACGTTTAATTTGGCCGGATTCCAACCAGATGAATATCTTGCTGGATAGTCTTACAAAAGTTAAACAATTACGAAATCAAAGCAGTGTTTCTCAGATTTTACCCTTTGAAACAACATTAGGAAATGGTGTAAAAATCAGCATAAAAGGAAATCCGGATTTAGGTGTGGCATCTGTATTTATGATAGGTGTAAAAAATCCAAAACGAATTATTGGTGAAAACGAAGATACAGATGACGGACTATCTAAATGCGCTGAAGTTTGGGTGAACGAATTACGTATGGCTGGCTTTGACGAACAAGGCGGCTGGGCAGCTCTTGGTAGAGTGGACATGCAATTAGGCAATTTGGGTAACTTAATCATGGCAGGAAATATACACACTATCGGATTTGGTGATTTGGAACAACGACTCAATCAGCGTTATCGCGATAACTATTACCAGTATGATATTGCTGCCAACTTGCAACTTGGAAATTTATTGCCGGAAAAAGCCGGTTTAAAAATTCCTGTATATACGCAATTCTCTCAATCCATCAGCACTCCACAATTTGACCCGTATGAATTGGATGTGGAATTGAAAGATAAATTCAGTGTTATTGATGCAGATGCCAATCTTTCAAAATCTCGTAAAAAAGAATTGATTGATTCTGTAAAATATGTTGCACAGGATGTTACCACCATCAAAAGTATCAACGTAACCAATCTGCAAAAAGTAAGAACAAATCCTGAAAAACAACCTCGTGTATATGACGTAGAAAATTTCAATTTCACTTATGCTTTTATACAAACCGACAGAAGAAATCCTATCATAGAAAAAGAAGTTATCACCAAACATCGTGGCTCAATCGGTTGGAATTTTTCGCCAAAACCATTAATCTGGCAACCTTTTAAGAAATTAAAAAACAACAATATCCATTTAAAACCGGTTAAAGAATTCAATTTAAATTTAAAACCAAATTCTGTTGCTTTCAGAACAGATATTAACAGACAATATGGCTCGCAAAAAATTCGCAACATCAGTGGCGATGACTTAGAAATAAAACCAACATTCGACAAATATTTTACCTGGGACAGATTCTGGAGCTTGAAATATAGTATCACAAAATCCATCAACATAGATTTTACAGCCAATAACAAAGCCAGAATAGATGAACCTGCCGGTGCGCTGGACACCAAAGAGAAAAAAGATACTGTGCGTCGCAACTTCTGGAAATTCGGAAGAAATGTTGGATACGACCATATTTTCAATGCTTCGTATAACTTGCCATTTCAGTTATTTCCTTCTTTAGATTGGATTAACGTGAGAGCACGTTACGGTGCTACTTATTCTTTTCAGGCAACCTCGCTTGCGCTGGAAAGTCTTGGTAACACGATACGTAATGGACAGGATTATCAGGTAACTGCTGATATTAATTTTAAAAATCTTTACCAGAAATCTAAATATTTGAAGCCTTATACACTTCCGGAAGTTAAAAAAACCAAGCAGGAATATGCGGATGCTTTCTCGAAATACAAAGAACTGGATGATGAAGCCAAAACAAAAATCATTAAGAAAAAAGAAGATATAGAAAAGAAAATTGAAGACATAGAAGTGGCTGAAAAAGATACGTCAAAAACAAAAGAAGATATTAAGAAATTAGTGGACGAAAAGAAACAATTAAAAAATGATTTGAGACAATTAAAACTGGCAAAACGACAACTGCTGGAGCCTGCGAATCCGGTTTTAGATGCTGTGATGCGACCACTGATGATGCTGCAACGTGCTTCCTTAAGTTATGATGTAAAAAAGACAACCGTACTTCCAGGATTCTTGCCTTCGCCACTTTTATTCGGACAGGATTTTAAACAACAAGCACCTGGAGCAGCCTTTCTGTTTGGTGCTCAAAAAGATACAAACTGGCTGAATAAAGCAGCTTCCAAAGGCTGGATTTCCAACGACACTACCTTAAATTATCAGTTCATACAAACCAGACAGCAAAGCTTCAACTTGAAAGTAACATTAGAACCATACCGCGATTTGCGTGTAGATATTTCATTGCAAAAAACCAGAGGTGAAAACTATTCAGAATTCTTTAAAACAACTACTGCAAATGGTCCTTTCCAGCACCTGACACCACAAGTAAATGGAAATATGTCTATGTCTTTCTTAATGTTGAAAACGATATTCAGCAAAGTAGACGAAAATAATTTTAGTAATGCGTTTTTTAAATTCCAGGAATTACGCGAAATCTATTCACAAAAATTTGGCGGACTAAATCCGAATTCAGATACCATTTACATCAATGACAGCATCAGACTTCCAAACTTTAAAGAAGGCTACGGTCCGTTCTCTCAGGATGTACTCGTGCCTGCATTGATTGCTGCGTATACAGGAAAAAATCCTGACAATGTGCGTTTAAATCCATTAAAAACATTGCCATTACCCAACTGGCGCTTAACCTATAACGGATTCTCTAAAACCAAATGGGGCAAAAAATTATTTACCTCTTTCAATATTAATCATGGATACAATTCCACATTTAGTATTGGCACCTATATTACGAACTTAAACTACCTGAACACACCAGGATATTTCAACGAAGAACTCTATTATGTTCCTCAGCGTATTGATTCACTTTCAGGAAATTTCTACTCTTTATATTCTATTCCTCAGGTTACGATTACAGAACAATTATCACCGTTGTTAGGTGTTGACATTACCTGGAAAAACAGCCTTATAACAAACTTCGAGTTTAAAAAAGCAAGAACACTTGGCTTGAGTTTACTCGATTATCGTTTAACGGAAACACGCACCACAGAATATGTGGCAGCAATCGGTTATAAACTGGCGAAATTCAAAATTCCATTTAAAATTAAAGGAAAACGAATCACCTTAAACAACGATATAAATTTACGTGCTGATTTTTCATATCGAGATGACAAAACGGTGAATTACCGTTTAGACCAGAATATTGCAGAACCGACACGTGGTCAAAAAACCATCTCACTCGCTGCCACCATTGATTATATCATCAATAACAAACTAAACGTTCGCTTGTTCTACGATTTCAGAAGAACAACACCGGCTACCCTTGCATCCTATCCAACCAGAACACACAGAGGTGGATTGACATTCAGATTCTCACTGACTCCTTAATACCGTATCTGTCATTCTGAACGAATTGAAGAATCTTTTGAACATTTAGCACAGTTCCTTATAACATTTACGACAAAAATCTTATTTTCGTAAAAAATAAACAACATGAATATTCCGGCAGAATTAAAGTACTCTAAAGAACACGAATGGTTACGCGTAGAAGGTGACAAGGCAACGGTAGGTATTACCGCATTTGCACAAGGTGAATTAGGTGATATCATTTATGTAGATATTGATACAGTTGGAGAAACTATTGCAAAAGATGCAATTTTCGGTACCGTAGAAGCGGTAAAAACTGTGTCTGATTTATTCTTGCCTGTGTCTGCAGAAATTTTAGAATTTAACGAAGCTCTGAAAGACAAACCAGAATTGGTAAACAATGATCCATATGGTGAAGGCTGGATGGTGAAAATAAAAATCAGTAATCCTGATGAGATTGCCACTTTATTAGATGCTGCAGCTTATCAGGCATTGATTGGATAATCCGGTCACGTCATTGCGAGAAAAGCGAAGCAATCTCATGAATAAAAAAATACTTTATAATTATGTGCCGGCCATTTTTTGGTCGGCACTTATTTTTTTTCTCTGTTTCCTTCCAGGAAGTGCATTACCAAAAGAAGACTGGCTGGATAAAATCTATTTTGATAAAATTGTACACGCCGTTTTATATTTCGTATTGTTTTTTCTTATACTTAGAATTTTTACCATTAAAACTTCTGCTGCTATTTTGACAGCAACTGCACTTTGTATCGCACAAGGAATTTTTATCGAGTTGGTGCAAGGAAGCACTTGGATACAACACAGAAGTTTTGATGTTTGGGATATTGCAGCCAATGTTTTTGGTGTGTTTATTGGAATATTTTTGCTTCTCCAAAAACATAAGACTATTTAACTTCCTTTTTAGCACTATTTTTGATATGTTTAGTACGTGAAAAAATTAATATTCATAGTATTCCTTTTTACAGGACTTTTTGCCACTGCACAAGATGGAAATTACGATGAATTTTTAGCGCGTCAATTTTTGCAAAACGGTGAATTTGCTAAAGCTGCAGAATATTACGAAGGTTTGTTTAAACAAAATCCTGCAGAATATTACGATGATTATCTCGACATGCTGGTGCAATTGAAAGATTTTGAAAAGGCAGAAAAAGTAATTAAAACACTTTATAAAAATTCAGGAAACAATCCGGTTTATTTACTGGATTTAGGTGACTTGTACCTGAAACAGAATAAAGATGCTGATGCGGAAAAGCAATTCAACAAAACCATCAAAGAACTTAAGCAAGACAGGTACCTGATTGGTCAGATTGCGATGAAATTTATTCAGCTGAAGCAATTGGATTTTGCACAAAGAACTTATGAAAAAGGCAAAGAACTTCTGAAAGATAAAAATGCTTACAATCTGGAAATCGCACATTTATTTTTTCTGAAAAATGATTTGACAGGAATGATCAATGCTTACCTGAATGAAGCACCTTATCAGGCAAACAATCTGACACTGATTGAAAATGGATTGCAAAAAGCTATGACAGATGAAAAGTCCAAAGATGCGTTGGAAAAAGAATTATTAAAACGTACGCAATCCGCCAAAAATGATTTTGTCTATCAGGATTTATTGGTCTGGTTATATATGCAACGCAACGATTTTGACGGTGCCATATTGCAGGCAAAATCACTGGATTTATTGCGTAGTGAAGATGGCGAAAATGTATTGCGCATTGCGAAAACGGCTGCCATTCAAAAAGATTTTGATGCTGCCATAAAAGGATATCAATATGTAATTGACAAAGGTGCGCGTTTTCCGTGGTTTGTAAATGCCAACCTTGAAATCATTAACGTTAAAAGAGATAAGATTGTCAATTCACCTAACTACACCAAAACTCAATTGCTTTCTTTAAAACAAAGCTATCAGGATTTTATCAAGAGCTATAACAGCGAATATACTGCAATCAATGCGACACTCGAACTGGCACAACTGGAAGCGCTTTATTTACATGAAATCGATACCGCTATTACGATGCTTACACCTATTACAGAAAATAACAGAGTGGCAAAGGATTTACTGGCAAAAGCAAAATTATATCTCGGTGATTTTTATCTGATTGATGAACAGCCCTGGGAAAGTTTATTGTTGTACACACAGGTAGAAAAAGCAGAAAAAGGAAATCCATTAGGCGAAGAAGCAAAATTCAGAAATGCGAAACTAGCCTATTATAAAGGCGATTTTGAATGGGCACAAACGCAACTGAAAATCATAAAAGCCTCCACCACCGAACTGATTTCAAATGATGCAATAGACTTGTCTGTGTTTATTCTTGACAACCTGAATACAGATGATACTGATTTTGCATTGCTCAAATTTTCAAAAGCCGACTTATTGCGCTATCAAAATAAACTGGCAGACGCAGAAGACACACTGAATGACATTTTAAAAAATTATCCGTCTACAGCTTTGCAGGATGATATTTTGTATTTAAAATATAAAATTGAAAAAGACAAACAACAGTACGATAAAGCGGCAAGCTATCTGCAAAAAATTGTAGATGAATACGGAACGGATATCTTAGCAGACAATGCACTTTTTTATCTCGGCGATCTCTATCAGATGTATTTGAAAGACGATGAAAAAGCAAAAGCATATTACGAAAAAATCATACTCGATTATAAGGACAGTACTTTTTCCATTGAAGCAAGAAAACGCTATCGAAAATTACGCGGCGATATTTAATCTTTATTATTTCAATTTTATCAGCTTTCGATAAATTTTCTCTGAGCCATTATCCATTACAAAGACGAGCATAGAAGAAGCAAAATTTCTCAAATCAATTTGAGTAGATCGGAAGAGCACACGTCTGAACTCCAGTCACACCATCCAAT
>ERZ795059.4173-NODE-4173-length-13670-cov-5.651634_pt1 | contig 13670 bp, 10 predicted proteins | sample MGYA00375143_ERZ795059 | MGnify/ENA primary metagenome ERZ795059 (study PRJEB30188, sample SAMN05720168) | activated sludge metagenome | isolation source: Anaerobic digester | place: USA | collected 2015-01-07 ... | reverse complement strand
AGTTCAGACGTGTGCTCTTCCGATCTGTTTTTCCTTCTTTTCTCCTATCTTTCTTGGTTCAAAAAGTAGTGTTGAGTGTTGAATGTTAAATAAATTATATAGAATGTAATTGATTTTTACAATTGCAAAATGCCATCTTTAGATTGATTTTTGAACCAAGAAGTGCAAGAAAAAACGGAAAGACAGGAAAAAGAATTGTATGTTTGGGGGTTATTCTATTTTTACAATACTTTCGACTCTACGGGTCTTTTCTCCTGTTTTTCCTTCTTTCCTCCTGTCATTACTGGTTCTTAAAGTAGTGTTGAGTGTTAAATAATCACTATTTACAACTCAATTATACTTAATTATATGTACTATAAAAAATACTTAAAAATAATTTGCAAATAAACAAAAAAAAACTTACATTTAATTCTTAAATTTTTTCCTATTTCGCCCTTTAAAGGGCGTTTTTTGTATATGGATATTGAAAAAAACAAATTAGAGCAAAGTTTACGTAATTTAGTCGAAGAAAACGGCTATTTATTAATAGACTTGGCAATATTAAACCGAAAAGGGGGCAAAGTTATCGAGGTTTATATTGATAACGAGGCAGGTATTACGGTTGATGATTGTGCCAAGTTAAGTCGCATTTTAAATGACAGTTTAGAAAGTTTGGGCTTAATAGATGTTGTTAATAGATTAGATGTTTCGTCTCCGGGTTTAGAAAGAGACTTGAAATATTTAATACAATATAAAAAGCATATTAACCGATACTTTAAGGTAAAATATACTGAAAGTGAAACCGTTAAAGAAAAAGAAATGAAACTTAAATTAATTGAAGAAGAAGTTTTAACATTTGAAAAAGACGGTAAAGAAATGAAGTTAAATTTTAACGATATAAATCAAGCTAAAGTAATTATAAGAATCTGATATCGGAGGATTAACACAAATGAATCTTGAGATTGTAGAAGCATTTTCACTAATGGTGAAAGAAAAAGGAATAGATAAAGACGTATTTGCAAGTATTATAGAAGAAATATTTGGAATGCTTGTTAAAAAGAAATACGGTGCCGATGCTCGTTTTGAAGTAATTTTTAATATGGATAAAGGAGATATCGAAATATTTTTAGAGCGTACCATTGTAGATGAAGTGGAAAATATAGCTACAGAAATAAGTATAGATGAAGTTAATGCCAAAGGTAACGAAGACGAGCTTGAAGTTGGTGACGATTTTGTTGAAAAAATAGGATTGGAATCTTTTGAAAGGAGATTGATAAGTACTGCAAAACAAAATTTGGCACAAAGAATACGCGATATCGAAAAAGATATTATATATAACGAATATGTAGAAATGGTTGGCGAAATTGTAGTTGGCGATATATATCAGGTAAATAAAAGTGATATTCTTGTAAATCACAATAAAAACGAATTATTATTACCTCGTACCGAGCAAATTCCGAAAGAAAAATATCGTAAAGGAGCAACTTTGCGTGCGGTAGTTAAAGAAGTTAGAAGAGGGCATAATAATAATAACCCTGTTGTAGTAATTTCACGTGCCGATAACTTGTTTTTACGCAGATTATTTGAAATCGAAATTCCCGAAATTTATGACGGTTTAATTGAAATTAAAAAAATTGCAAGGGAACCCGGAGAAAAAGCAAAAGTATCTGTAGAAAGCAGAGACCCGAGAATTGATGCTGTTGGTGCATGCGTTGGTATGAAAGGGGTAAGAATTCATGCAATAGTACGCGAATTAAACAACGAACAGATTGATGTTATTAATCATACAGATGACCCTGTTCAATTAATACAGCGAGCATTAGCCCCTGCAAAATTAAAACAAGTTAATATAGATAGTAAAAAGAAAAAATGTACGGTTTGGGCAGATAGCGATCAAGTATCGTTAATTGTAGGACGCAGCGGTGTAAACATTAGATTGGCAATGAGATTAACCGGTTACGATATAGAAGTTATCCGAGAACAAAAGCAGTTTGATGAATATGACGAGGATATTGAATTGTTTGATTTACGTGAAGAATTAACATCCGATATGGTAGATACTTTAATTAATCATCGTTACGATACGGCATTGGAAGTTTTGGCTGTATCACCCGAAAAATTAGCTAAAGATATTAAAATTTCGGTTGACAAAGCTAAAGAGATAATAGAGATTATTAAAAATCAGTTTGAAGATGAAGAATAAAATTAAAAAGTTTATAACAAGGTGACTAAAGATTATGTCGGAAGAAATGACGCCCAAAAAAGAAAAAATAAGATTATACAAATTTGCTTCGGAATATAATATATCTACCGATACATTAATGAGTTTTTTAAAAGAGAAAGGATATGAAATTAAATCATATCAAACTCCGTTAACCGAAACAATGATTAATGATATAATGGCTAAGTTCAAAAAAGAAATTGAAAAAGCCGAGAAGCATAATCAAAAAGTTAGCGAATTTAACAAAAAACGCGGTGAAGCGGTTGAAGAAATCGTTAAACCTGTTGCAGTTATAAGCGAACAAGTAGAAAAAGTATATCAAGAACTAAAACAAGATATTGTTGAAAAACAACAAGTTATTTTTGATGACGAACCGATGTTGTTTGAAGAACCTAAATCGGTTAATGCGGTTGCTGAAGAAGTAAAAGTTGAAGAACCGGTAGAAAACAGACCGGTTATAGAAGAAGTAAAAGAAGAACAAAAACCGGTTATTGAAGAAGAACCTATTAAAGAAGTGTTGGAAAAACCGGTATTAGAAATTATTGAAGAAGAACCTAAAGAAAAGGTTGTTGTAGATGCGTCAACAAGTGTTGAAGAAACTGTTGCGGAAGTAATAGAAGTAGTAACAGAAACAGATACACCTGCGGGAGTTTATAAAACGAGAAGTGAAATAGAGATAGAAAATAAAAAACGCGGGTTAACAATTTTGGGTAAAATGAACTTAGGAAAACCCAAAAAAGATAGAGATAAAGAACAACAACATCGCGATAAAGATAGAAATAAAGATAATAGACAAGTTCGCGATAACAAAGAGGAAAGACCGGCAAGAGATAATAGGGAAGAAAGACCGAATAAAGGAAGAGAAAAGGGGGAACCTGTAAGAGAAAATAAATTTGTTATTAGAGATGCAACTCCCGAAGATTTAAAAATGGATCCGAATCTTAAACTAATTGAAGCCGAACAATCTGAAGGTTTAAAGAAGAAAAAGAAGAAGAAAAAAGTTAAACTTAAAAAAGGGGTTGAACTTAGTGTAGAAGAACAAATTAAAGCTAAGAAAAAACGTAAGATAAAAAAATTAGAAGTTGATAAAAAAGAAGTTGAAGCAGCCATTAAACGTACATTGCTAAGCATGGAGGATAATGTGATGATTGACCGTGCTAACGCAAGGAAGAAAAAACGAAAAGAAAAACTTGAAATACAAGAACGTTTAATGGAAGAACAAATTGAAAGGAATAGAACTCATATAAAAGTTACCGAGTTTGTTGCCGTTAACGAATTAGCCAACTTAATGAAAGTACAAGTAAGCGAAGTAATTCAAAAATGTATAGGCTTAGGTTTAATGGTATCAATTAATCAAAGATTAGATGTTGAAACTATTACTTTAGTTGCCGATGAGTTTGGTTTTGAAGTTGAAATAGAAGATGAATTTAGCATAAATGATGTAGAAGATATAATAGATCCCGAAGAAACGTTAAAACCGCGTCCACCTGTTGTAACAATAATGGGGCACGTAGATCATGGTAAAACATCTTTGTTGGATTATATAAGAAAAACCAGAGTTGTATTTGGAGAAAGCGGCGGTATTACACAGCACATAGGTGCTTACCAAGTAAAAACCGACAGTGGTAAGCTAATTACATTTTTGGATACACCTGGTCACGAAGCATTTACCGCAATGCGTGCAAGAGGTGCAAGAGTTACCGATATTGTTGTATTGGTTGTTGCTGCCGATGATGCAGTTATGCCACAAACAATTGAAGCAATTAACCACGCTATGGCTGCAAATGTTCCTATTATTGTTGCCATAAATAAAATAGACAAACCAAATTCAAACCCCGAAAAAATTCGCCAGCAACTTGCTGATAGAAATATATTGGTAGAAGATTGGGGCGGACGATATCAATGTGTGGAACTATCGGCAAAAGCAGGAATAAATGTCGATCAATTATTAGAAAAGATATTGATTGAAGCAGAAATGATGGAATTAACCGCCAATCCTGATAGAATGGCTTACGGTGCTATTATTGAAACGCAAATAGATAAAGGGAGAGGTATTACTGCTACAATTTTAGTTCAAAAAGGGACTTTGAAAGTAGGAGATCCGTTTGTTGCCGGCATTCAATACGGAAGAGTTCGTGCAATGTTTGACGAAAGGAACGAAAAAGTTGAAGAAGCGGGACCTGCTACACCGGTATTGGTTTTAGGTTACGAAGGACCACCTCAGGCAGGTGATACGTTTGTGGTTGTTGAAAGCGAAAAAGCAGCAAGAACAGTAGCATTAAAACGCCAACAAATAAAACGCGAACAAGACCAAAAACAAGTTCATTTAATTACTTTGGATGAAATCGCTTCTCAAATTAGTATTGGCGGTGTAAAAGAATTGCCAATAATTGTTAAAGGCGATGTTGACGGTTCGGTTGAAGCATTATCCGATGCGTTTATGAAGTTAACAAATAAAGAAGTTGTTGTTAGGGTTATTCATAAAGGAGTTGGTGCAATTACCGAAGGGGACGTTTTATTAGCTGCCGCTTCTAGGGCTATTATAATAGGTTTCCATGTAAGACCAAATAGTAATGCACGTAAGTTAGCAGAAACCGAAAAAATAGATATCCGTTTATATAACGTTATTTATGATGCAATAAATGAAGTTAGAAGTGCATTGGAAGGTTTATTAGCTCCGGTAATTTCGGAAGAACAAACCGCAACCGTAGAAGTTAGACAGTTATTTAAATTACCAAAGTTAGGAATAATTGCAGGTTGTTACGTTCAGAACGGAAAACTACACAGAACCAATAAAGTACGAGTAATTAGAGATGGAATTCAAGTATTTACCGGCGATATTTCGTCATTAAAACGTTTGAAGGATGACGTTAAAGAAGTTGATGCCGGATATGAATGCGGTTTAAATATTGCTAGTTATAACGATTTGCGTGTAGGCGATATTATAGAATCGTATAAAATAATTGAAACTAAAAAGAAACTTGAACAAGTATGAAACACAGAACCGATAGGTTAGCAGCCCTAATAAAGGAAGAAATAAGTTTAATTTTTTTATATAAACTTAAAGACCCGGTGATGGGGTTGGTAACCATTACCGAAGTTAAAATGAGTCCGGATTTAAAATATGCCAAAGTATATATTTCTGTTTATGAAAGAGAAAACCGGACAAAAGTTTTGGAGAAAGTTAATTCTATAAAAGGAATGATTAGAACCGAATTGGCTGCAAAAATTAAAAATATAAGAGCTATACCCGAGTTATCGTTTTTTGTTGACGATACTATTGATTATGTTGAAAAAATTGAAAACTTGCTGAAAAAAGTACACGAAAATGATGATAAACAAACTGAGCAACCGTAACGATGTTGATTTTGAAAACGGTTCGGTAGTTTTAATTGATAAAATAAAAGGTAAAACGTCTTTTGACGCTGTTTATAAGGTTAGAAAAGCTGTTAAAGTTAAAAAAGTTGGACATGCAGGTACTTTAGATCCGGAGGCAACCGGTTTATTAATAATTTGTACCGGTAAAAAAACTAAAGAAATTAGTTCGTTTCAAAACTTAACTAAAACATATACAGGTACTTTTAAGTTGGGTTATGTTACAAAATCGTTTGATTCCGAAACCGAGCCTGTTTTTTGTGCAGATTGTTCTAACTTAGAGTTATCCAAAATTGAAGAAGTGAGAAAATTGTTTTTAGGCAAAATTAAACAGTTTCCGCCAATGTATAGCGCCGTAAAGTTTAACGGTAAAGCTCTTTATAAATATGCTAGAAAAGGAGTTGATATTGAAAGGAAAGAACGGGAAATTGAAATTTATAAATTTGATTTAAATATCAATTTACCCTTTATTCATTTTGAAGTTAACTGTTCCAAAGGTACGTATATTAGAGTATTGGCTTCGGATTTTGGCGAGAAATTAGGTTGCGGCGGGTATTTGTTGGAATTACGAAGAACGGCTATTGGTGAATATAAAGTTGATGATGCATTTACGCTTGATGAGTTTTACAATTTTGTAAAAAATAATTAATTTATTGAAAATTATGAATATGAATGTATATACTGAAAATTCTGAGATTGATTGCTCCCGCGGTTCGGTGGTTACAGTCGGTACTTTTGACGGAATTCACGAAGGACATAAATCGTTAATTGAAATTTTATTGCAAGTTTCTTATAAAACTAATTTAATGCATTTTATTGTAACTTTCGAGCCTCATCCTAGAATGGTACTTGGTAATAAAGATGATGTAAAATTAATAACAACTTTAGATGAAAAACTCGAAATATTTAAATTATACGGTATTGAAAGTGTTTTAATAATTAAGTTTACTGAAGAATTTTCAAAGATAAGTTATGAAGATTTTATTAAAAAATATATTGTAGAAAAGCTAAACGTAAAATATTTTTTAATAGGTCATGATCATAGATTTGGTAAAAACAGGGAAGGGGATGAAAATAAACTTTTGGAATTGGCAAAAGAGTATAACTTTAATGTTATTGCCGTACCTCCTATGGTAATTAACAACGAGGCTATAAGTAGTTCTTTGATAAGAAATTTAATTAATAAAGGAGAACTTAATATTGCCAATACTTATTTAGGTAGGCATTTTAAGTTGGAAGGGATTGTGGTAGAAGGGAGTAAAAGAGGACGAGAATTAGGTTTTCCAACAATTAATTTAAAAATTGCCGAAGAAAAAATAATTCCCTTTAACGGAGTTTATGCGGTTACTTGTATTATTAACGGACGCGAATATTTTGGAATGATGAATGTTGGAAATAGACCAACATTTGATAATTTGCCAACCAAAACCGTTGAAATAAATTTATTTGATTTTAATAAAGAAATTTATGGTGAAACAGTGCTTGTAACTGTATATGATTTTATTAGAGATGAAGTAAAATTTAGTAGAAAAGAAGATTTGATAGAACAACTTTATTTAGATAGAGCAACTATAAGAAATTATTTAAGTATCGAAACATCTAATTAATTGATTTCGGTGAAAACTGGAATTACATTGTAAAATAAAAAGGAGTAATACTATGTCTATTACAAAAGAAGAAAAAGCCGCAATTGTAGCAAAATACGGCAAAAACGACAAAGACAGCGGAAAAGCTGAAGTACAAATTGCATTATTAACAACACGCATTAACCAATTAACCGAGCATTTCAGTTCACATAAAAAAGACCATGCCGGAAGAAGAGGTTTAATGATGTTAGTTGGTAAAAGACGCAGATTATTAGATTATTTAATTGCACGCGATATTGAAAGATACAGAGCAATAATAAAAGAACTTAACATTAGAAAGTAAGAGGCAAACTTAATGGTATATACTAAAGAAGTTGAAATAGGCGGTAAAAAGTTAACAATTGAAACAGGTAAGTTGGCTAAACAAGCAAACGGTTCTGTTATGGTACGATACGGCGATACTATGGTGCTTGTTGCTGCTGTTGCCTCTAGCGAACCAATGCAAGGCGTTGACTTTTTTCCGTTGTCGGTTGAATACAGAGAAAAAGCATTTGCAGCGGGTAAAATACCCGGCGGATTTTTGAAACGTGAAGGAAAACCGAGTGATAAAGAAGTATTATCTTCTCGATTAATCGATAGACCTATTCGACCTCTATTCCCTTCGGAATTTAAGAATGAAACTCAAGTAATTGCCTTTGTTTATTCGTTTGACGGCGAAAACGATGCAGATGTATTAGGAGCAGTTGGTGCCTCGGCGGCATTGGCAATTTCGGATATTCCATTTTTAGAACCCGTTGGAGAAGTAAGAGTTGGAAGAGTTGACGGTAAATTTATTATTAACCCAACTTTTGAAGAACTTGGTAAAAGTGATTTAGAATTGGTTATTGCAGGAACAAGTACTTCCATTATGATGGTTGAAGGTGAAGCAACCGAAGTTTCTGAAAATGATATTTTGGATGCATTAAAATTTGCTCATGAAGAAATTAAAAAAATTGTAACTGCCATTAACGAACTTGCAAGTGAATGCGGAAAAGTTAAAATGGTTGTTGCAAAAGAAGAATTTGATGCAAATTTAGTTGCCGATGTTAATGAATTAGCATATGAAAAATTTAAAGCTATCGTTTCTTCAGTTTTAAGTAAAGAAGCAAGAGCAGAAAAAAATAAACAATTAACCGAAGAAGTATGTTTGGCTTTGTCAGAAAAATATCCCGAACAAGAAGGCGTTATCAAAACTTTATTGCACGATATGGAAAAAGATTTGATGAGAAAACGTATTTTAGAAGAAGGATTAAGACTTGACGGTCGTAATACCAAACAGGTAAGACCTATTAGTATAGAAACCGGTTTGTTGCCACGAACACATGGTTCGGCTTTATTTACAAGAGGTGAAACTCAAAGTTTAACTACATTAACATTGGGCTCTAAAAATGATGAACAAGTAATAGACGGATTACAAGCCGAATATAAAAAACGTTTCTTGTTACATTATAATTTCCCTCCGTTTTCGGTTGGTGAAACCGGAAGATACAGCGGTACAGGAAGACGTGAAGTTGGTCACGGAAATTTGGCTGAACGCTCGTTAAAATATATAGTACCGGATGAATCAAAATTCCCTTACACTGTACGTATCAATTCCGATATTTTGGAATCTAACGGTTCTTCGTCTATGGCAACGGTTTGTGCCGGTTGTTTAGCTTTAATGGATGGCGGAGTTCCCGTAAAAACCCATATAGCCGGTATTGCAATGGGTCTTATTAAAGAAGACGAAAACTATGCAATATTAACAGATATATTGGGTAACGAAGATCACTTAGGTGATATGGATTTTAAAGTTGCCGGAAGCGAAAATGGTGTAACCGGTATTCAAATGGATATTAAAATTCAGGGTATTTCTTTTGAAATTATGGAAAAAGCTTTAGCTCAAGCAAAAGAAGGCAGATTGCATATTCTTGGTTTAATGAAAGAAGCTATTGCAGAACCTCGTGCTTTAGTATCGCAATATGCCCCATCATTAATTTCCATGAAAATAAGAACCGATAAAATTGGTGCTGTTATTGGACCGGGCGGAAAAGTAATACAAGGTATTCAGAAAGAATTTAGCGTTGAAATATTTATTGATGACAGCGGAACTGTTAATATTGCAGCACCAAGCCGTGAAGCAGCCGATAATGCAAAAAATTTCATCAAACGATTGACTGCCGAACCTGAAATAGGTGAAGTTTACGAAAACTGCAAAGTTGTTAAAATTACAGATTTTGGTGCATTTGTTGAAATATTGCCGGGTACACAAGGTTTGTTACACGTATCACAAATAGATACAAAGCGTGTTAATAAAGTATCCGATGTATTAAAAGAAGGCGAATTGATTACTGTTAAGTTATTAAAAATGGAAAACGGTAAACTTAGTTTATCGCGTAAAGCCGTATTGGAAGATGCGAAAGATAAAACAAACAGTACCGATGAAAGTGTTGTTGACGGTATAGAATTTAAAGCCGATTTTAACACCGAAAATTAATTTTTTAAGAGAAATTTTCTCGTAAAGTTATTGTTTTAATAAACTGTTATTAGGGGTTGTTGAAACAACCCCAAGTAACAAGAATTTTTTGTTACATTTGGTAAATTACTAAATGCAGTTTATAAACTATAAAAATACAGATTATTATGAGATTTTCTCTTTTTTTTATTTAAAGGATATATATATTTGAGTTTATTTGCACAAAATTTTAGTAATAAAATAATTATTGCTCCCTTAGCAGACGTTAGCGATGCCCCCTTTAGAAAAATTAATAAAAATTTTGGGGCAGATTTAACATTTACTCAAATGGTTAGTGCTAAAGGTGCAGTATCAAACCAATTCGATTCATTAAGGTATTTGGTTTTTGCAAGAGATGAAAAACCGATTGGCGTGCAAATATTAGGCAATGACCCTTTAATAATTGAAGATTTCGTTTCGCAAATAGTTAGGTTAAAACCTGATTTAATAGATTTAAATTGCGGCTGTCCCGCACAAAAAGTAATAAATCAAAAATTAGGGGCTTCTTTATTAGATAATCCTATTTTATTGGAAAAAATTATTAAATCTATGGTAAAAAAAAGCGAAGGGATACCGGTATCGGTAAAATTGCGTTTAGGAAGAAGCAAAAGCAAAATAAATATTTTTGAAAATGTAAAAATTGCCGAAAACGCAGGTGCATCGTTAATTACAGTTCATGGAAGAACGAGGGATGATAAATATAATACCGAATCGGACTGGTCTGCAATAAAAAAAGTTGTTGAGAGCGTAAAAATTCCGGTAATAGGGAACGGTAATTTATTTACTCCGGAAGATATTAAAAGTTTTTTAGAATATACAGGTTGTGCGGGAGTTATGTTGGCAAGGGGTATTATAGGTAATCCGTTTTTAATTGAACGTACAAAACAGTATATGGAAACCGGAGTTATTCCGGATTACCCAAGCATAGATAAAGTTTACGAAACGTTAAAATTGCATATAAATTTATTGATAAGAGAATATAATGAAATTACTTCGTTACCAAAAATCAAAAAAAATATAGTATGGTATTTACGATTTTTTAACGGAATTTCTGTTTTATTAAATAAAGTATTTTCTTTTAACGATATTCATAGTATATTAGAATATCTCGATTTACATATTTTAAATATTAAAAATAATATATACGATAACGAAGATTTAAGTATAATAGATAAAAAGTTTAAGGAAAGGATTATATTTTGGTTAAACGATGATTTATTAATCGGAAGCTAATACCTTTTTTAATTTGAGTGAAAAATGGAAAAATTAATAATAATCAACTCATCGGCTTCATCCACGCGTGTGGCAATAACGGAAGACGGTAATCTGGTTGATTTTTTTGTGGATAATGCCGAAAAAGAGAGGATGGTAGGCGATATCTACTTGGGAAGAGTTGCAAGAGTTTTGCCGGGTATTAGGGCTGCTTTTGTTGATATAGGGTTAAAACATGATGCATTTTTGCATTTTTCCGATATCGGAGAAAGATTAGAGATGCTACAGGGCGTATTGGAGGAAAATACCGATGATGATGACGATGATGAAGATGATTTAAAAGAAGATGACAACAAAGATAAAAAAGAACAAAAGAGCGATTATTCTCCCAAATTAAAAAAAGGGGAAGAAATATTAGTACAAATTATTAAAGAACCTGTTAAGGATAAAGGAGTAAGAGTTACTTCAAGTGTCTCGGTACCGGGGCGTTTTTGTGTTCTTTTACCTTATGATAATAAAATAGGTATTTCAAAAAAAATTGTCGATTTTAAGGAGCGGAGACGTTTAAGAAAACTTGCCCGAAGTATTATTCCAAAAAACTGTGGTTTAATTATAAGAACGGCTGCTTTTGACCAATCTGAAGATGTTTTGGAAAGTGACTTAAAATATTTGGTTGAAACTTGGAGAGAGATTGAAGAGAGTGCCAAACAAGAAGACCCTCCGACACTGCTTTACAAAGATTTAGATACAACTAACAGTGTAATACGAGATTTATTTACACCCGATGTTAATAAGGTTTTAATAGATACTAAAAAACTGTATAGAGAAATTAGAAGTTACTTGAAATTAATTCAACCCGAGTTGGTTAATAAAGTAGAGTTTCATAAAGGTAATAGACCTATTTTTGAAGAGTTTAAAGTTGAAGAACAGATTAAAGCTTTAATGGGGCGTAAAGTACCTTTGCCAAGTGGGGGACATATTGTTATTGACCATACCGAGGCTATGTTTGTTATTGATGTTAATAGCGGAAGGTATGCTGCAAAAAAAGAACAAGAACTTAATTCACTTAAAACCGATTTGGAGGCTGCCAGAGAGATTGTAAGACAGCTTAGATTACGGGATATAGGAGGATTAATAGTTGTAGATTTTATTGATTTGGAAGATGATAAAAATCGAAAAAAGATTTATGATGAATTAAAAAAAGAATTTAAAAAAGATAGAGCCAAAGTTGCTATGTTGCCTATGACTGATTTTGGTTTAATGCAGATAACCAGACAGAGAATTAGGGAAAATATTATTCAATCTTTTAATGAAGAGTGCCCTTACTGCCACGGTACGGGACTTTTAACCAGAAGGTCTCACTTAATTCACGAAATTGAAGAATGGGTCAAAAAGTTTAAAGATAAAAGTAGTAAACATAAAATTTATTTGCGAGTTAATCCTCTACTTGCCGAAAAACTTACGGAAGGTTTGATAAGTCCATTACGTAAATTAATGTTAAAAAATTTTATTGTTATCAAGTTAATTGTTGATATTAAAGTAGATGTTCAGCGGTTTCATTTTTTATTGGATGAAAACGGCAAAGATATAACAGAAGATTTTATTTGAGTTTTATATTAAATTTTTACAACTTTAAAGGGTTATTTTAATTTTTTTTGACTAACAGTTGAGTGAGAGAATTTAGATGAAAAAAACTAATTTTACAGAAATCCACAGAAAATTAGGGGCAAAACTTGTTGATTTTGCCGGTTTTGAAATGCCTGTTCAGTATCATTCTATTATTAACGAACATAAAACCGTTCGTAGCAAAGTAGGCGTTTTTGATGTTTCTCATATGGGTGAAATTTTTATTAGGGGAGATAAAGCATTAAATTTTGTTCAACACATTACTGTAAACGATGCTTCGATATTAACTGACGGACGCGTTCAATATAGTGCCATGTGTTATGCCGATGGCGGTATTGTTGATGATTTATTAGTGTATAAAATTAGCGATAAAGAATTTCTCTTGGTTGTTAATGCGTCCAACAAAGATAAAGACTTTAATTGGATGAAAGAAAATAATATTTTTGGTGTAGAAATTGATGACCAAAGTGACGAATACTCGTTATTAGCTATTCAAGGTCCTTTTAGCAAAAAGACTTTGTCAAAAATTTGTGATAAACCGATTGATTTGGAATATTATCATTTCTTTTTTGCCAAAATTGCAGGTGTTGAGATGATTGTTTCTCGAACGGGATATACTGGCGAGTTAGGATATGAATTATACTTTAAGGGGGATGAAGCAACTGCACAAAAAGTGTGGGATTCAGTTTTTGAAGCCGGTAAAGAATTTGGAATTGAACCTGTTGGCTTAGGTGCAAGGGACTCGTTAAGACTTGAAATGGGCTTCTGTTTATACGGAAACGATATTGATAACACAACCAATCCCTTAGAAGCAGGTTTGGGTTGGATAACAAAACTTAAAAAAGAAGAGTTTATTGCTCTTGACGTTCTAAAAAAAGTTAAACAAGATGGATTAAAAAGAAAACTTGTGGCATTGGTAAGTGACGAAAAAGTATTTCCAAGGCATAATTACCAATTATCGGTAAACGGTAATGTTGTTGGTTTTGTAACAAGCGGTACCGTTAGCCCAATATTGGAAAAAGCAATAGCGATGGGTTATGTAGATATTGAACATGCAGTTGAAGGCAATATAATTAATTTTTTGATTAGAGGTAAAGAAATTCCTGCTAAAATTGTAAAATTACCCTTTATAACCAAA
>ERZ795059.4172-NODE-4172-length-13670-cov-7.489754_pt1 | contig 13670 bp, 9 predicted proteins | sample MGYA00375143_ERZ795059 | MGnify/ENA primary metagenome ERZ795059 (study PRJEB30188, sample SAMN05720168) | activated sludge metagenome | isolation source: Anaerobic digester | place: USA | collected 2015-01-07 ... | reverse complement strand
CAGTACAGCCAGCTCCTGCTGCTGGGCTGCTTCGTGCTGCTGCTGCTGGTCTACGTACCGGTGCTGGGCAGCACGGTCAATGGCGCACGGCGCTGGATCAACCTGGGCGTGTCCAAGTTCCAGGTCGTGGAGGCGGTCAAGGTCCTCTACATCGTCTGGTTGGCGAGCTACCTGAAGCGCTACAGCGAGGACGTGGCGGTCACCTGGATGGCGATGCTGAAGCCGGTCGCGGTGGTTGGCGCGCTGGTGGTGCTGCTGCTGATGCAGCCGGACTTCGGATCCTCGGTGCTGCTGCTGGGCATCACCATCTGCATGCTGCTGCTGGGCGGCGCGCCGATCCGGCGCATCATCCCGCCGATCCTGCTGATGGTGCCGGCGCTGGTGCTGCTGGTGATCGTCGAGCCCTACCGCATGCGTCGCGTGACCTCGTTCATGGATCCGTGGCAGGACCAGCTCGGCGCCGGCTACCAGCTGAGCAACGCGCTGATGGCGATCGGTCGCGGCGAATGGCTGGGCGTGGGCCTGGGTGCCTCGGTGCAGAAGCTGTCTTACCTGCCGGAAGCGCATACCGATTTCATCTTCTCGGTGATCGCCGAGGAGCTCGGCTTCGCCGGTGCCTGCGCGGTGCTGGCGATGTACATGCTGCTGGCCGGCCGCGCGTTCTGGCTGGGCCTGAAGTGCGTGGAGATGAAGCGCCACTTCGCCGGCTACATCGCGTTCGGCATCGCCTTGTGGATGGCGCTGCAGAGCTTCGTCTCGATCGGCGTCAACCTGGGCATGCTGCCGACCAAGGGCCTGACCCTGCCGCTGATTTCCTCCGGCGGCTCCAGCGTGCTGATGACCTGCGTGGCGATGGGCCTGCTGCTGCGCGTCTCCTGGGAATACGAGCGCGCCGCGCGGCAAGTCGCCAAGCTGCGCGGCCTGGCGAGCCAGCCGCCCGCCGGTCCGGGTCCCGAGACCGCGCAGCCGCCGCTGCCGTCAGATGCCGGCGCGCGCGGCACCAGCCGCCTGCGCCAGCGCATCGAGCCGGGCATGGGCACGCGCAGCGACGCCACGGCAGCGCCGGTGTTGCGGAGGTCGCGTTGAACGCGTCCGCGCCCCTCGTGCTGATCATGGCCGGCGGTACCGGCGGCCATATCTTCCCCGGCCTGGCGGTCGCGCAGGCGCTGCGCGAGCGCGGCGCGCGCGTCGCGTGGCTGGGCGCGGACGGCGGCATGGAAACCCGGCTGGTGCCGCCGCACGACATCGCCATCGACACCATCGCGGTGGCCGGCGTGCGCGGCAAGGGGCTGGCGACGTTGTTGGGCGCGCCCCTGCGGATCCTGCGCGCGGTGCGCGATGCCGCGCGCGTGCTGCGCGCGCGCCAGCCGTCGGCGGTGGTGAGCTTCGGCGGGTTCGCGGCCGGGCCGGGCGGGATCGCCGCGCGCATCGCCGGCATCCCGCTGCTGGTGCACGAACAGAACCGCGCCGCCGGCATGACTAACAAGGCGCTGGCGAAGGTGGCGAAGCAGGTGCTGGTCGGCTTCCCGCAGACCTTCGCCCGCGAAACGCATGTCGGCAATCCGGTGCGCGCGCAGATCGCGCAGGTCGCGCCGCCGGAACAGCGCGGCTTCGCGCATGCCGGCGCTTTGCGCCTGCTGGTGCTGGGTGGCAGCCAGGGCGCGCGTGCCTTGAACAACGCGGTGCCGCAGGCGGTCGCGGCACTCGGCCTGCCGGTGGAGATCCTCCACCAGGCCGGCGAAAAGATGCTGGACGATGCGCGCAAGGCGTATGCCGATGCGGGCGTCGTCGCCACCGTCGAACCCTTCATCGCCGACATGGCCGCGGCCTACGCGCACGCCGACCTGGTGGTCTGCCGTGCCGGTGCATTGACGCTCGCCGAACTGTGCGCGGTCGGCGTGGGCAGCGTGCTGGTGCCGTTCCCGCAGGCGGTCGACGACCACCAGACCCGCAATGCCGAATTCCTGGTGGAGCGCGGCGCGGCCTTGCTGCTGCCGCAGGGCGACGACCTGGCGGCGCGCCTGCAGCCGCTGCTCGCCGAGCTTGCCACCAATCCCGGCAAGCGCCTGGCGATGGCCAAGGCGGCACGCGCGCTCGCAAAGCCTGCCGCCGCCTCGGACGTCGCCGACGCCGTGCTGGCCACGATTCGCAAGGAAGCCGCCTGATGTCGATCAACAGCTTGCGCCTGCAACAGATCGGCGACCTCGCCAAGGCGTTCCCGCGCGTGCATTTCGTCGGCATTGGCGGCGTCGGCATGAGCGGCATCGCGGAAGTGCTGTGCACGCTGGGCTACCAGGTCAGCGGTTCCGACAACGCCGACAATGCGGTGACCCGTCGGTTGGCGTCGCTGGGCGCGACCATCAGCAAGGGCCATGCCGCCGCCAACGTGCTGGATGCCGATTGCGTGGTGGTCAGCAGCGCGATCAAGCCCGACAACCCGGAACTGCTGGAAGCGCGTTCGCAACGGATCCCGGTGGTGCCGCGCGCCGAAATGCTGGCCGAACTGATGCGCTTCAAGCGCGGCATCGCGGTGGCCGGCACCCACGGCAAGACCACGACGACGTCGTTGCTCGCCAGCGTGCTCGCCGAAGGCGGGATGGATCCGACCTTCGTGATCGGCGGCCAATTGCTTGCAGCAGGTGCGAATGCGCGGCTCGGCGACGGCCAGTGGCTGGTCGCCGAAGCCGACGAGAGCGACGGCAGCTTCCTGCGCCTGAACCCGGCGGTGGCGATCGTCACCAACATCGACGCCGATCACCTGGAGAACTACGGCGGCGACTTCGCCCGGGTGAAGGCTGCGTTCAACGAATTCCTGCACCGGCTGCCGTTCTACGGGCTGGCGGTGCTGTGCATCGACGATGCCGAAGTGGCCGCGCTGGCCGAAAACACCCCGCGCCACGTGGTGACCTACGGCTTCAGCGCCGCGGCCGACGTGCGCGCCGAGGACGTGCGCCAGCAGGGCGGTCGCATGCACTACACGCTGTGCCTGCCGGATGGCACGCGCACGCCGTGCACGCTGGCATTGCCGGGCCGGCACAACGTGCAGAACGCGCTGGCCGCCTCCGCGGTCGCCTGGCAGCTCGGCGTGCACAACGATGCCATCGCCCGCGCGCTGGAACAGTTCGCCGGCATCGGTCGGCGCTTCAACCAGTTGGCGAAGCTGCCGCTGGACGCAGGCGGCGACGTGGTGCTGGTCGACGACTACGGCCACCACCCGAAGGAACTCGCCGCGGTGTTCGATGCCGCGCGCGGCGGCTGGCCGGAGAAGCGGTTGGTGGTCGCGTTCCAGCCGCATCGCTATTCGCGCACCCGCGACCTGTTCGACGATTTCGCCGCGGTGCTGTCCGGTGTGGATGCGCTGGTGCTGACCGAGGTGTACCCGGCCGGCGAAGCGCCGATCGCCGGGGCCGATGCGAAGTCGCTCGCGCGCTCGATCCGCACCCGTGGTCGGGTCGATCCGGTCGTGGTCAACGGTGCCGCCGACCTGCGCGATGCGCTCGTCGGCGTGCTCCGCGACGGCGACTTGCTGCTGATGATGGGTGCCGGCGACATCGGCGCGGCCGCGCAGCAGATCGCACGCACTGGCCTGCAAGGAGACAACGCATGAGCGCGGACATGCCGTTCCCGCCGCTGCGGGTGAGCGATGCGCGCGACTTCGGCCGCGTCGCCGTGCTGATGGGCGGCACCAGCAGCGAACGCGAGGTCTCGCTGGATTCCGGTCGCAACGTGCTGGAGGCGCTGCAGGCGCGCGGCGTGGATGCGCATGCGGTCGACGGGATCCCGGCGCTGGTCGACGCGCTGGTGCACGGCCAGTTCGACCGCGTCTTCAACATCCTCCACGGCAATCGTGGCGGTGGCGAGGATGGCGTGCTGCAGGGCCTGCTGGAAGCGCTGGAAGTGCCGTACACCGGCTGCGGCGTGCTGGCCAGCGCACTGACCATGGACAAGATCCGCACCAAGCAGGTGTGGATGAGCGCGGGATTGCCGACGCCGAAGTTCCTGCGCCTGTCGCCGGGTGCGGATGTGCGGGCCGCGGCGCTGCAGCTCGGCTTGCCCGTATTCGTGAAGCCGTCCAGCGAAGGCTCCAGCGTGGGCGTGGCGCGGGTCACCGACGAGGCCGGCATCGACGACGCGATCCGCGTCGCGCGCGCCTATGGCGGCGAGATGCTGATGGAACAGATGGTGGCCGGCGACGAACTCACCGTCGGCATCCTCGGCGACGTCGCGCTGCCGTCGATCCGCATCGTGCCCAAGGGCGAGTGGTACGACTACAACGCCAAGTACATCGCCGACGACACCCAATACCTGTGCCCCGGCCTGCAGGGCGACGACGAGGCCGCGATCCGCCAGCTCGCGCTGGACGCGTTCCGGGCCGCGGGCTGCACCGGCTGGGGCCGCGTCGACGTGATGCGCGATCGCGCCAGCGGCGCGCTCCTGCTGCTGGAAGTGAACACCGCGCCGGGCATGACCAGCCATTCGCTGGTGCCGAAGGCGGCCGGCCAGCGTGGCGTGTCGTTCCAGGAGCTGTGCTGGCGGATCCTCGAGCAGACCCTGCCCGTGGTCGACGGGGAGCGCGCGGACGCATGAGCGCGATGCTGCGACTGCTGGCCTGGATCCTCGCGGTGGCGCTGGTCGCACTGCCGGTCGTGGCCGTCGTCAACGGTTGGGTGGGCGGCGCGCAATGGCCCCTGCGCACGCTGCGCGTGCAGGGCGACCTGCACCAGGTCGACCAGGCGCGACTGCGCGCGACCGTGCTGCCGTATGCGAAGCAGGGCTTCTTCGCGGTGGAGCTGGATCGCATCCAGGCCGCGGTCGGCGCGTTGCCGTGGGTGGAGCGCGCGGAAGTGCGCAAGCACTGGCCGGACGTGCTGGAAGTGCGGATCAGCGAGCATCGTCCGTACGCGCGCTGGGGCTCGGATCGCCTGCTCTCCGAGCACGGCAAGTTGTTCTCGGCGAAGGGCGTGCAGGTGCGCGCGGGCTTGCCGCAACTCGACGGCCCGGACACCCAGGTGGCCGAAGTCGTGGCCCTCTACAACCAGGCGCGCGAGCGGTTGGCCAATGCCGGCGGCGTGCGCGGCGCCGGCATGGACAAGCGCGGCAGTTGGTCGATCACGTTGTCCGATGGCACCGAAGTCGTGCTCGGGCGCAGCGATCCCGAACAGCGGCTGGAACGCTTCGCACCACTGCTGCCGCGGCTGGCCGCGCAGCACCCCGGGCAGCGCCTGGTGCGCGCGGACCTGCGCTACACCAATGGTTTTGCACTGAGCTGGGCCGCGCTGCCGAAGGCGAGCGCGCTGCCCGCGCCGGTGCAGGACGCCACTCTCCCCCAACCCGCGCCGGTGGCACCGGCCGGGCGCAACGACACGCAAGGAACCACATGAACCGCAAGGGCGACAAGTCGCTGATCGTCGGCCTGGACATCGGGACCTCCAAGGTCACCGCGCTGGTCGGCGAATACGCGCCGGGCGAACCGATCGAGGTGATCGGGATCGGCTCCCACGAATCGCGCGGCCTGCGCAAGGGCGTGGTGGTCGACATCGATTCCACCGTGCAGTCGATCCAGCGCGCGGTGGAAGAAGCCGAGCTGATGGCCGGCTGCGAAGTGCGCAGCGTGTATGCCTCGATCAGCGGCAACCACGTGCAGTGCCGCAACTCGCAGGGCATCGCCCCGATCCGCGACGGCGAAGTCAGCTACGGCGACCTCGACCGCGTGCTGGAGGCGGCCAAGGCGGTCGCGATCCCGGCCGACCAGCGCATCCTGCATGCGATCCCGCGCGATTACGTGCTGGACGATTCGCAGGAAGGCATCCGCAACCCGGTCGGCATGACCGGCGTGCGCCTGGAGGTGCATGCGCACCTGGTGGTGTGCGCGCAGTCGGCCGCCGCCAACATCACCAAGTGCGTGCAGAAGTGCGGGCTGCAGGTCGACGACCTGGTGCTGTCCTCGCTGGCGTCGAGCACCGCGGTGCTGACCCCGGACGAGCGCGAACTCGGCGTGGTGCTGGTCGACATGGGCGCGGGCACCACCGACATCGCGGTGTTCGTGCAGGGCGCGATCAGCCACACGGCCAGCCTGCCGGTCGCCGGCGACAAGGTGACCGAGGACATCGCGCACATGCTGCGCACGCCCACGCCGGAAGCCGAGCAGATCAAGGTCCGCTACGCCTGCGCGCTGGCGCAACTCGCGCGTGCCGAGGAAAGCATCCAGGTGCCCAGCGTCGGCGACCGCCCGCCGCGGCGGATGCCGCGCCATGCGCTGGCGCAGGCGGTGCAGGCGCGCTACGAGGAAATCTTCGAGATGGTGCAGGCGGAACTGCGCCGCAGCGGCTTCGAGCAACTGGTGCGTGCAGGCATGGTCCTGACCGGCGGCGCGTCGAAGATGGAAGGCGTGGTCGAACTGGCCGAGGAGATGCTGCAGATGCCGGTGCGCATCGGCATCCCCAGCACGTCAGCGGCCTGGGCGAAGTGGTCGGCAACCCGGTGCATGCCACCGGCGTTGGCCTGCTGCTGATGGGCAGCCAGATCGAGAACCCGCGCCGGCCGCAGCTCCGCGATGGCCGCGCGTTCGGCTGGATGGACAAGTTGAAGAACTGGTATCGCGGCCAGTTCTAGCGATGGGGCGTCGCCGCGAGGGCGCGGTGGCGCGAGGAAGGCGGAAGGCAGGGCGGTCCGGGCAAGGCAACAACCCAAGCGATCTCACACAAGCACGACATAACAAGAGGACACGGACATGGCGCAGACATTCGAACTGGTCGAGAAGATGGCACCGAACGCGGTGATCAAGGTCATCGGCGTGGGCGGCGGCGGCGGCAACGCGGTCGCGCACATGGTCAACAGCAGCGTGGACGGGGTGGAGTTCATCACCGCCAACACCGACTCGCAGGCGATCAAGAACTGCGGCGCGAAGCTGCAGCTGCAGCTGGGTGGCAACGTCACCAAGGGCCTGGGCGCAGGCGCCAACCCGGAAGTCGGCCGCCAGGCCGCACTGGAAGACCGCGACACCATCATCGACGCGCTGACCGGCGCCGACATGGTGTTCATCACCGCTGGCATGGGTGGCGGCACCGGTACCGGCGCCGCGCCGGTCGTCGCGCAGGTCGCCAAGGAGATGGGCATCCTGACCGTCGCCGTGGTCACCAAGCCGTTCCCGTTCGAAGGCCGCCGCCGCATGCAGGTGGCGCTGAAGGGCATCGAGGAGCTGAGCCAGCACTGCGACTCGCTGATCACGATCCCCAACGAAAAGCTGATCACCGTGCTCGGCCGCAACGCGACCATGATCCAGGCCTTCCGCGCGGCCAACGACGTGTTGCTCGGCGCGGTGCAGGGCATCGCCGACCTGATCGTGCGCCCGGGCCTGATCAACGTCGACTTCGCCGACGTCCGCACCGTCATGTCCGAAATGGGCCTGGCGATGATGGGCAGCGGCAGCGCGCGCGGCGACGACCGTGCCCAGGCCGCGGCCGAGGGCGCGATCCAGAACCCGCTGCTGGACGACGTCAACCTGTCTGGCGCCAACGGGATCCTGGTCAACATCACCGCCGGCCCCGACTTCACCATGGCCGAGTTCGACGAAGTCGGCCGCACCGTGGAGCAGTTCGCCTCGGAAGACGCCACCGTGGTCATCGGCACCGTGCTGGATCCGGAGATGCAGGACGAAGTGCGCGTCACCGTGGTCGCCACCGGCCTCAACCGCAATACCGCCGGCGGCCGCCAGCCGGCCCCGCGCAGCGAAGCCCGCTACGACAGCGGCTTCGACGCCCCGCGCCGTCCGCAGGTGCAGTTGATCAACACCCAGGGCAAGCGCGACGGCACCACCGGCCTGATGATCGATGAGGTCTCCGATCCGTTCGTGCCCGGTGCCAACACCGGCTTCGTCGGCGGCCTGCGCCGCAACGTCGATGCGGGTCCGGCCGTGGCCGAACTGCCGAAGGATGACTACCTGGACATCCCGGCGTTCCTGCGTCGCCAGGCGGATTGAGCGAGACCCGTTCGCCCTGAGCTTGTCGAAGGGTGAGCGGGCCGTTGTGGTTCGACAGGCTCACCACGAACGACGGTGAGGCAAGTCCATGTCCCTTTTGCACGCCGGGTTGCCCGCCCGGCGTGATTCCAGGTCGGTCGGCGTCATGCCGGCCGGCCCTTTTCCCATCACCATCCTGCGCGTGGAACACACCCGTTTTTACGTTCAGGTTCAGCAACCTGCGTGCTAACCTCCGCCGATGCTTCGCCAACGCACCCTCAAGAACCTGATCCGCGCCACCGGCGTGGGGTTGCATGGCGGCGAGAAGGTCTTCCTCACCCTGCGCCCGGCGCCGATCGACACCGGCATCGTGTTCCGCCGCATCGACCTGGATCCCGTGGTCGAGATCCCCGCCAGCGCCGCGCTGGTCACCGAAACCACCCTCTGCACCGGCCTGAGTTGCGAAGGCGCCAAGGTGCAGACCGTCGAGCACCTGATGTCGGCCCTGGCCGGCCTGGGGATCGACAACATCTACATCGAACTGACCGCGCCCGAAGTGCCGATCATGGATGGCTCGGCGGGCCCGTTCGTGTTCCTGCTGCAGTCCGCCGGCATCGCCGAGCAGAACGCGCCCAAGCGGTTCCTGCGAATCCGCAAGCACGTCGAGGTGCGCGACGGCGACAAGGTCGCCAGCTTCAGCCCGCATGACGGCTTCCGCGTCGGCTTCACGGTCAAGTTCAACCATCCGGCGATCCCGGACACGCTGTCGCGCGCCGAAGTCGACTTCTCGACCAGCGCCTACGTCAGCGAGGTGAGCCGCGCGCGCACCTTCGGCTTCATGCAGGACCTGGAGTACATGCGCGAGCGCAACCTGGGCCTGGGCGGTTCCATGGACAACGCGATCGTGCTCGACGAGTTCCGCGTCCTCAATGAGGACGGCCTGCGCTACGCCGACGAATTCGTCCGCCACAAGATCCTCGACGCGGTCGGCGACCTGTACCTGGCCGGCCGTCCGATCATCGGCGCCTACGAGGGCTACAAGTCCGGGCACGCCCTCAACAACAGGCTGGTCCGGGCCCTGCTGGCCGATGCCGAGGCATGGGAAGAGGTCAGTTTCACCGACCCGGTGGCAGCGCCGCCGGTCGTTTATGGCGACGCCATCCCGGCGACCTGAACGCGTTCGCCTGCGTCCCGGGGCTGTGACCGGGTGCACGCATTCAGCTGAATCGTTAGTCTTTATTTAACAAAATCACGGACTTGTGACGTTAGGATGCCCACCCGGCCGGGTTGGGTGCGTTCCTACGTCCCCCGCCGCCCGGGTTTGCGGTTTCCCCCAGCGCGCTGTTCCGACACGTCGGGCGCGTCAGACCGCAACAGTGCCAAGGCAGCCGCCAGTCCCGACTGGCCGGCCGCCGACATTGGTGGAGCGGTTGTCGCGGCTGGCGGGATCGGTCGCAACGGTTGGGTCGTCGTCCTGACGGTCAACCCCGCCACATCGAGCCCGACGGATCGGGCAGCGTCGACCAGTTCCTGCGTGGCCAACCGCAATTTGGCATGCCACACCGGGCCATCGACGACGAAAACGAGCTTGTCGCCACGAACGTTCGCCAGCCGCGCATGCGCGGCCAGAACGGGCGGCAGGTGGGGACGCAACAACTGGTCCACCGCGTCGAGCCACAGTGCCCGGCGCAGGGTGCCGCCGGAGGATCCGTCGAGCAGCGCTTGCAGCGCCGCGCGCGGACCCGAAGGAGGCGTCGCCCCCGCTGGGGGCGTGGACCGAGAACCAGGCATACCCGATGACCGAAACAAGCAAGTCACACGATACCCGCCGGCGCGTGATCGCGCAGGCACAGGCCTTCCGCTTCTGGGCGATGCGCCGTCCGTTGGCCGCCCTTGGCGTGCTGCTCGGTGCCGGCCTCTTGCTCGGCGCCGGTGGGCGCAGCGTGGTGGGCATGGCCGAGGTCGAAGCCATGCAGGCCGCCGAGGCGAATCGGCAGGCCGAGCTGGCCAAGGTCCGCCGCGACGCCCAGCGCGAGGTCAATGCACTCGCCGCCCGCCTGGCCGAGTTGCAGGCGCAGGCGAACCGCCTCAACGCCCTCGGCGCGCGCCTGACCCAGGCCGGCCAGCTGCAGGACGGCGAATTCGAGTTCGACAAGCCGGTCGGCCAGGGTGGCGCCGGCCGCGCCAGCGACATGCCGCCGACCGAGCTGCGCCGTGGGATTTCGCTGCTGGAAGGCGAGTTCGGCCGTGCCGACACCCAGTTGTCGGTGCTGGAGAGCCTGCTGTTCAACCGCGCCCTGGATCGCAACGCAATGCCGTCGCGCGACCCGATCGCCAACAGCTACATCACCTCCGGCTTCGGCGGTCGCGCCGATCCGTTCGGCGGCGGCCACCAATTCCACAAGGGCATCGACTTCGAAGCCGACGTCGGCGACCCGGTGCTGGCCGTGGCCGATGGCGTGGTCAGCTACTCCGGTGTGCGATCCGGCTACGGCAACGTGGTCGAGGTCGACCACGGCAACGGCTACGTGACCCGCTACGCGCACAACTCCAAGCTGGAACGGCAGGTCGGCGACCTGGTGCGTGCGGGCCAGGAAATCGCCAAGGCCGGCTCCAGTGGTCGCTCGACCGGTGCCCACGTGCACTTCGAGGTCTGGCAGGACGGCGCGGTGGTGAACCCGCGCAAGTTCCTCGCGGTGACGTCCAGCGGCGCGCACCGCTAAGGCCGCTTCCCGTCCGTCCAGCCGCGTTGCGGCATGGACGCGCGGGGAGGGGGCATCGCCTGTGTGCCCCGTCCCGGCACCCCGCTTGAAGCGGGGTGGACGCCGGCTTGATAACGCCTGCCGGTGCCTCCAGCTACACTAGCGGACTGCGAAACGGGCGCAATGCGCCCGTTTTTGTCGTTTCGCCGCTGATACGCCATCCCCGATGGCCCACCGATGCCGCCGCGCCCCGCGCGCGCATCCCCGACCCGGATTCGTCGCCCCATGCTCAACAACCTGCTCACCAGCGTCTTCGGCAGCCGCAATGAACGCCTGCTCAAGCAACTGTCCGGGATCGTCAAGAAGATCAACGCGCTGGAACCGCAGATGCAGGCGCTGTCCGACGACGCGCTGAAGGCGAAGACCGAGGAGTTCAAGGCGCGCAGCGCCAAGGGCGAGTCGCTGGACAAGCTGCTGCCGGAAGCGTTCGCGGTCTGCCGCGAAGCCTCGGTGCGGGTGTTCGGCATGCGCCACTTCGATGTCCAGCTGATCGGCGGCATGGTCCTGCACGGCGGCAAGATCGCCGAAATGCGCACTGGTGAGGGCAAGACCCTGACCGCGACCTTGGCGGTGTACCTCAACGCGCTGGAAGGCAAGGGCGTGCACGTGGTCACCGTCAACGACTACCTGGCCCGCCGCGACGCCGCCCAGATGGGCAAGCTGTACAACTGGCTGGGCCTGAGCGTGGGCGTGGTGTTCCCCGGCATGCCGCATTCCGACAAGGGCGCGGCTTATGGCTGCGACATCACCTACGGCACCAACAACGAATTCGGCTTCGACTACCTGCGCGACAACATGGCGCTGGCGAAGGAGGACCGCTTCCAGCGCGGCCTCAACTACGCGATCGTCGACGAAGTGGACTCGATCCTGATCGACGAGGCGCGCACCCCGCTGATCATCTCCGGTCCGGCCGACGAATCGCCCGAACTGTACGTGCGGGTCAACCAGATCGTGCCGTCGCTGGTCCGCCAGGAGAAGGAAGACAGCGCCGGCGATTTCTGGGTGGACGAAAAGGCCAAGCAGGTGCACATGTCCGAAGCCGGGCAGGAGCATGCGGAAAGCCTGCTGCGCGGTGCCGGCATCCTCGCCGAGGACGAGAGCCTGTACGCGCCGCAGAACATCCACGTGGTCCACCACCTGAATGCGGCGATGCGCGCGCATGCGATCTACCAGCGCGACGTGGACTACATCGTCCGCGACGGCGAGGTGGTGATCGTCGATGAATTCACTGGCCGCACCCTGCCGGGCCGGCGCTGGTCGGACGGCCTGCACCAGGCGGTGGAAGCGAAGGAAGGCGTGGCGGTGCAGCGCGAGAACCAGACGCTGGCGTCGGTCACCTTCCAGAACCTGTTCCGCATGTACAACAAGCTGTCCGGCATGACCGGCACCGCGGACACCGAAGCCTACGAATTCCAGAACATCTACGGGCTGGAAGTGGTGGTGATCCCCACCCATCGCCCGATGATCCGCAAGGATCATTCGGACCTGGTGTTCCTCAACCGCGCCGGCAAGTACCGCGCGGTGGCCAACGAGATCAAGGCCTGCGCCGCCAAGGGCCAGCCGGTGCTGGTCGGCACCACCTCGATCGAAGTGTCGGAATTGCTGAGCGACGCGCTGAACGAGGCCGGCATCGCCCACGAAGTGCTGAACGCCAAGCAGCACGAGCGCGAAGCGCACATCGTCGCCAACGCCGGTGCGCCGGGCGCGGTGACGATCGCCACCAACATGGCGGGTCGCGGTACCGACATCGTGCTGGGCGGCTCGCTGGAAGCGGAACTCGCCGCGCTCGGCGAGGATGTGTCGCCGTCGGAGAAGGAGCGGATCAAGGCCGCATGGCAGGTCCGCCACGACGCGGTCAAGGCGGCCGGCGGCCTGCACATCGTCGGCACCGAGCGCCACGAGAGCCGCCGCATCGACAACCAGCTGCGCGGGCGTTCCGGCCGCCAGGGCGATCCGGGTTCGTCCCGCTTCTACCTGTCGCTGGAAGACAACCTGATGCGCATCTTCGCCGCCGACTGGGTACAGAAGGTGATGGCGCGGATGGGCCTGAAGGAAGACGACATCATCGAAAGCCCGCTGGTCACCAAGCAGATCGCCAACGCGCAGCGCAAGGTGGAGGCGCACAACTTCGACATCCGCAAGAACCTGCTGGACTTCGACGACGTCAACAACGACCAGCGCAAGGTGATCTATGGCCAGCGCGACGAGTTGCTGGAGGCGGACAGCGTCAAGGCCAACATCGACGGCATCCGCAGCGACGTGGTGGCCGACCTGGTGGAGCGCTTCGTGCCGGCCGATTCTGTCGACGACCAGTGGGACCTGCCGGGCCTGGAAGCCGAGCTGGCCACCGAGTTCGCGCTGCAACTGCCGCTGGTGCGCATGCACCAGGAGCAGGACGAGCTGGACGCGTCGCAGATCCTGGCGAAGGTGCAGGAGTCGGTCGAGGAGCTGTTCCAGGCCAAGGAAGCCCAGGTCGGTGGCGAGACCATGCGCATGCTGGAGAAGCACGTGATGCTCAACGTGCTCGACCAGAACTGGAAGGAACACCTGGGGCGCATGGATTACCTGCGCCAGGGCATCCACCTGCGCGGCTATGCGCAGAAGCAGCCGAAGCAGGAATACAAGAAGGAAGCGTTCGAGCTGTTCTCCGAGTTGCTGGAGAAGGTCAAGCGCGAAGTGATCAGCCTGCTCGCGCGGATCCGCGTCCGCGACGAAGCCGAAGTCGCTGCCGCCGAAGCCGAGGAGCGCGCGCGCGCCGAGGCGGTGGCCAGGCAGATGCAGTTCCAGCATCCGGACATGGGCGGGCTGGGTGCCGACGAGGAAGCCGCGGCCGTGCAGCAGCTCGGCCAGCAGCCGCAGGGCTACGGCGAGGCCTTCGACCGCATCGGCCGCAACGATCCCTGCCCCTGCGGCAGCGGCAAGAAGTTCAAGCACTGCCACGGGCAGCTTGC
>ERZ795059.4154-NODE-4154-length-13713-cov-6.169864_pt1 | contig 13713 bp, 13 predicted proteins | sample MGYA00375143_ERZ795059 | MGnify/ENA primary metagenome ERZ795059 (study PRJEB30188, sample SAMN05720168) | activated sludge metagenome | isolation source: Anaerobic digester | place: USA | collected 2015-01-07 ... | reverse complement strand
TGATCATGGCACTTGCTCCGCCTCCACCGTTACAGATAGCTGCCAAACCTAGATTGGCATTTTTATCTTCGAGTGTGTGGATGAGGGTAGTGAGAATTCTGGCCCCGGAAGCACCAAGTGGGTGCCCCAGCGATACAGCACCGCCATTGACGTTTACGCGTTCTTCAGACAAACCCAGGGATTTTATGAATGCCAAGGAAACGACGGCAAAAGCCTCATTGACCTCAAAATAGTCCATATCACTTTTATTCATTCCCACTTTTTCGAGCACTTTTGGTGCAGCAATCAAAGGCGCTGTTGTAAATCTTTGAGGTGCATGTGCAGCATCACTAAAGCCAACAATTTCTGCCAAAGGAGTCAAACCATGAGCCTTGACAAAATCTTCCGAAGCGAGTAATATTGATGCAGCACCATCATTAATTGTACTTGCATTGGCCGCAGTAACAGTACCCTCTTTAGAAAAAGCAGGTCGCAATCCAGGTATTTTATCAAACATCACGTTGAAACATTCTTCATCCTTGTCAATCATCAAAGCATCACCTTTCCTTTGTGGCACAGAGACAGGACAAATTTCTTTGAGAAACCGTCCAGAATTGGTAGCCTCCTGTGCACGATGATAAGATTGTATAGCGTATCGGTCTTGTTCTGCTCTTGAAATGCCTTCTTCTACCGCTGTTTCATCGGCAAAATTTCCCATGGCTATTTGGTCGTAAACATCCGTCAAACCGTCTTTTTGTAATCCGTCTATAATCTGACTAGCGCCATATTTAGTACCCCAACGCATGCTGGGTAAGTAATGAGGAATATTGGACATGCTTTCCGTTCCGCCAGCTAATACAACCTCATTGTCACCCAACATGATGGACTGAGCCGCAATCATCACAGATTTCAAACCAGAAGAACAAACTTTATTGATTGTGGTTGACGGAACGTGATTGCCCAAGCCACTGCCTATGGTGATTTGTCTGGCAGGTGCTTGACCCAGATTTGCAGAGCAAACGTTCCCATAAAAGACTTCGTTGATTGTGGAAGACTCTATACCGGCTTTTGTCACAGCAGCTTTAGACGCGGTAATACCAAGATCAATGGCTGATAAACCGGCAAAAATCCCACCAAATGAACCGATGGGAGTGCGGCAAGCGCTGAGGATATATACTCTTTTCATGTGTTTTAATTTGACTGTGGACAATAAGCCGCAGGTGATGAATTCTTGTCGAAGATACTACCTTTTTCTATTTCAGTAAAAATAACATCAGTGAGTAAAGGCAACAGCAAGATTACAACTCATATTTTACCTCCCCTCCAATGATGGTCATTTTCACTTTAGTTTTCAAAATATCGTCCTCTGGTATAGTCATAATATCCTGATCAAAAATGGTAAAATCTGCGAGTTTTCCTACTTCAATGCTTCCTTTTTCATTTTCCATAAAGGCTCCATAAGCTGCATAAATGGTGTAGGATTTCAATGCTTGATCTCTGGTCATTTTTTGATCGGGCTCGTAACCTCCTGCTGGGCTACCTGCGAGCGTTCTTCGGGATACAGAAGCATAAAAACTAGGCAAAGGATTTAAAGGCTCTACTGGCGCATCAGTTCCGTTTACAATTTTGACGCCCATCTGCAATAATTTCTGCCATACATATGCACCTTCCACAATCCTTTTTTCACCCAATCTGTCTATAGCCCATGGCCTGTCCGATGCCATATGAATGCCCTGCATAGCTGGGATAACTTTTAACTTCGCAAACCGCCCGATGTCTGCTGGATTGAGGTGTTGTGCATGCTCTATTCTGAACCGGTGATCATTTGCCTTTTCAGGAAACGCATTAAATGCCATTTCGTATCGGTCCAATATTTCTCTGTTTGTCCGATCTCCAATAGCATGTGAGCAAACTTGAAAACCATTTTGTAATGCTTTTTTTGTAGTACTTTCCACAAAAGACATTGGTAAAGTTTCATGACCATAGTGTCCGTGCCTGTCTGAGTAAGGTTCCAGAAGCCAAGCGCCTCGTGAACCCAGTGCTCCGTCACAATTGAGTTTTATGGCTCTGATGTCCAGAGTATGATAAGCACTGTCTATCATAGGACCTTTTTCGTACCATTCGTTGAGCAAATCTTCATCAAAACCTGTGAGCATCACGTACATTCTCACAGGCAATTTACCTTCTTCTTTTAATTCTTGCAAAATTTCGATGGCCTGACGACTTTGTCCGGCATCATGAAAACCAGTTATGCCTAATCGCAAACAAGCGTCCTGTGCCAAAGAAAGTGCTTTTTTATCCTGTGCACGGTCATTTTTGGGCATAAATGTTGAAATCAATTTGGATGCTCGTTCTGTAAAAATTCCCGTAGGATTTCCTTTGTCATCGACAATAATTTCACCACCTTCCCCATCAGTTAGGGATTGTGATAATTCTTTAACTGTTGAGGATGATATGCCTGCGATTTCCATGGCTTTGGCGTTGGCAAAGGTGGCATGGCCACTAGCATGACTCAGGAAGACGGGATGGTCCGGACTGATTTCACTCAGTTTATTGTGTGTTTGAAAACCGTTCACCAGCTCATCTGGTTGAGGTGTCCATTTACTTTGGTGCCAGCCGCGACCGACTATCCATTGACCAGGTTCTGCAACAGCAACAGCCTCTTTAACTCGATCCAAAAGTTCATCGTAATTTTTCACGTTGATCAAATCCAGGTTCATCTCATTATACCCGATGCCCAATATATGTCCATGACCTTCAATAAATCCAGGAGTAAGTGTTTTACCATTCAAATCAATGATTTTGGTATTTGCATCTGTTGATATTTTGGATTCATCCTCACCAACGTACACGATAATGCCATCTTTTACACCAATAACTTTTGCGATAGGTTGTTTATCGTCGGCAGTATAAATAATTCCATTTTTTATAATGAGTGTTGCAGCATCAGATATTTCCGGATTTTTACAACCAATCAGGAAAACAAGAGGAATGATATAAAGAAGTTTTTGGAAAACCATTGATATTACTTTTTGATGAAAGACTTATATGTACGATTTTTCTAAGGACCTTCTTTCGGTAAAGTTAAAACTAACAATTTTTTAAATACGAAGTTTCGATATAATTGAATGAAAAACAAAATAGAGCGAGAGAATAAAAATTTAAAAATATGGTCAAGAGGTTCATTTATATAACATTAGGCACTTTGCAACCCAAGCCTCAATTATTTCCAAAGTTGATTTTGCAAAGGCAATGTTTCCTGTGTCTGATTGAAAGCTTCAGAATGTTAATTTAAATAGGACCTCAAATAAAACCATTACTAAAATTGTATATTTTGTAATTTTAATTATAAATTGTATTAGGAAAACAAAAAACCATGGTCAAAAAACTACTCCTCTCAACAGTAATCATAATTTTTACTTTTTTTCAAGCCAGAACACAATGCGTTGAAAGTTTGTCTTCTTATCCTATTGGTGCGATGTCCCTTGAACTCAACCCCATCATGAGTGCTCAGAACATCATGGCAATTACAGCATATTTAAATGGAGTTAATCCTGTTGTAAGCACAATGGATGATATGAACAGCACAATCTTTACCGTGACAAATCCTTTAACCTATGAGCAGGTAATTGGAGCAATTTCAACTGCTTGCCCTGATCAGGAATGTATTTATTCTGCTGACTATTTTTCAGAAACGGAGATGACAGTTTTTCCAGAACTACCATTGGCTGTGTTCAATCAATTATTACTTGTAGCTCCTTTTGATGATAATTTACCTTCTGCTTCAGGCTTTGTTTCATATGTCCAATATTCAAACACGATTACTCCTGAGCAAATGGCCCAAATTGAAGCAATTATTTGTCCTGCACCGATTCCAACTCTTGGTCAGTGGTCTTTGATCGTGCTGTTTTTGTTTTTATGTATTTTTGGATTATTGTCAATTCAAAAAAGTTATAAAACCATTTTGGAAAGCAATTAGGATATAGCGCTTAAAGGTTAATTTGACACCTTTTTTTGGCAACAATCTTTGATGCCGGTAAATCAACTCACCAACCCAGAATTTAGCCATTTCCAGTGTATGCTTATCTAAACTTTTTCTGACTAAGATTTTCATTTCATAACAGCAAGTATTTACCAACCCTAGCCTCAATCATTTCCAAAGTTGGTAAATTATCCAGTCCAGATCCTTCTACAATATAAGAGGCCGCACAATTTGCAAAAATACATGCTTGGTCCAGATCTTTTTGTTGGGCATAATTGACTAAAAAAGCGGTTGAAAAAACATCACCCGCACCAACGGTATCTAAAGCAAGTACAGGATATGACCTAAATTTTTGTTGCCCAAATTGATTGTATACGGTAGCTCCTTTGTCTCCATGAGTTACAACTACTGTTGGACAATTTTGTCTTATCTGATCGAGTGCAGTGGGAAAGAGTTTAATATCTTCATCGCTAAAGAAAACAATATCTATTCCATGTAACGTTGTCCAGTCCATTTCTATTAAATAAACTTCATGATCTGGTTTTGTGTGTCTAAGCCAACCTTGGATGTTTGCTCCAATTATTGCTGTTGGATAAATGGTCTTAAAAGTGATGTCAACCTCATTGCAAATAGGGCCAAGATGGACAATATCAGGCACTTTGCCAGCAAGCAACTTTTTATCTTCTAATGTGATATTATCTGCCTTAGCTAACAGTTTTTGAGAGCGTTCATTGCCAATAGACGTATTTTCAAATTGGGTGGTATGTGTTGCCAGTTTATTTATGAAGGTTATGTTTGCCTCATTAAACTTACTTTGAAATAAGAAGTCTGGCCCCACTGAAGTCAGCACTGTGGTATCAAGGCCGAGTGATTTTGCTAAAAAAGAGCAGTACGACGCTGAACCCCCTAGAACATAATGTCCATTGACGTTGTCGTGACAGCAGTGGCCTATGGTGAGGTAATTCATGGCAGATTATTTTCTCTATTCTTATCCCTAGTCAAGGTTTGGAGTTATCTTCTTTTCAAATGAAGCATGCAATAAAGAACATATGATAAATTAATGCTGCCTTATTTTCAATATAGATTTATCATCATGCTCATTCCATTTATCTCGCAAAATATAAAATGAACATAAAATCATAATTGGAAAACAAAGCTTGGAATAAACGATGGGTTTATCTAAAATTAAACTTTCAGTCAATAATAATAAAACGCATACATTAAAAACAATTACGTACCACGGTATTTTTTTATGACTACTTTTCATGTGACTACTTTGTTTGTGAGTTTTAAAAACACAAAATATTTGATAGATTCTTTTCAATAAATTGCATATAGACAATGTTAGGCAAAAAAAAGAAGTATGATAAAACCTACAGTATAAAAATTTAAAAATTAGCTGAAAATCATCGCCGTTACTTCTGGTTTATAATTAAACGGTTCAGTAAATCATCATTAAGAAACTACCTTCTGCATATGCAACACTTTCTGTATGATCAATTTATTTTCCGGTATTCCAGCATTTAAAATGATCTAAGCTCGGCATTAAAAAAGCCTTGACGTTTTACTAAACATCAAGGCTTTTTATAGTGAATATTAATTTAGCCGACTTTTAAAAAGAAAATTAAGGAGCTTTAAAATTCCATTTAGAATTGTCACTGTTCATATCAAACTCGCCAAGTGTTGGTGTACTATCTCCAGCGGATATCAAGGCTAATTTTTTATCTGAATTTGGAACAACTTTTGGCATGATCCTGAAAGTACCATCTGTCAATTGATCGATTCTCCACAATTGTTCTGGTGCGCCTGTAAATGCAGGAACAGTAACCAATTCAGCGTCTGCAGTTGCTGCCAAGGCTCTTTCTGTACCTTCAATTAATATCTTATATGATGGAGTTCCAAAAAAACCAGGGGCATCTGCAACAGCTGAGATGTTCCATTTTTGGTGTGGGCGACCAACATAATCACCGATTCTTACATCAATATTACCAGCTGGCCAGGTATTGATTACGTCTGATAATTGTTGAGAAGGTACAGGAACTATTGGCTGTTCTGCGGCATTAGGACCAAATCCTCCACCGGTACGGGCCATTCTTACAAAATCAACAATCAACTCAAGTGCGTATCCTCTTCTTTCAGATTCAATTTGATAGGTTCCGTCTTTCAGATTCTCTCCTGCGTATGGCCAACCATTTTTCCACAATAAAGGTTTGATTGCCAAAACACTGCGACCGCTACGATCTAAATCTGCCTCATAATGTAAGGAAACTTTTTCGACACCATTTTCAAGGATGGTACGACCAAAATGCCCGGCACCGTTTGTTCTTCCTCCTCCAGAAGAAACAACCATTTTACCACCACCTCTCAACATGTCTCTCCCCATATTGTCAAGGTAAGGTCCTGTCACTTTTTTAGAACGACCTACAACGATGTTATAAGTTGAATTCGCGCCATCGCAACAGGTTCCGTGTGTACCAAGCAAATAATACCAGCCATCACGATATTCCAAATCGGTAGCTTCACAATCTATGGCGATATCCAAAGCTTTGTTTCCTTTTACCCGGTCTCCAGTTTTGGGATCAAGTTCTATCAAACGGATATTGCCAAAATAAGTACCATACGATAACCATAGTCTGCCAGTGATTGGGTCTAGTAAAAGACCTGGATCTATGGCGTCATTATCTTCCATATTTTTGGATTCAGCCACTACGATAGGGTCTGAAAATTTAAAATCAGGAGATTTAGGATCTAGCGTTTTATTCCACATGGTATTGATCTTTCCATCATGGCCACCGCCCAAACCACCACCTGTAGAACCATAGGTGATCAGGTAACGATTACCTATTTTTATAGCATCAGGAGCTGCACCACCACCAGGTCTCTCAGCACCACTGTTCCAAGTCCACCCGTCTTCAGAAATTAATCCGCCACCACGCGTACCAAACGTATAATATTTTCCTTCACACTCCATTATCGTAGATGGATCGTGAATAAATGGTTTTCCGATTTGTGCCAAAGCATTTCCAGCTAAGACAAAAGTTAAAAGGGCAAAGCCCAATATTTTTATATTTGATTTCATATTAAATACAATTGAGAATTTAAATAGGAGATTAATTAATATTATTGATAACTAATCGTGAGACCTTTTATCGGCTTACCTTTTTCATCCAGAAACCGCACACAGAAATCACTCATACCTGGACCGTTGATGACTGCTCCGCGAATGATGTTTTTACCTTTGTTGAGTGTCAAACGGGAAGACATGACATCATCCATCACCATACGTCTGTCTCCAGAAAGTAATGCTGCTTCTTTGCCATTTAGCCACCACATGGACGCAGAATTGGATCCTACGGCCAGTCTTACATTTTTCATTTCTACCGGACTGTCAACGATGGTAAATGCCCAAAACAACACACCATAAATGGGTTTCTCCAAACCATAAGCAAAACGGAATAGTTTCACATTGAATTTGGTACTTTCCAATGCATGCCATTTTAGATTTTGATCTCCCACTTTGACCATATCGCCATGCTTAGGCATAATGGTGAATTGATTATCAAAGTACAAAGTGTCGAAAGCCTTTCTGAGGTAACTATCGGTAAATACTGTATTACTACGATTTGGCTTGATGATGGGTTCCAAAAGCAACCAACGTTTGATGAAACCATCAGCATCAGGTGTCATTTTAAGCTTTGTTGCTTGTGTGAAATAAGGGGCGATAGTGCGCGGGGTTTTAGAAGTATCTACTATGGGGGCACGCTCTCCGACTGTCTGCGCTTGAGCAGAATTTCCAGATAATACCAATCCCACAAAAAATACAAATCCCATCGCTTGTGACAATGTTTTGTGTCTGATGTTCATAAGTGCTTTTTAATTTTTGCTTTAATGATTTTTGAAAATAGATGAACTATTGAGTGTAAAAGTACGAAAAGGATTATCCCGATATGTTAAGGGTTTTATAAAAAGTCAACGATTAGTGTGTTTTTTACACTTTATCGACTGCGGGCAAAAATATGATGATAAAAAGCATGAATTTGTAGATGATATTTATTCAACGATTTCTTTACTTATTAAATCCAATAAAAATTGGAAGTCTGGGTGTTTAGGTCAAGATTTTGTCACCTTGCGCCATTGTCGTATTGCATTGCACAAATCAAGTTTCCTTCTGTATCCAAAAATTTCGCGATCCAGCCCACATAAGGAATGGATGTCCTTTGCAAAAGGATTTGTCCGCCATTGTCCTTTACACGTTCGACGATTTCGTCAAGGTTTTCAACTCCAATGGTGCATTCTAAACCAATAAGCTTTTCGGGTACAGGCGAAAATTTTCTTGACTGCAATGCACCAATGAGCTCTCCCGTCTCTGATTTATCAGCTTTGATCTGCAGAAAGTCTGCTTGCCCATAAGAGTTAAAACCCCAATCAAAAACCCCGTCGTAAAAACGTTTTGCGCGATCTATGTCGTCAATATGGATTGCAAAATGTGTCAGTTTGTTGCTCATATGTTTGTGATTTTAAGTGTTAATTTTAGAATTTCAGACAACTTTTGAGCAGAAGAAACAAAGTTCGATTTTCAGCGTTTAGTTGCTAGAATTTATTCTTTGCGTCGATTTTATCATTCCTAACATCTTTAAAGTAGCTAGTAATTCTTTTTTGGATGTAGGAGGATTCCTTAGAGAATTCAAGTGATTATTAAAGGCTAAATTAACCATCATTTCTTTTAAATCCAATAAATTACATACAAACTCATCAGGATGTATTGCTTCTACATTAAAAGGTAGCAAAAGTTCATTTGGGAAATCTTTGAGATTGAAAGTGACAATAAATTCAGATTTTGATTTAATAGCAACGGCCAAAATATGGCGATCCTTTTCGTCAGGTAATGATAGAGGTTGAATAATTTTTTCAAACCTCTTTACATTAGCATCTGGAAAGGCCTCCTCCATTAGTTTCATAGTTCTTTCAAGCTGAGATCGATGTAAATCTGTTCTATTTCTCAACAAATTACTTATCCATTCCTCATGAATTTTCTCTGACCATTTTGGACGAAATAAATTTAAATCTGCTAGGTTTAGAAGTAAATCTCTTATAGGTGCAGGATATAATACACAAGCATCTAGAGTTACATTCATGATAAAGTTAGTAGCCTAAATTCAATTCTTGAGCTTGTTGAGAAAGTTCATTTAATGCACTTCTTCTTTTCTTCTTGGTTTCTTTATCATGCTTTAAAACATCTTTCAATAGTAATCTTCGATGAGTGCCAACTTTGATATGAGGCAGTTTGTTCTGCTTTAAAAGGCGAACTAAATAAGGTCTGGATACGCTCAAAATATCTGCGGCTTCTTGAGTAGTTAATTCAGAATCATTTGCGATGAGGGAAACATTTTTGCCTTCACTCATATGCTCTAAAATACCTTTGAATAATGAAAAAGCTTTCTGAGGAATTTCTACAACTTCCTCTATACCCTCTACCTGGATTTTGACAATGCTTTTCAATAATTTATTTTTCTTAATTTTTTGCAACGAATCTATCGATTTATTAGCCTCAATCTGGTCTTGTTTGGTCGTTTTTATGGTTATTGCCTCCATTTTAATAAATACTTTATTCAAATATACAAACGAAATAAGTATAACTAAAGTTTTATAGCGAGTTGAAAGAATTTTGTCTTCGTAAAAAGATTTGTTATTAAATGTTCAAGGATTTAGAGTGTGCGGGGAACCTCTACCATTAAGTGGTTTCTACATGGATATGTTGAAATGACAATCTTTTGAAATCTTAATGGATTCAAAAAAAACTACTGATACTTCACAGGCAACAGATTCATTTTTAATAATAACAACAACAAGATTAACAAAACGCTCCCAAGTGCTGCAAATACATTGATGAACCGTTGCGCCTTGACTCTATTGTTGAATGCTTTTTCAATGATTTTAAAAACCACCAACCCAATGACTCCTCCTAATGTATTTGTAATTAAATCTGTAATATCGAAAGCCCCGATTTTTAAAATAAACTGCAGGGTTTCAAACATTAAACTGATCATGAACAAGACTAAAAGCTTTTTAGATAAAGTCCACAGCTTAAATAAAATGGCAACATAAATACCCAGAGGTATAAAAACCAAAACGTTCAAAATGATTTCGCCAAGATCCAGTTTAACATCGGGTAGAAAAGCATCTTCAAAAGGTATTAAATTTATACTCCTACTTTCCATGTAAGTAAAGCGCACACCCAACTTTAAAAGCAAAATCCAAAACAAAATAATGAAGTACATAGCAAATAAGGTGACAGTTACCTTATTTGCCTTATCGCGATATTCAATCATGATAAGCTTGTTTTTTAAACTTCATCTTCTAATCATTTTGATGAGTTTATGATCCTGCAAAAGGTGTTCCAAATATTCCTACAGCCAATTCTGCCCAAATTAGGAAGAACCCCAACAAAATTGCACCACAGAGCAAAATTCTGTTTTGCATCGTTTTTACTTTTCTCAATACAAATTCACACAATAAGCCTGTTCCTAGTAGTAGGGCCCCCATGAAGGTGAAATCAAAAATGTCCCAATCAACTTCCTCTGAGAACTGCATGGCAATCAAAGGAATGGACAAAAGTGTTACTACTATGGCCAAAATAATCATTAATCTTTTGTTTGTCATTGTTTTTTTATTTAATCAAATTAAACAGTTAAAGAGCTATCCACAGTAAATCCGAGCCGCAGAAACAAAGTACTTTGAAACACAAAGTAAATGAGAATAGTTTGTTTTACAAAATATTTTGTCGAAAAGCTACAGTTATTTATTTCAGATGTATGGCGGGAGCTTTATAAAAGGAGACCAAAAGGGCTGATTGGCTGCAAAAACCATCAACTAAGCTGTTTGCCCAACTCCGTCTTGTATGGCAACATCGAGTACCTCCAGATTTATATCTTTAGTAGATTTGAATTTGATGCAATAACCAGTTACGCTAGCCTTGCCAATAGTTTTTCCATAAGTTTCTGGCAAGTATTTTTTGTCTTCGAGCCCCATAATGTACACAGAAATTCCAGTCGAATTAGCGCTAATTCCAACTTGATAAAACTCTTTCGTTTTTCCATCGGCGTAATGCATTGTCTGCTTTCCATAACCAATGTTAGGATTGGAAACAATTTTTCCATTTTCATCTTTGCCATCTAAGAACCATAATTTGCAATCAGGTAACAAAAAAAGGATGCGCTGATGCAATGCATTCATTTCTGTACTTTTTGATTCAGATAAAGATGTTAAATAGTTGTTGATTTGCTCATTTATATTCATGATTCTTGTGTTAGGATTTATATCCTTTTATCATTTTTAAATTCAACCCCATTACCCAAGCAAGAACCAAAACAAATGTTATTTTTTGTATCAAGGGCAGATATTTAATAAAACTTCCAGAATAATAAATGTAATTATTAATTCCTAACATAAATAGACAAAGTATTCCGCTTATTTTAAATAATTGCATATCACTTTGATAAATTCCTTTGATTATACCGATCATCACAAAAAAGCCAAATACACTTGCTAGAATTGTCACTTGGTCATGGTACTCTGTAAATATAAAAATTGCAGTAACCATTGAAATTGTACCACAAACCTGTATGATCAATTTCCATATTTTATTTTCTTCAAAGTGTTTAGAAAATTGAAAGAAAAACATCAATAGGCTGCCACTTAAAATCAACATTGCTAAAATTGCAATAGGCCTTGCTGGATTTTGTTTGCCATTTATGGATTCCTCATTCAATAAATTGCACCAATAATTATTGATCCAGTCAAATTCCAGGGAGTTTATATTTGCCTGGGAACCTCCAGGGTATTGATTTGCGGCATAGACATAAAGCCCAATGAAAATTAGAATTCCTATCGTAGGTAGCATTAACAATATTGCCTTTAATGGTCCATTAGCCAACATGTTAGTAAAGATATCAATTCATCCTTAAATAGCAATATCCCAGGCATTAACACTTCTGTTCTCCTACTTCTCCAAAATATTTTCTTAAAGAATCTGCCTCGCCATCCAACATATCCATTCTTTTATATCTTTGTCCAAGCCATATTAAGTGTGTATAACACAATTAATAATTTTTACAAAAACAATCTGATGATCAGAAAATTCAAATCGTTAAGGTGGACCATGCCTTTGATCCTTATTATTGGGACACAAATGGTTTCATTTGCTCAACAAGGACCTCCTGCAGGAACACCTCCTGGTCCGGGCCCAGGGGGCTTCAGACCTCCTAATATTTCTGTACCGATCCAAAGTGATACTTCACGAACGCTAGGAACGTACTTTTCACTGGCGACGACAGCAAAAAAAACACCCGATCCCAAAGGATTCATTCAACGATGGTTGGTTCTTGAGCCTATCAAAAAAGACATAACCAGAAATAGCATATTTACAGACAAATATCTCAGGACCACTTTTGCAGCAGATAATTTTTCTGATGATTTTACTATTGTGCCCAAAAAAGGAGAAATGGTCAAAGTGGGCGAGCAAGAATTGAAGTGGCATGCCCTAGATAGCAAACTCTTTAATTTTAAGTTGCATCGTTTTTCTTACGCCATGAATAAGCCACAAAACGGCATATTGTATTGGGTAGTGACAGTCATTGATTGTCCACAAGAAATCAAAGATGTGAGGATGACTGCAGGATGTAATTCTGGAGGAATGTTTTGGCTCAACGGAGAAGAAGCGGTTATGGTTTCTGGTGACCGAGATATGGTTGTCGACAATTTTTCGTCTGAAAAGCTGACATTGAAAAAAGGAAGGAATGTCATTCGTGGAGCTATTATCAATGGCCCGGGAATGATTGATTTTTGTGTGCGATTTCTTGACAGCAAAATGCAACCAGTGAAGGGTTACACCATTAGCTATCAATAGTCCAAAAATCCATTTTATACAAAGCATTCAAATCTATAAACAAGAAAACTGGTCTATTAAGAGAAACATAAAACGTTTAAATGGACCACAAAAATTAGAAATAAAATGAAGCGAATCAACATATTGAGCCTTTGCACTTTATTATCAATGATTTTATCAAGTTCATTGTCAGGGCAGGTCGGCAAACCTTTTATACACGATCCGTCAACCATTGTAGAATGTGAGGGAAAATATTACACCTTTGGCACAGGAGGAGGTGGCCTGATATCTGAAGATGGATGGAATTGGAATGGTGGCGCAGTGCGTCCGGGAGGTGGAGCAGCACCAGATGCCATCAAAATCGGCAATCGATACCTGATAGCATACGGAGCAACAGGTGGAGGAGCTGCTGTAGGACACCGAGGAAAAATTTACACTATGTGGAACAAAACGCTGGACCCAAATTCTCCTGATTTTAAGTATACCGATACCGTAGCAGTGGCTTATTCAGACGGGTATGAAGATTGCGATGCCATCGACCCAGGTATGATGTTGGATCCAATTACAGGTCGTCTTTGGCTCACTTATGGAACGTATTATGGTTTTACACGCGTCGTAGAGTTGGACCCAAAAACTGGCAAACGCGTTGTAGGAAATAAGTCCGTAGATATAGCCATCGTCTGTGAAGCTTCTATCCTTACCTATCATGATGGTTGGTATTATTTGCTTGCAAATCACGGCACCTGTTGTGATGGAGCCAATTCTACCTACAACATTGTCGTAGGTCGTTCTAAAAAAGTAACTGGTCCCTTTATCGATAATGTAGGAAGAAGTATGTTGGAAGGTGGTGGTAAAATGGTTGCCGCAA
>ERZ795059.4151-NODE-4151-length-13715-cov-6.286237_pt1 | contig 13715 bp, 20 predicted proteins | sample MGYA00375143_ERZ795059 | MGnify/ENA primary metagenome ERZ795059 (study PRJEB30188, sample SAMN05720168) | activated sludge metagenome | isolation source: Anaerobic digester | place: USA | collected 2015-01-07 ... | reverse complement strand
ATCCCAGCAAAAGAGAAAGACTCAGACTGTATCAAGGAACTCAACAAATGCAGAAACACTTGTTACGAACAGGGTATAAAACCTGATGGTGAGTGCATTCTGAAATGTTACAGGGATGCGGATAGGTGCAAGTGATGGTAAGATTACTAAAACTTTTATTATCAAAACCTCTTCCTGCAAAATATATGCAGGCAGTGAATGATAATTTCTGGGAGCTGTTATGAAATGTCCTGAGTGTGAGAAGCTGGAGTTTATTGTAGAGGAGCTGAAGATTCAGCTTGAGGAGAGCAGGGAAGAGGTGAAGAGGTTAAAGGAGATAATAAATAATATAAAAGGAGAAAATATATGAAAGTTTCTGGTTTTGGAGTTCTAACAACAAAAGGACTTGACATCTTTGCATATTGCAAATTGAATGACATCTCTTTAGAGTTCACAGACTTTCTTGCAACATCAAAAAATGTTGACATGAATGTTCTTGCAGATTCAGCAGATGCAACCTATGGTTCAATCACAAAGGAAGAACTCATCACAGACCTCACTGGAAGCACATATTATGAAGCTCCAATTTCTGTCTCAGACCATCACTACATAACAGAAGATTCAACATATCTTCCATTGTTGCTTTCTATCATCTCAAACGATTACACGGAAGACCTTTCAATCTATTCAATTTTTCTTCTTGCAAAAGACCCACAGACAATAAAAGCAACTATCACAACACCAACAAATTTCACAGTTGGAAACACTGTCACTGGTTCAAATGGAGCAACTGGAACAATTGACTACATCAACACAGCAACAAAAGAAATCTACATCACAAACATCACACCAAGCATTCTTGGAGATGGATTTGTTGTTGGAATCAATGTTCATGATGATGTTGTTCTTGTTGATGAAGCAATCACAGCTATTGATGATGCAGAATATTGTGTTTATATGGGATGTCCTTCATATGATGAAAGAATGTCATTTTATGTTGATGATGAGACTGGATTTGCAATTGGACAGACAATCACAACAGCATCAGGAAAATCAGCAGAAATCATCGACCTCTCTGGCAATCTCATGATCATCAATCGTGACAATGTTTTGAAGTTCATTCTTGGTGATTCAATCACAAATGGAACACAGACAACAACTATCATTTCAATTCCTTCAATTGATTTAGATGAATCATCAGTGTTGCCAGTGACATACATAAGTGACGGAGCCGACATACTCTTGAGATTGTCAATCAGAAACACATCAGGATTTCCAAGAAGCATGACATTTCTTGACACAGCAATCAGAGAGATAGAAGTTCATAATGCATCAGATGATGCTCACATTGATGTCAGACTCCTGCCGTTACTTTATTCATCAGAGATAGCAAGAGACTTGAGAGACCTTAAGAGAAGAGTGGATGCACTTGTGATTAAAAATGGACTGAACACTTAAAAATAAATAACAATAGAATAATTTTCAAGGAGAAACGAAATGGATTATACACAATTTGTAAATGAGCTGAAAAATTCACACTCAGACACAATTGAGATACTTTCAGACAAACTTGTTGCTTGGCTGACAACTGCTGGAGCAACAACATTCAATCTTTCATCAGGTGATTTCACAATCCAAAATCTACCAAACATAGAAGCAGGAAATTTCACTGTCAAAGCTGGAGCAAACATCAGTGTCAATGCACCAGTGAAACTCTATGATGATGGTGGAACAGTGAAGGCAAAGGAGCTTGCAGAATCAACAACTGTTGAGAGTGCAATTGCTTCTGGAACAGTTGAAGGTGTTTATTATTCATCAGATTTTGACAGGATTCTCATTGTCTATAATGATGGTGCAGAAGCAATCAAAGCAAGAATTGGGACAATTGCATCAGATGGAACAATTTCATTTGGAGCAGAATCAATAATTAGAGCGATCGGAACAAACATTTCCTATGTCAAGATTTCAAAGATGAATGGAAGTCAGTTTGTTGTCACAGTGATAGATGATGGCACAGTTTGTCTCATTGGTGGAGAATTCACAGATGCATCTACTCTTTCACTTGGTGTTGAACTTGATGCAACACTGACAAATGTCAAAAATTACAAAGTTTCTTCAGATGAAAGTGACAAACTTGCACTTGTGACAATTCATGATGATGGTGCGGCAAATTACACACTTGAATCAAGAGTCTATGATTTTACAACTGCAACACTTGCAATTGCAATGACAGTTGGTTCAGATGATGTCATTTACACTTCTGCTGATTATGGAAATGATTTGATTTGGGACAATTCAGCATTTGACCTTTGCTACAATTCAACTGATGATGTTTTTCATTCATTATATTCCTATGGTGATGTTTCTGGATATATCACATATCTTATGCATGTTCAAATTGAACCAGATGGAACTCTTTCAACTCCAAACGCAATCTATACTCTGACAAGTCCAACAACATCAGTTGCTGGTTATTGGTTTCCAAGAGGATTATTCTGGGATGCAGGAAATGAACAACTTCTTGTGTATCTTGCAACTGTCAATGTTCTTGAATGGACTTTTTCAATTTATGCAATGAGAGCTGAAATAATTTCTGATGATGCAAACGCTGTCAGACTGACATATCTTCACTCATACAAACCAACAGAATTTGGAACATATTTTAGACCCAATACCTTCATTCCTTACTATGATACAATAAGAGGTGAAACTTATGTCATTTACAAACCATATGGTGTTACAAGTGCATTTCTTTTGAAATATAATGCTCAGTTAAATGATGATAGATATATTGAAAGTGTTACATATAATTCATCTGCTAATCCAACATCTGGAATCACAAAAACTGTTGATAATCTTGTATTCGGAGCAGGAACAAAAATATATACATACACATTTGATGAAAGAAATCTTTTTGTTGGATGTGCAATAGAAACTGAGACAACTGGAGATGATGTTGATATTTGTCTCAAGGGACATAAGTCATCTGTCTTTGTTGGACTGATTCCTGGAAGTGTTTATTATCTCCAGAAGAATCTTTTAATTTCAACTGTCAAGACTGAATATCCAGTTGGAATAGCATTGTCATCAACATCAATGCAAATATTCTAAACAAGAATCAAGTTTGGCATCATCAAAGACATCACAAGAATCTAAAAGCATTAAACAATCAACATCTCCTTTTTTGACATTCTCATTAACAACATTCTGACATTCTGTTTCATTTTTGAATGGATTGTCATCTGGACTCAAAGAAGATACAGTTGGATTCTCGTAGCAATCAAACATCATCTGACAAAGAACTTCATCAAACTTTGGTTCTTCCCCTCCACATGCAACCATCATCACAACAACAAAAACCATCATAGCAAGCACTTTCATCACACCCTCCTTATAGTTTGTTCAACATCACCATCAAACTCCACAACAGCAATTGACACTGCTGGAGTCCTTCCTAGTTTCCAATGACCAAGAAATATTGGCTTCTCTGGGAATGCAAGAATGATTTTGTTCTCAGAAACAACCAAATACTTTGTTGCAACTGGAACCATCAATTTGAATCCATAATACTCAACTTCTCTTTCTTCCCTTGGAAATAAACATTCACATAATCTTTCAATCTTCATCATCCACCTCTATGAAAGTTTCGAATCTACTTCTACTCTTTTTCCAAAATTCTTCAATTGTAATTGGTGTCTCATATCTCATGCAAATTCTTATATCGTGTGCATTATTGTGACACTGAACAGTCATGTCATCCCAGACATGATAGATGATAACACCCTCCTCAGGAATGAAATTTGTGTGATGTGGTGATTTGTTTCCACCAGCCCACTTCCAGCCCTTATGAAAAAGATATGTCAACAGTTTGATGCAGTCCTTCTCATTTTTCACAATCACAAATTCATTCATCATCAATCTCCACAAATGTTGGAAGTCCAGTCAATATCAATTGATGCTCAAGAAACTGTCGTTGTCTTTCTCTTTCTCTAAACCAACTCAGATGTGCATATCCATCACATACTCCATTATTGAAAGAGAACGAACAGTCACCATTTTCTCTGAGATATCTTCTTATGTTATAATCATCTGAATCAAACCAGTTGAATTTTAAAGCATTGAACATCTCTTGAACTGCCGGAATTGATTTACAGACTATTAATGAGTGTGATTTATCTGCGACAAATTCTTTTATGTGGTTCATATGTCAACCTCTATGAATGTTGGGTGCAAGAATTCTGTCAAATTAAGAACTTCAAATTTCTTATGACTCCATTCAGTCAAGTACCAAGATTTGTAACACCATCCATTCCAGCTTCTTTTATAGAAGTGAAAAGACACATCTCCATGTTCTTTTAGAGTAATTTCCGCACCACTCATCTCCTCACAAATTAATTTTTCCACCATTTTAACTTCTTTCATATTTCTACAAACAATGAGAAGGTCACTTTCATTACCATCAATTATCAATTTTATTTCATTCATCATCAACCTCTATGATAGATGGAAGGTTGGCATGAAATAGTTTTATTTTTGCCTCTCTCACAGAAATGCTGTTTTCATAATCTTCAGTTGAAGAACTTTTGTTTGAATATGTCAGATTTTTTCCATTTGTATAAAGAAAATAGAGAAGTTTTAAATCGGTGCTAAAATAATCTTCAATTTCAAGATTGCCACCATTCCACTTCCATCCTCTGGCAAAGATGAATCTCTGAAACTCTTTGCCTTCTTCTGCACTTTCTATTCTAACTGGAATCCTTGCCATCTCATTCTCCAAAAATCAATTCACAATTTCTATATTAATGAAAGATTTGGAAAAATCAAGTTTTTTCTTGAAAATATTTTTGACACACAGAAACACGGATAAAACACTCAAAAACTTTTGACCCTATAACTTATATTCATTTTCTGAGTTTTTTACTTTTAGACGGGGTTTAGAAAGTCTAAGAGAGTGTTTTGAAGTGAAATAAATAATAACAGATGAGCAAGGAGGGAATTTTGAAGGTTGATAAACTAAAACTTTTCAAGCAAGAATATTCTGAGGATGTTGAAATTCTCAAAAGAACAAACCCAGAACATATTTCAATTTGGAACGGAAACAGATATGGATTGAAAAAGTCTGGACTTGACATTTCTGGAATCATCAGTGACGAAAGAATCATTGAGATGTCAAAGTGTCAAGATGACATCTACTACTTCATAGAGAATTATATTTTCATTCAGACAAGAAACAAAGATGAATTTGGAAATAGATATAGACTTTTTGAGTTGAGAAAATATCAAAGAGAACAGATAGAATTATATCTTCAACACAGATTTGTTCTTTTGATGTATCCCAGAAGGTCTGGAAAGACATCTGGCACTGTTGCCTACTTTCTTTGGAGGATGATGTTTGAATCAAATTTCATCATTCTCTGTCTTGCAAACAAGAACACAGTTGCAATGAAATTGATTGCAGAAATCAGAAGATTCATCAAACTGCTTCCGTTGTGGATGGTTGAGGGAATTGAGAAAGCAAATGAACATGAGATTGTCTTTGAGAATGGTTCAAGAATTTCATCATCAGCAACGACAGAGGATGCGGGTAGGTCAGAAGGAGCCCATATAGTTTATGTTGACGAATGCTTGGATTATGAATCTTTAATAACACTAAAGAAAAAAGATGATTCTTATATTGAAAAAATTAAGATAGGTGAGTTTTTTGAAAGAATAAATTCTTGTAATGAAAAAATAATACTAAGAGATAATGTTTTTGTCACAGAACAATATCAAATATTGACAAAAGATGGATTTTGTGATTTTAGAGGAATAAGAAAACTACAACATGATTCAACAATTCAATTGTTCTTCTCTGATGGTAGTGATATAAAGTGCTCACCAAATCACAAGATATTTACAACAAATGGTTATCAATATGCAGAATTGTTGAATGTTGGTGATGTTGTTTTAGATTCAAGTCAAAATGAAATAAAAATCATTAAGAAAGATATTAGTGATGAAAGTGTTGATTTGTTTGATATTCTTCATGTTGAAAATGAAACTCATAATTACATATCAAATAATATCATATCAAGCAATTGTGCCTTCATTGATAACAACATTTGGGAACCATTCTTTGGAGCTGTGTTTCCAGTTGTGACAGATGGTGACAATTCTCAGTTTCTTGGAACTTCAACTCCAAATGGAATGAATCATTTTTGGAAGCTCTGGGAAGAAGGTTCAGAAGTTGATGCAGAAGGAAACATCATTAGACAAGGAACTTCTGAATTTCTTGTTAAAACAATCAAGTGGAATGATGTTCCTGGAAGAGATGAAGATTTCAAACGAAGAACAATTGCAACAGTTGGACAAGACCAATGGAATCAGGACTTTGATTGTCAATTTCTTGGCTCAGCAGGAACTCTCCTTGATGCTGACACACTGAAGAAGATGGTCAAACGAACTCCTCTCAGAGTTTTCAGGGTGTTAGATGACTATGATTTGAAAATCTATCAAGAACCAGACAAAACAAGAAAATACATTGTCACACATGACCCAGCATCTGGACATGGAGGTGAACATGATGACAACACTGCAATCATTGTCTGGGATGTCAAAGACCTTTATGCAATCAAACAAGTTGCAGTGCTCTATGATAAAAACCTTGATGAACTTGATGCTCCATTTGTTCTTCACAAGATTTGCAAGATGTACAACAATGCACTTGAGATTTCAGAGAGAAATAAAGCAGAAGGGATTCCAATGAAACTCATGAGAGAGTTGGATTATAAAAATGTATTTCTTGATGAGAAGGGTTTTGTCGGTATTCATCAAACTGAGTCATCAAGAAATGCTTCAATTTCTATCATGAAACGAATCATCAAGGAAGGAAAGATTGATATTGTTGATGCTGAGACAATCTTTGAGTTCTCAACATTCATCAAACGAGCTGGAAAGTATCAGGCAGACACTGGCAAACATGATGACCTTGTCATGTCAACATCGTTGCTCTGTTTTCTTTTGTCAGATGAGAAAAACTTTGACAAATATTTCACAGGGACAAGTCTTTATCAGTATATTGGAAGAGAAGATATTTATAATGGAATCTTCACAGAGGATTTATCAATTGATGAAGATGATTTTGGTGGATTTGACGATGAAGATGATGATTTGCCTGATGGTGACGATGATGATTTTATTTAGGAAGTTTCAATTTCTTTTCCACAATATGGACAATATTTTATTTTTGTGACATCCATATATCCAGAAATCAAATAGAAAAATTCTCCACATTCTGTTTTTTCCCACTCTTCTGTTATTCCTTTTGCATGAGTCCACTTGCAAAACTTTGTTCGTTCTTTCACATCAATCACACCCTCCTCCATGAAATTCCTTCCTCATCAAATGTGAAGAAGACATCAGTGCCATGACCAACAACTTCATTCACTCCATTTTTGACATAGAAGCCACCCTTTGAAACTGAGACAACTTTGTCCTTCTTCCACACACCTTCAGAATAATCAAGAACTTCAACTGGCATTCCACTGCTCAAATCTCTCATTTTAATTCTCCTCCATTTCAATTATTGTTGGGAACCACTTTTTGAAAATTATATCATTTGCAGAACAACTTCCTGTTCTATCAATATCAGCATTTTTTCTCTCACAATTATGAAAATGAGATTTGTCACCATCAAAATAACACCCCACACATGAATAGCTCACTAATGGTTTTGAAGCAATAAGTGTGACACCATTGCAGTCAAATATTTCTCCAATCATTCTCATTCGTCCACCTCTATAAAAGTGGGAAGACATGGAATGAAATCACCATCAAGAAAATCAGCAGTGTGGAAACCATCACTGAGTGAGTGAAAATGTCCTGTGCCATAATAATTATCAACAAATTTTTCTACATAAGTGACAAATCCTCTTTCACGACAACTCTGACAAACTCTGGAGTTCTCATAAGAAATTCCAACACTCTTCTTGCGTATTACTACTTTCTGCCCTCTGTTAAAATTCATCATCAATCTCCACAAATGTTGAATAAGCTGGCAACAACCAATCAACTAAGAAAGTCCAATCTGTTTCTTTAACAGAATAACATTCTTGAGAAGTTATTGTGTAGTGCTGTTCTATTGTTATCAATCTACCACATTGCTTAAACATATAATATGGAAACACCACAAGATTTTTATTTCTGTATGACATTGACTCTTCATGAGGTTTGTATGAATTCTCCTCAAACCACTTGAGAAGTTCTTCTTTTGATTTCACTTTGACTTTCTGTCCAATTTTAAATTTCATTTGTCCCTCATCTGTAAAACAAGTTCCGTGACACCTGTTGTCATCTGTGACACAATCTTTTCCTCTTTGCTCTCAGGAATGTCAACACCATATTGAAAAATGATTGCATGAAGACACTCGTGAACAAATGTCTTGAGTTCAAGCATTTCCTTCAATGTTTTGTCGAGATTGATTTCAGTCAGGATTGGCTCATGAAAGCCAATGAAATCATCATTTGGTTTGACTCTTTTGACTTTGTAGTCAGCGAGTCCAAATGTTATTCTTGATGGTATTTTCATTACAACCTCTAATAATTTAAAAATAAACAACTCACAAAATGATTATAAATGAGAAAAATACAAAAATCAAGTTTTTCTTAAAAATAAATAAAAGAAAGAACTTCGAGGTGAAACGATGAAGATAGATTATAGAGAAAAACAAATGATTTCAAGGGTTTCAAGTGGAATCTTTGGCTTTTCTGGTTGTCAGGCAAAATGGGGTAATCTTGGATTGTTGACTCCAATCAACACTCAACAAAAATACATTGAGCACTTTGGAACTCCTCTAACCTCCCAAGAAGACTTATGGTTTCAATCATGGAACTTCCTGTCATATTCTCCTAATTTGCTTTTCTTCAGATTTGGAGAAATGGGATGTCAGGCAACATTTGATGGTTCAGATGATATAGATGGAATCTCTGGAAGTGCAAATGCACACATCTTTGTCAATTCAGTTTCACATGCAGACGAATATCAATATTGGAAAGTTCTCAATTCAGAAGATGCACTCAATCCTGATTTGATTTATTTCAGGGCAAATGATTTGATTGCAGAAAAATATAATCCTCTCTTCCTTGCAAATCAGTCATTATTCATTGCATCAAAATATCCAGGAGAGAAGGGAAATGATTTCTCAATCTCAATAGCAACAAATGAAGATGATTTTTCATCAACACTTGTTTTTGATGATTCTGATTCAAATGTCATAGAGAACTACTATTTCTCAGAATTGTTTGATAGAAGATTATCAGATAGAGAATTTGCAATAGTTGTCATCAATGATTATGAAATTGTTGAGACAAGAATATGTTCAACAAACTATCTTGATGAGAACTTTGCTGACAATGAAGAGTTTGAGACAATTGTCATTCATGTTAATCCTGATGTCACAGCAAAAGTTTCAACACTTCAGGATGTTCCATTGCTGTGGGGAAAGAATGATGAGATTGTGACTTCAGATGTTGTTGCACAAATCTCACATATTCCTCTTTCGGTGACAAAGAACATTGCAGTGATGTTTTTCTCTTCAACACATGATGACATCATCAATGAACTCACAGCAAGGAAACTTGGTTCACAGTTGCTCATCAATGCATCAACTTCAACACTCTCAGACACCCTCAGACTGCCAGAGCTTGCAAAAGGAAAATGGTTGACTAATCCATTGACTGATGAAGTTTTTCAATGTGGCTACTCAGGAGACATTGCAGGAGTCATTGTCACAAAGTTGAATTCAAATTCTTTCTCAGAAATCTTCACTCTCCCTGACAGGGAATTTCAGAATCTTCTTTCTGTCTATGAATATGAATCAGATGAGACAAGATTGACAAACAGACAGAACATCATCTCAAGGAAAGGAAACAAGTTCTTTCTTGATGGAAATTTCTCAGATGTAGAAGATTCATCATTGTCATCATATCTCAATATCAGAATTCTTTTGCTGTATGTTGAATTGAATGTTTCAACTTATCTTCAGAGCTTGCTTTTTGAGACAATAATCGATGACAAAGAAATCACAACAAGAATGGATTCAATCAAGAAATCAGTGAGAAGATTTCTTTCTGAATTTGACTACACTCTTGATATTGACAAAAACACAATCACAGTGACACTTTTCGAGACAATCAATAAGATTTATAGAAAGTTAGTGTTTGAGGTGGACTACCAAAAATAAATAATAGTGATGAGATGTAAACAAAATAAAAGGAGAAACAAATGACGAATCTTTCACCAAACTTAGAGACCATTCTCCAAGATAGAAGTCTTGGGTCTGTTCCTATGGATGTTGGGTCGGCTGGTTTCATTCTTGGTGCTCAATGGGGAGCAGTCAACAAAGCCATGAATGTTTCTGGACTCACTCAATTCAAAAAATTGTATGGTTCTGCAATTTATGACTCTAACCACATTTCTTGGGCAACAGTTGCCAAGTATCTTGAAATGAATGTTGGTGGAGCAAAACTTGTCAGAGCTGGAAAAGATGATTACACATCTAAAAATGCTGTTAAAATGGTGAATGTTGATGCAACAACTTCAAGTTGGAACAATGGCAACATTCAGTTTAGAAAACTCAATTCAGAAGATGATGCATTCCAGAGCATAGAAGTTCTGAAAATCAAACTTGAAGCTGACCCAACTGGAGCTGGTTGGAGTGTTGGTGATGTTCTTTCTGTTGTTGGTGATGCAACTTCTTATGGAACAATTGATGCAATCATTCTCAATGCAGACAACACAGGAACAAATGCTTATGTCTATTTGAAAGACTATGTTGGAACTATAGAAGCTGGTGCCACTCTCACTGATGGTGGAGTTCCTTCAACTGCTGTCATTTCAACTGCTGGTGTTACAGAAATTGATTATTACAACACATATTTTCATGAGGTCAAACTGACACTCACTGCTCTTCATGCAAACCTTGTTTCAGTTGGTTCAACAATTGTCAAAGGAACTGCATCTGGTGTTGTTGTTGGAAAAGCAACAAATGACATCTTTGTCACAAGTTACAATGGAACATTCACAGCAGGTGATGTTGAAAGCATTGATGGTGTTACTCTTGAAGCTGGAAAAGTGACAATTGCAACAGTGACAGCAACTGATGCTGAAAAACAAGCTGGAATGGTTTTTGCAAAATATCCTGGAAGTGTTGGAAATGACATTCAGGTTGCAATGTGTGGTGAGAATGACTATGAAGAATCCTACACAGGAACAACAAAATTCTCTTCACTGTTTGATGCTACTGAACTTGGCACTGATGAAGTTGCAATTGTTGTGACACTTGATGGTTCACTTGTTGAAAAATGGATTTGTTCTGTTGATGAAACAGCAACAAGGTCAGGGGAGTCAATCTTCATTGACACATTCCTTGAGAAATATTCAAACTACATTGGATTTGAGAGCAATCCCGATTTTGTAGAAGACTTTGATGGTTTCTTTGCACTGACATCACTTGCTGGTGGTGCTTCTGATGCAGTTGATTTACAGTCAGCAAAAGATGCTTATGATGTTCTCTTGAATACTCAGACTAATGCTCTTGTCATTGGTGACTTTCATGAACTTGAAACTGCTTCTGATTATCCAACACTGATAACATATGTCACAGGCAAACTTGATGCTCTTCAGAGAACAATGATGGTGACAACACTGAGAAAGGATGCAATCAATCCTCTTTCATTTGATGTTCTGACTTCAATAGCAGACATCCTCTCAATAGATTGCAGATGGTTGATTCCTGGATATGAATGGGAACAATACAACAACTCTGACATCAGAAGAAAATATTGGATTCCTGTCACAGGAACAAATGTTGGAATCATAGTCAGGTCAATAACAAGGTCAGGTGACATAGAAGCTCCAGCAGGACTCAGAAGAGGTCAGATGACTGGTTCAACAAGACTTTACTACAACCTTGAAGAAGGAAGTGGTTCACCAGTGTCAGAACTTTACAAATATGGTGTCAATGCAAATGTCATCAGAATTCTTGACAGTGGTCAGACAGGATTTTACTTCTGGGGAAACAGAACCAAATATAATCCACTTTCAGACATGTCAAGAATTAATGTTGTTTCTGCTCTTATCACTGACATCAAGAAACTTGGAAGTCTAATTCTTCCTTACATCTTTGAAGGGATAGATGAGCTGACAACATTCTCAAGCATTAGACAGTCATGTGATGCAGGTTATCTTGCTAACAGGTCTGCAACTGCTTTCTATCTTGGAGATGGAGATGGTGGATATAGATTCACTTGTGACAAATCAAACAATGATGCTCAGTCTGCTTCAGAAAAAACAATCTATGTTGACTTTGAAGTGAAATACAGACCAGCCGCAGAATACATCAAATTGAGAATCACAGTGACAGGTGCTGGAGTTGAATTCCAGTTTGCATAAATAAATAAGAGTGGGAGTTGAAAGACACTCCCACTCAAACACGAATAGGAGGAAACAAGATGGCAAATTTCATAGACTCGATAATGGCACAGAATGGAAAGATTCTGAGACCAAATCGTTTCAAAGTCACACTTTATTTTCCTGATGTCATTGTTGCTCAGATTGCTGTTCTTAAATCAACAGTCTTTGCACTTTCAACATCAGTTCCATCAAAGGAAACAGGAATCATAGAAATTCCTGCATATGGTGGAACACCAATCAAAGTTCCTGGAGATGTCACCGTTCCTGATTGGTCATGCACATTTCAGGCAGACCCAGACATGACAATCTACAGAGCACTTCAGAGATGGAAAGAATTCTGTTCTTCAACTATCACAGGTCTGAGAGCAAATGACTTGGTTCTTTTTGGTGGAGCAGAAGTTCAGCAGATGGATGGTTTGAACCAAACGGTTCAGACTTGGGAGCTCGTCAAGATATTCCCGACATCAATTGGTGAGCTTGCTCTTTCAAAAGAAGACAAAGACTCATATCTTCAGTTTGATAGTTCTTTTGCTTGTAACGACATCATCACAAATCTCGTCTAAAATAATCAAACCTCTCAGAACAAACTCTGGGAGGTGTTTCTTTTGACTTACAGAAACACGGATAAAACGCTCAAAAACATTTTACCTTGCTATTGATATTAGTTTTGTGAGTTTTTAACTTTTAGATGGGTTTTAGAAACTCAGAGACACTATTCCATAAGCAATCATTACAGCGAAAAACAGAATGACTGTTGTTCTCCATAAAATGTCAAGAAAATTTTGAAATTTTTGTTCATGATAGATTTCTGATTCTTCACCACCAATTGCAGTCTTTGAAAGAAGTTTTGGGTTTGGTTTATTTAATTCGTTGAATTCTGCTTCAAATTGAGGCAATGCATGTTCTGCTTCTTCAAGAGAGTTGAATGTTGTATGTTTCCAACCATGTCTTCTTCTGGCACTCCACCTTGTTCCAGTTGAGCCAACAATCAATCTATCAAAATAAAAATCATATTGAAACGGAACCCACTCATAATATTTCTTTCCAAAGAAGTTGGTACGAAGAACTCTGTTCTCAATCTTGTATTCTGTGTCACCATTGTCATACTTGAATTCTACTATTCTACAATTTTTCATCTAAACCTCCTTAATATAAAATTTCTCACACTGCATACAAACTATAATCAACCTCTTTTATTTCATCACCATTTGCATCAACTTCAATGATTGTTGGTTTAAGAACAAAAGTGTGTTCATCAATAAATCTTAATTGTCTGATATACAAA
>ERZ795059.4150-NODE-4150-length-13715-cov-7.551830_pt1 | contig 13715 bp, 14 predicted proteins | sample MGYA00375143_ERZ795059 | MGnify/ENA primary metagenome ERZ795059 (study PRJEB30188, sample SAMN05720168) | activated sludge metagenome | isolation source: Anaerobic digester | place: USA | collected 2015-01-07 ... | reverse complement strand
ATCTTGGACCGCTCTAACTCTCATTCTTGGCTTACGTATTGTTAATAAAGGCAGGCAATACAGCAGCCAGAGGCAGAAGGCTTGGAGGAGATGACTCGAACATCCGTTAAGATAGGATTCGGGGAAGAGGCTCAAACCTTTGATGTTTTATTATTATACATCCGATTCTCTGCATCTATAAACACGCTCTTTATATTTTTTTCTTCCTCCTCTTTTGTAGCCGCACCGAAGGCAACAGAAGTCGGAATCCCATTAATATCAAGTGTTTCAATTTTGGCTTTTAGCTGCTCCATTAACGCCTCCACCTCCGCATTGTCGGTTTTGGAAATAAGTATGACAAATTCATCTCCGCCTATTCTGGCAATGACATCGCAATTACGACATTCTGCGGCCAGAACCTCTGCTACTTCTATCAACAAACGATCCCCTTCCAAATGTCCAAAAGTATCGTTAATATATTTAAGATCGTTAACATCGGCCACTACAACGGAAATAGGCAGATTTTCTATTTTATCGATTTGCTTTAAGGCTGATTCGTAATATCTGCGGTTGAAAAGGCCGGTCAATGGGTCGTGAATACTGAGATATCGATTTTTTTCCTCTACGGTTTTTCGAAAAGTGATATCCTCAATCATACACATATGGCTCTTTCCTTTTATTTCTATGGAGTAAAATGGCACTACCGTCATGTTGACCCACACGACCGTGCCCTCAGGTTTAATACAACGTTTATCCATGGAAAACTCGGCAATTTCTTCGGATGCTAACTTTTGAAGATTTTCTATGTATTCCTCGATTTCACCGGGATGAGCATATTCATTCCAACTCATGCCCATCAAATCTGCTTCCGATCTCCCTAAAATCTCAGTAAATCTTTTATTTATCTGGATTGGCATGCCTGTGTCTGTATTAAAAATTCCTATACCAAGAGGCGCCTTTTCATAAATTGTACGAAAGCGCTCCTCGCTTTTTGTCAAAGCCTCTTTGGCAGTTTTTCTCTCGGTGATATCTGTAATGAACCCTTCCGTTGCTACGTATTCACTATGTGTGTTGCGCCATTCTTGATAAAGCTCCCACACCCATTTGGTTTTGCCGCCGGCAGTGGTAATAGGATATTCCTTACTTTCAATTTGATATTCTTCAAGGTCGGTTTTCCATTCCTCAAGGAGTTCGCCCCTGTAAGGCTGTTGTATTAAATCGTAGTAAGTCAATGCCGTGTTAATCAGCTCATCCGGGCGGTAGCCCGTCAGTTCGTAGCATCCATTTGAAATAAAGGTCATGGTATAGTCTTCGTTATTTTTTGAGCGATATGCCATGCCCGGAAAATTGTATAGCAACACTTCGTGGGTAATATCCTTTGTATAACCCAAGTACCCTCTTACAATCCCATCCCGGTCCAGAAGTGGGATTCGATAGATTTCATATGCCCCTATTCCGGTTCTTTCCGTATAGTGGGCGGCCTCGCCAAATCTTAAAGATTTAACTGTTTGTATATCGAAGTGCAAAGCTATATCGTTATCTGAAATTGAGTTATTTATAGGGAGATAATCATTTGCGGAATGCCCTTTTACATATTTATTGACAAACAGAAATATTCCCTTGTCATCTTCAATCCAAATGTCTAAAGGGAGGATGTCTGCAATCGCTTTAAACGCTTTTGTAAAAAGTTTTAGTTCTCTTTCCCCATCCATGCAGACTACCTTCAACTGCTCCATTATATGTTCTGCATCAATCCACTAAATAATAGTTTATCTCAATTCACGGAAAATTTCAATTATTTAGTACTTAGTATAACATTTTCGAAATAGTTATGCATATTTCCGATGAAGAGCTTGACGATATACAGTCTCCCCCACTGCAAAAAAGCTAAAAAATTCCTTGAAAAGATCCGTCATGGCTTTTTATTCTTTTCTTGCTCTATTGTTATTGTCGGCGGCATAATAAAATAATTATCCGTGAGGAATTTGGTCAAAGTACTCGTTACATAGCTAACTTCACTTCCAACGGGCCGAAGAATTTCTTCTACATTTTTCTCAATGAATTTTGTATCAACTTTATGTGTGAACTCATAGTTGATTCGGTATTCAAGATAAATGCAGAATAGTGCTTCCGGCTCTACGGAAACTTTTGAGTTAAGCTTTAGAGAGAAGATGTTTTCCTTTAGATCCAATATTTCATATTTATCCTCTCGTGTTACAGCCAACCTAGTCCCTGATGGTTTTTTTTCAATTTTCTCTGCGTTTACCTTGCATAATGTTATTTCGAATTTCTTTACATTATTTGAATCAAAATCTCGTTTCATATCTTCGGCCTCCTTTATTGTTCGTTACATAAAAATTAGTAGAAAAATCATTTTGCTGCTTTTGTGTATGCTTCCACATTTCTTTTGCTAACGACAAAAACAGGGCCGCATAGCCGGTATTTTCTTCTTGGTTTCCCATAAGGTTTTCAATCCTGCCAAACGCATCACCTACACCCATAGCAATGTAAATTCCAATTAACTGGTTTATGCTGCAATCTTCGGCTTTTGCCCTTTGACTAACCTGTTTGTGGAGTGTCTTGGGCAAGCGAATAGAAAGTTTACCAGAAAAATCGTCCAGATCTTTGTAATACTGTGGCATGGGAATTTCCTTCCCATCTTCCATCGCAATTTCGATCAAATCCTCCGCAACGGCATAAACATCAGCTATTGCTTTTTCCATGGTTTCGCCATCACCAAAACAATCTAATTCCGGAATGTGTGCAATATAACCGCCGCCATCTGCTTCGGTCACTTTTGTAATTTCTACTTTGTAATCCTTTACGCTTCTCATTTCATATTCCTCCCATTCTGGCCACTCGGATAAGAAACATTTCTTATTTCCTGCTTTCTCCTTTAGTCTATTCCTTCCCAAAATCTGGATTGGCTAATTCAAATTTTTTCAATGCCTTTTTAATATAAACTTCTAATATCGGTCTATTAAAAGGGATTGTAACCGCATCCTGAATGCCATGTAGGTCGGGATGCGTATAGACATTATGGCTGGATTTCTTGCTCCTATGGACAAATCCTCCAGCTTCCATCAATGTATTTATATCCTCAAAACTTACGTTTTTGGGGTTCCTCTTTATCTTTTCGTAAAGATTTTGTACAGACATTCTTTTGATTTCCTTTATAGTATACTCAAAACAATTCTATTTGATACTACACATGATACCACTTTGAAAATAATTGTAAACAGATTCTATCAATTATAATGAAAATATAAGAACTACACCTGGCAAATCATCTCGGGAGTACCATATAAAAAACATCCCAAAGCGGGGTGTTTTTTTGGCTAACATGTTTGTGGAGTGTCTTGGGCAAGCGAATAGAAAATTTGAATTGGCTAATTCAATCAACTTTACGATGATAACCGTAGTAGCTTATTTGACTTGATCAGGATTTCTTTTTACAGGGACGATCACGCGAGTGACGTTATCCGCATCGTCAAGACTCACCGAGCCGTCGGCATCAATTTCCACATAGATTTCCTGCGGATATCCCGCAGGGACGTACCCGTGGGCTTCTATGTATTGGCTCAACACTTCGTAAGCTTCCCGCAGGCCGTAATAACCGCCTCTGTAATTTACCGTTACCGCGGCTCCGGGCGGGTAGCATACTGCTTCAGGCGGTGCATTTTTATTATATATGGGCAGGCAGGCGGTGACCGTGAAATCCGCAACTGGGAATTCACCCCGCAAAAGTCCGTCATCCGGGTATTCGCAGAATTCCGGCCAGGCGCGGCTGATAGGGACGCCGCCGCGGATCAGCTCGTCGTAAAACTTGCCGATGGCACGAAGCGCGTGGGTTCCGTCTTTAGCCTCAACCGTCCGGCAGAGGCACAGGCGCTCCGGCAGCTCGATCTCATGCACTGTCAGGTCGCCGGTTTTGATACCGCGAATTTGCAGATTCTCGATAGCCCGGTCGAGCAGACCGCGCCGCTCCAAAAGCCCGGCGAGCTTTTGATCCGTATGCTTTCCCCCGTCCAGATATTCCCTGATGTCCAAAAGGGACAGGCCCGCGTCCTTCAGCCCCAAAATCGTGCGGAGCCGGAGCAGATTTTCGCGGCTGTAATAGCGATATCCAGATTCGGAGTCGATATGCGCAGGGCTTATAAGCTCCTTTGTTTCATAGAACCGCAGTGTGTCTATGCTCACGCCGCAGACGGCGGCGATCTCGCCGATAGAAAATAATCCCTTCGGTTTAGGCATATTGTAGGCTCCTTTCTCAATACGTAGGAATCCCTTGTCAAAAAATGCGGGAAATGCACGATTGGATCTTTTGGCTATACTTTCTGCGGGCCGAGTTGAGCGACTGCTCGACAGGAGGGTGTCTTTCTATAATTTGTACAACCGTAAAAATATGTCCCTTCTTCTTTTCCCGGCTTAACGATCATATACCCATCAGAACATTCCGGACACTTATAGATGTCAGCGAGCACGATCCTGTTATTGGTCATAAAGTCGCAGATTTCCGGATCGTTGGTACACATATATAACACTAACCCATAATTCTTATTATTCTCGTATTTAAGTCTTGATCCACATATGGGACACCTTGTTGCGAACACATCGTTTACGCTATCATTAAGATTTGCATCGTGGGGAATTTTAAAATCTCGAATAAGCTCAAGGATAAAACGCGACGGGCGATTTTGTGCGGTGACCATATACACCTTGTTTTTTGTACGGGTCATTGCGACATAAAACAGCCTTCGCTCTTCTGCGAAAGGAATAGAATTGTCATAATGAATGACCAATTTCATAATTGGATCATCTTCCAGCTGGCTCGGAAAACCGAATTTATTATCTATCATGTTTACAAGGATCACATTGTCGAACCCAAGCCCTTTTGAACTGTGCGCCGTCAGAAATTTGATTTTTGTCTTCGGATGCTTTCCGCTGCGAATATCTTCATCGTTAACAGGCTTAAAATTGCCATAACGAATCAATTGATCCCTATCGAAATTATATCTCCCGATCATTAAAATCGATGACTTTTCTCCAAACTCTGTGACGATACGGTCAACTGCCTGCTCGACAGCGTCGCACCAGTTTTTACGATACCCTTTTCCATCGTCAAAGCCGAGGATTTCAATTGGATTTGGAAGGGACTTGATCGATATAAGGCGTTTTTTGATTTGCGTCGGGTTCTTTTGGACAAATTCTCCGGCAATGTCGATAAGCTCCTGTGAGTTTCTATATGTGTGCGTTATTTGCAGCTCTTTACCGTCACCCATCAGCTCGAGAAATTTTTGAAACAGTGTTATATCAGATCCGGCAAAAGCATATATTGACTGCCAATCATCACCCACTGCAATGACTTTTGCTCCCGTAGCATCAACAAGAGATTTTGTGAGATTAAATCTTTGCTTTGCAATATCCTGAAATTCATCGATGATAATGTATTTATAAGAGGGCTTGTACTCACTGTCTTTGATTTCCCGAAGCATTTTCTCGGCGTCATTGATCATATCTGCGAAATCTATCTGATTGTTTTCTTTAAGATGGCTCTGGTAATAAATGTAGACTTCTTTCACAATATCAAGATACAGGTTCGTTCTTACATTATCCTGTTTGCTTTTCAACCTATCAAAATCTTCAACGTCATAACCATTAGATTTAAATTTTTCAATAAAATCAATGGTGAAGAGTATTAAGCGATAAACATACTTGTCCTTTGATGTTTCGGCCAACTTCTTATAAACTTCTTCATCGGATCGCTTGTTTAGGATGAAGCCCTTCTTTTTCAATTCTTTTTCGAGGTGTTCAAGTAATGGACGCCCATCATTATATGCCGAATAGGTTTCTATCAATTCGGTGTGACAGTACTTATGGATATGCCGCTTATTTGCAATTGCTTTTGTATAAATATGAAGCTGTTGCGGATTGTATATTCCGCTTTGGTAATGCTCTGTAATCCCAAAATGCTCTAGATAGCATTTCAGCTCGCCCTGACATATGTAAAAATCAGGAGTATAGATTTTTCTTGCCCCGGCAATAGGGTAGGGGTATGGCTTCTCGTATTCATATTCAATATTATTCATATAGAGGAAATTGGCGATTTGTACTTCCTGCTGTGACCGTAAGTATTCACCGGTAATCGTGCTTACCCGTTTTGTACGTTCGTTGATTACGGAGGCATTATAATCGCCAACACGGCTTTTGAGAGTCTCATAATCCTGTGCAGCACGGTATTCGCAGAAGTCATTCAAGGTTTCGAATTTAAGGGCATCATCCGGCATATTAAAATAATATCCCAGGAACATAATGACATTTTCAAGCAAGCGCTTATTTGTATAAATTTGTTTTTCGATACACTCAAAGATTATCTTATAAGACCAATTATTAATGACCGGCGGAGTTTCAAAGCCTTTTCTCAAGAGTCCATATCCAAATGCATGGAATGTGCTAATATTAGCTGATATTCCAAGCTTTTTGTTTATTCTGTCTCTCAGCTCATCGATTGCCTTGTTTGTATATGAAATTACCATGATGTCAGAGGGAGCAACACCTTGCTTTTCGACAAGGTATTTAACTTTAGCGGCCATCGTTGTTGTTTTTCCCGCGCCTGCCCCTGCTACAATTAAACAATAATCTTCGTCCATAATGACAGCGCGCCTCTGTTCATCATCTAGCATGACATTGGCATCGACTGCTTTTAGAATGGTATCAAAATAATCTTTTTCAGTGGCTAGCTTTTCCTCAATAAAACGTTCATTATGTTCATCGACATAAGTAAGAAAACGGGTCATCAGGTTGAGGAACTTTTGGGTTTGTATGGCCGTAAATCCGATCGCAGCAGAATTTATCCTAATGTACTCATGCACAATAGGGTCCTTGAGAATAGTAACATATTCTATATATTTATCAAAAAACGATTTCGCGTCAGATCTTGCAATATATTTCTGTGCCCCAAACATGCTTCGCCATTCGCTGCTAAATGCCATCAGCATCGCTTTTATTTTATTATAATCGCCGGAGAATTGATTGGTTGTTGAACTAATATTTGTTTCATCATTTATGGGATTGAAAAAACAACGGGGCAATCCACAATGTGGGCAGATTTCTGCCCGGTCAGATATTTTATTACTGCATTCTGGACATGTAATCATCGCCATTTTGCAATTTCCTTTTTAGAAGCCCATAAATGAGTCGTTGCGAAATGTTTCGAAACATTGACTATTTTTATTGTAAAGTAATTGCTTCATTTACGCAATAACGATAACCTTTTAGCTGCAATAACTTGCCTCAGCCTCATGCCTTATGTTTCTTCAATGTGATTGGATTTTAAAACCGAACAGAAGCGATCGGAGGTTGCTTGAAAACAGGCCTTACTATCCATACAAACCGCAAATTGGTTTGTCTAAATCAAAATCTCTAAGGAACACAGAAGTATAGTTACTTAGAGATTTTCTTTTTCAGCCATTTGAGTTTTTTGCACTGACAGACTGTCATTTCAGACCACGGCATACCCGGTACCAAATGATCCGTCCATGCTTAAATTTCCCGATATTAATTTTCCTTTAAACAGCACAGCCTGTGGCTCCACTTTGTGAATTTCATTTTCCGGAACTTTAAAAAGATCCTGTTTAAGTATAACAAGATGCGCAAGTTTACCTTTTTCTATAGAACCCATCCTGTCTTCAAATCTGAAAGGAACAGCCCCTTTAATTGTATAACCTTTTATCATTTCCTCTAAAGGCAATTTTGCAGACTCCGGCTGCCTGATGCCGCACTTAAGCGGTGATTCTACATCTGATCGGGTATGTGAACATTCCATGCCAAAATATGGATTTGCTCTATGCGCCTCACACTGGCCGATAACATCGCTGCTGTAGGTAACTGTACCGCCCGATCCAATAATTTTTGTAAAATCATACATACGGTTAAATCTTTCGTCACCAAGCCACTCTCTTGCTGCCTCACCGAAATACCCGCCGCCCCAATGAGGTGACCAATTTACGATGATTCCGAGTTCCGCAACTCTTACCATATCTGACGGATCTATCAGTTCACAATGAGCAAGCTGCAAATAGATTTTCCATTCTTCGTTACACTCCTTCTTTGCTCTTTCATAAGCATTACAAGCTGTACGGAAAGACCTGTCACCTACCAGGTGAATATGCATATCGATTGCTTCTTGGTTTAATCTGATGAGAACCTTTGTCAACTCATCTTCTGTCATATTCATATTGCCGTAATCTGTTCCGGTCTTGTCATTGCTGAAAGGCTCCAGGACACCACAATTGCCCAATTCATTTGTTCCGTCCAGAAAAAATTTTATCGTATGTATACCTGCATGCTTACTTATATATTTTTTTTGCCACTCTCGCAGTGTTGCAATACATTCATCAAGATGCTCATAATCTTCAAGCAGACAGGTTCCCTCGTAGTACATATTTAAGCACCCTGCCCTTTCCATATCATAAAAGAGTTTCATACTGCTTTCGCCTTCAGTTATCCCATCCAGTATTGCGATAATCCCGTATGAGTTTAAAAACGACAAAAGTAGATTCCAGAAGCACGATTCAAGAATTTAAGAAGCAGTATTTTTATTTATTTTATTCTTTTTATAAAGCAAATAGGAATAAAGTAACGGAACAATGATAAGCGGAACCACCACGAGAACAGACAGCGAAATATCCCATGTCACACTGTCAATGGATAGAAACGTCCCAACTATAAGCATAATTCCTCCTAATACCCATAAGTATCCGGCTATTCGGTGTGTCTTGTTCCAATTATCAATATCGTGAAGCGTCCAAGGGAGCTTTATACCAATAGTGTAATTTTGCCTGCATTTGGGTAGATAATTACCACATAGAATAAGTACAATGCCAGTAAACACTGGAATAATTACGGATATAGGGATATCCTTACCCATAGCGATAAACAATGAAAGCGGCACAGAAACAAGCGACAATAGCGGTGGTATCCATGTGGAAATCATTTGTACAGCCTGTGAGTGATTGTTATTTATTCGTTTGGGGTCGTTATAAAGGTGCACTTTCGAATAAAGGTTTATAGCGAAAAATAAAAGCGGCAGGCCGAAGGCAGCCACTGCTTTGGGAGCAAAGTTGTCTGGTTCACCCGCATCATTCCAATGGATAGCAATCCGCTCAGGCAAAACATCATAAACGGAAATCGATAAAATAATCGGCAGTAAACAAATAACCGATGTCAAGAGAAGCATAGTAAAGTTATTTTTTGTTTTCATTATACATTCCTCCGTCAAACTGGGATATCCAAAGCATAACTTCTTCAAAAACCGATATATTCAGCTCATAATATATGAAGTTTTTATACTTTGTTTCGAAAACAAGACCAGCCTTCTTTAATTGCGATAAATGATAGGAAATAGTTGCACCGGTCATGTCAAAATGTTGCCCTATCTCTCCAGCTGACATTCTGCCGCCTTTTAGCATCACAAGAACGTCTCGTCGTACAGGGTCTGATAACGCTTTGAAAATTTCCGGAAAGCTCAATTAACACACCTCATAATTTAGAATATTTTCTAAATAGATAATAACATCTCTATCGAGACGTGTCAATAAGAGTTTAGAAATTTTTCAAAATAGTTTTTAGAATTGTAGGAAGTTCGATCCCGTTATCTCGAAAAAGGCTCCTGCAATAATTGTAAATACTGCGGTAATGTTAACCGCTGCGTATCCGATTTTAGGCACGCAGCGGTTAATCATTACACTTCTGCTTGTCAAGAATAATAATTTTGCAGCTGTCATCGTTCATCAAGGTGCTTTGAACAGTTATGTGCTTAGTATCAATTTTGCTCACTCCGGATAACATAGCGATCATCGGGTCGATGCACCAGCCATAACAGGGATCTGCTCCGCCCATCTTCTTTGACAGTGCGCAGAGTTTACATGAAGTTGCTGTGGCAATGTAACCATCCTCAGTTTTCTCTACAACCCAATTTGCACAGCCATAAATTTCTGAGAGTTTGCAGAAGACGTCTTCAACGCTCTCAATACCCAATTGCTCATTCAAATAGGGTGCCGTCTGTGCCTGCCGTTCTTTTCTTTTTTCAACAATTGTCTCTAATACATTTAACTTATCATAGGTGTTTACAGCCTCTGCGATAGATGCCGCATAAGTGTTTTGCAGAATGGTGACTTTTTTTTTGATTTCCATTTTTCTCTCTCCCTTATAATATGTTTAACCTTAGTTGAATCGACACAAAGCATATTTATATTTAACGTTCGTTAGAATAATAGCACGACTGTTTTCCCGTGTCAATAGTCTCACTGTGGTTTCACTAAATTACTTCACCAGAATCCCTTGCAAATTAAATCCAACGTGGTATTATTATGCTAACGTTCGTTAGGTAAAATAAAGAGAGGGTTATTAATATGGCAGAAAAGGACATTAAGATAAGGATCAAAGATGTGGCGGTAGATCACTTTAATAACAATGGCTATCATGGTACAACGATCCGCAACATTGCAAAAGATGTAAACTGTTCTTTGCCGATGATTTATTATTATTATAATAATAAAAAAGAATTGTTTGACGAGATCATTAAAAAAGACTATTTTGATCTTTTAAAAAAACAAGCTTCTTTATTGGATACAAATAACATTATAGATTTCTATACAAAATTCATAAACGACCTGAATTTTCTAAGCGATTATGATAAAAAAATTTATCGGCTCGGGATAAAAGTATATTTGTGCTTCGATGGAGACGAGGAACTGATGGGCATCATGGACGAGTGGGAAAAGACTATAATTCCTCGGCATCATCAAATATTAAAACCCTATTTAAAAGATGAAAAAAAAGACATTGCAGTTGTACGGACACTGGTACATTTATTGGAAACATTAATAGAAAGTATAATTGTTAAAGATAGATTTCTTACTGAGGAAGAAATCCGAGAAGAAATATCAGTTGTTCTTAGTGGTTGCTAGCGTTTTATATAGTGGTTGTGAAAGAACATTCTTCGAGGAACAAAATGGAAAATTAAGAGTCAAATATTCAGAACGTATGCCGTTCACAGTTTAATAAGCAGAAAAAGGGATATGAAAGGGTGGAATAACCATGAAAGAGTTTAAAAAAGTTATAGCTTTATTTGTTACAATGGCGGTTTTATTTTTAAGCATGGGATGTACAGGCATTGATGGGAATTCAGGAGAGACACCGGATGGGGACAACAATCAAACAGTAATCGATCCCCTTGATAAAGGATTTGTCCCAGAGGGATTTGATGTTCCTGCAGATGTACTGGCCGCAGCTAAGACCCAGGTAGAACAACTATTTGATATCAGCAGAGCAGACTACCCCGACTACGGTTATACCAATTGGAGGATCGAGAACTTAGCTTACTCATATACCTATGATAATTTAAACGATATGCAGCTTGTTGTTTATCAAATGAATTATGAATTTCTTACTGAGTCGCCGGAAAAAATCGGGCTGGCGGGCGGCATGTATATAACTGAAGATAATTGGGTCATGCCGGGATATCCAAACTCAACTTATTTAATTTTCCGGCAGGATGGTGATAAGCAGGTATTTTTACATTTCATCGTAGAAAATGATTGTACGCCGGGAACTGAGCTTTTTACCGAGGATTTGTTAAGGATTCTCACTTAATATGTATTTAATGAACAACAATCATATTATACTGTGGTAAAAAGAAATCGTTAATTAGCTTAATCGGAGCAATGGTCACAGCGCCATTAATCTTAAAACCAGTCCTTTTGAAATGGAGAATCAATTCAAATGGCAAAGACAATAAGTAACTTTTTAGATGAAGATGGCAAACTCAAGCAGCTTCCGGCCAAGCATGCAATAAGATTGATGGTATACGACTATTTGGCCGGCAAGTTCGAAAATGATGTAGATTATTCGGAACAAGAGGTAAATGCCATCCTAGGCAGCTGGCATACCTTCGGCGATTATTTCGTTTTACGGCGGGGGATGGTCGACAGCGGCAGGTTGATGCGCCTGGCTGATGGAAGCAAGTATTGGAAAGCCAAAGAATAAGGTTTTACTGATATGCCGGCTTTGGTGTAAGCATATCGTTGACCCTCATCAGATGGTAGCCCTCTTGCAGCAGCCCTTCGATGATCTCCGGCAATGCATCGACCGTCTGAAAACCACCTACATGCATAAGAATGATCCCCTTATCGGTCGCATTGGAAAGGACCCTGTCAATGAGATATTGTTCTGTTATCTTTATCCCATTCATTTCCTCTGCCCAGTCCAGACTGTCAACTGTCCACTTCACCGTATAAGGATAGCCTTGCTGGGAAAGTATCTTCAATATTCTGCTGTCGTACTCACCGAAGGGCGGACGGAACAGACAGGGCCGATATCCGGTGACTTCTTCTATAATATTTGTGGATATGACTATTTCATTTTGGACCTCTTCATCCGTCATCTCCGTCATATGCCCATGGGTCAGAGAATGATTCCCAATGCTGTGCCCTCTTTTTATTATCTCCCTGGCTAAATCAGGATGATCCTCTACCCACTTACCCCGTAAGAAGAATGTTGATTTTACCTGATAGTAGTCGAGTACATCAAGTAAATCTGCTGTCTGATCATAGAGCCATCCTGCGTCGAAGGTCAATGCGATCTGCTTTGTTGTGTTCTCAATTGTTCCCGATTCTATTACAATGGATTCTTTTTCAACCTCTTTTCCAGGAACAGGTATAGTTTGCTGTTGACCGTCATTTTTTTGTTCGGGCTTTGTTGCAGGCTTTTCTTTCTGATCCGGACCTGGCTTTATGATAGGTTCATCGCCAGGATCCGGCTCCGTAACAGGCTCTTCCTGAGATTCAGCTTCCCCGGCAGGTTCCTCATGTGAAGGCGGATTATTGCCGCCGCCAGGTTCCTCCTGTGAAGGCGGAGTAGGATCCAAAGAATTGCCGCCGGCCGGCTCGCTCCCGCCATTGAAAAATAGAGCATAGCTAATGAAGCCTGCGGCTGTAAATGCAATCACTATCCAAATCAACTTTTTCATTTTAATTTTCAATTTCTTATACCCTATGCACAATTGCCTTTCCCTGCTGTGTGTATCCATAAGCGGGGTCTCCCCCTACTCATGAATATATACATTATTTCGCGCATATCTTTTCCAGTTTGCTCATAATCACTGTCATTTGCCCCCGGGTAAGTGCTTCTTTTGGGCGGAAGCTTCCATCTCCAAACCCGGAAATGATGCCCAAACCGTCTATGTGTTCGATCGCTTCCCAAGACCAGGGATTGGATTCGGGACTGACGTCAGAAAAACTCAAGGGTTTTCCTTCTCCGTAAAACGTATAGGGCTCCAATACACTATGTAGTATTACAGCCATCTGCTCTCTGGTAATAGGCGCTTCGGGTTCAAAACGATCCTTCGCCACTCCCTTGACTATATTGTGGCTCCATGCTGTATCTATCGCTCCTTCGGCCCAATGCCCGGAGACATCAGTAAATGTGGATTCTTCAAAGAATTGGGCGGGCAGCTTCAACAACCGCACCAGCATTGCAGAAGCCTCTGCCCGGGTAAGGGGCCTGTCCGGACAGAAGGTGGTTTGCGTTACTCCCATCACCCAATTCTTTTTATATGCTTTTATTATGTAGTCTCTGGCCCAGTGTTTTCCAACATCGTCAAAATAGCAACCATTAGACCAAAGCTTATAATACTCCCATGTGTCCGCAGTCTCCTCACCCAGACTCCAGCTTCC
>ERZ795059.4148-NODE-4148-length-13717-cov-5.907481_pt1 | contig 13717 bp, 13 predicted proteins | sample MGYA00375143_ERZ795059 | MGnify/ENA primary metagenome ERZ795059 (study PRJEB30188, sample SAMN05720168) | activated sludge metagenome | isolation source: Anaerobic digester | place: USA | collected 2015-01-07 ... | reverse complement strand
GCCTTATACATTATGGCGATATTGCCGGCAGCCATATTTGAAATCATCATAGGTATGAACAAAGGCGAAACCTTCCTGGGTCCCCCGGTCAAAAGTTTTTCGGTTGTGGAAACAAACGTTCCCATGCCGCCTATGCCCGAGCCTACGTAAACCCCCATTCTGTCGGGTTCTGCTCCATCCAGTATGCCGCTTTCCGAAACAGCTTCGTCAGCTGCTGCGACAGCATATTGAGTGTACAGATCCATGCGGCGTGCTTCGCTTTTATCTATCAGATCTTCTGCTTTAAAACCCTTTACTTCCGCCGCGATTTTAACCTTAAAGTCGCCGGTGTCAAATCGCGTTATATAATTTATTCCGCAGACTCCCGCCAAAAGGTTTTCCCTAAAGGTTTTAAATTTGTTTCCTATGGGAGATATGACCCCCATACCGGTTATTGCTACCCTTCTCAAATGTATAGCCCCCCGTCGATCTTAATTACTTCACCTGTTATATACGAGCTGTCATCTGATGCTAAAAATGCTGCCAATTTAGCCACTTCTTCAGGTTTTCCCATCCTTTTTAAAGGAATAGCTCCCATTGCGGACTCTTTTATTTTTTCTGAAAGACTTCCGGTCATGTCCGTCTCAATAAAGCCGGGTGCAATAGCATTGCATGTAACATTTCTGCCCGCCAGTTCTTTTGCAACTGTTTTAGTAAGTCCAATGATACCAGCTTTTGCACTGGAATAATTCGCCTGACCCGGATTGCCCATCAGCCCGGATACCGATGAGATATTGATTATCCGGCCTTTCCTCTGCTTCATCATGTGTGAATAAAGGTGACGGATCATATTAAAGCTTCCTTTCAGGTTTATGTCTAAAACCCTGCTGAAACTGTCTTCGTCCATGCTCAAAAGTAAACCGTCTCTCGTTATTCCTGCGTTATTGACTAATATATCGATATGTGTGAATTCCTTTAGAATTTCATCCACTGTCCGCTTTGCCTCATCAAAGCAGCTTACATCACATCGAAAAATTTCTGCCCTTACGCCTAATCCTCTGATCTCTTCGGCTGTGTTTTCAGCTGCTTCTTTATTGCCTCCGTAAATCAAAGCGACAGATGCGCCGTTTTTAGCAAACTCAATGGCGATGGCTCTGCCAATTCCTCGGCCTCCGCCGGTGATGACCGCATTCTTATTGCTCAACATTCTTCAATACCTCCAATGTGTATTCCAGACTTTTTTCATCCTCGACATTCAGGATGCGGACATCCGGAAGAATTTTAGCAATCATATTCCTCAGGGTTTTTCCCGGTCCCGCTTCAATAAAGGTATCTGCTCCGTCTTTGTTCATGTTTTTTATGAGCGGATGCCAGAGCACAGGAGAATCCATTTGTCTAAACAGCTGCGCCTTATCTCTATAAGGTTCTGCCGTCACGTTGGAATAGACCGGGATCTTCCCCATTGTAAAAGCCAGGCCATCGAATTCCATTTCGATTTTACTCCTCGCTTCTTTCATCATAGGAGAATGAAAACCGCCGCTCACGGCCAGTTTTATTACCTTTCCTCCCGCAGATACTGCTGCGTCCTGAAAGGGTGCAGCAGATTCAGCAGCGCAGGAAACGGAAATTTGTGTTTCGCCGTTATAGTTCACCGGATAGCAGTAATTTAATGAACTGCACAGTTCCTCTACTTTTAAACTGTCAAGCCCTAATACGGCAAACATGACTCCGGGATTTATTTCTCCGCTTTCCTGCATCAAGAAAGCTCTTCTGATAATGTAGTGCATTGCCTCTTTTTCATTTATATAGCCGCCGTAAGCCAATGCAGTTACCTCTCCCATGGAAAAGCCCGCTGTACAATCTGCTATAATGCCTTTTTCCGCAAGAGCGGCTGCAGCCGCATATCCTACGCAAAAAATGCACGGTTGAGTGTTTTCCGTTCGCTGAAGCTCCTCTTTGCTTCCTTCAAAACACTGCGTTGATGTCCCCGGCCTAATAGTATCAGCCATATCAAAAACTCTGGCTGCCGCTTCCGAGCATTTGAACAGTTCTTTCCCCATTCCGCTGTATTGTGCTCCCTGCCCGGAAAAAACGATCGCTATTTTACCCATTTTGACCCACCTATCAAAGCTTCCTCAGTTTGTATCATCAACTCCCGTATGATTTCATCCGCAGTCTGCTCCTTATTGACAAGCCCGCAGCATTGGCCCGCCATAAAACACCCTTCCTTTTCATCGCCGGATATTACTGCCTTACGCAGAGCTCCCGCTCCGAATGCTTCAAGTTCTTCGATAGTCCTGGCACTGTCGTTCTCATTTTTCTGAAATGCCCTTGTAAACGGTGTTTTTAATGCGCGAACAGGATGACCGAGTCTCTTGCCGGTGGTCATCGTATCTATATCTTTAGAGGCTAATATCTTATCTTTATACGTCCTGTGAATAGTGCATTCCTTTGCAACCAGGAACCTGGTTCCCATCTGTACGCCGGATGCCCCCAGCATAAATGCTGCCGCTATGCCTCTGCCATCGGCTATTCCTCCGGCGGCAATAACAGGGATATGGACCGCATCGCATACCTGGGGAATAAGTGCCATGGTATTCAGTTCACCGATGTGCCCCCCTGCCTCCCCTCCTTCAGCTATGACTGCCGAAGCGCCCGACCTTTGAACCATCCTGGCTACACCGCAGGAAGGCGCCACCGGGATCACTGTGATCCCGGCTTGGATCCACTCTTTCATATACTTTGTGGGTAAACCGGCACCGGTAGTGACGACTTTTATATCCTCGGCTATTACCAATTTTGCAATATCGTCAGCGAAAGGACTTAAGAGCATGATATTTACTCCAAATGGCTTTGACGTAAGCTCTTTAGTCTTGCGTATTTCATCGCACACCACGTCAACGGGAGCATTGGCCGCCGCAATGATGCCCAAGCCCCCCGCATTTGATACTGCCCCCGCAAGTGAAGCATTTGCCACCCAGGCCATGCCTCCTTGTAAAACCGGATATTCAATTCCTAATAATTCCGTTATCTCAGTTTTCATGCTATTTTCTCCGATTTATGCCGTTTTCACTTCGCCAGGCTTTCTACTAAATTGACCAAATCTCCGACAGTTTTGATGCTGTCGTCGATTTCCATCGTTATTCCGAAAGCTTCCTCGATAGACATCACTACTTCTATGACATCCAGAGAATCAAGCTCCATATCATCAAAGGACGTTTCCATAGTGATATCCGAAATATCCATATCCTTGTTCTCTGCGATCAGCGCCGCTATTTTTTTAAATGTCATTCTAATACCCTCCTCGAATTAAAAATGTTAAACTTTCATGACGCAAGCCCCGGTGGTCAGTCCCCCCCCGAAGGCTGTCAGAACAATAAGGTCTCCCTGCTTAATTTTCCCTGCTTCTATCAGTTCATCCAGCATAAGTGGTATGCTTGCGGATGAAGTGTTTCCGTAATGGTCTATACCTACAGCCAACTGTTCATCAGTGAATCCCAGCTTTTCTTTTGCTGCTTGGAAAACCCTGAGGTTCGCCTGATGCGGTATCATCATTTTGATATCTTTTGTTTTTACGCCGGCTGTCTTCATAACTTCTTTAACATCCCTCAATACCGATGTGACGGCAAATTTGTAAACTTCCCCTCCTTTCATGCGAAATTCCGGGTCTATATCGATCTGCCTACCGTAGGGACTTTTACAAAACGTGTTGCCTATGACCAACAATTGATCGTCTCCTTTTGCGGTGATGATTATCGATTTCAGTCCGTCTCCCTTTCTAACCACCACCGCTCCTGCGCCGTCTCCAAATAAAACACAGGTGGCTCTGTCTGTCCAATCTAAATGACGGGTCATCATTTCCGCAGCAATTATCAGAATCGTTTCGGCTTTACCGGACGAGATATAGGCATCAGCCTGATCCAATGCATACATGAAACCGGAGCATGCCGCATTTAGATCCACTGCCGGGCAATCAGCCCCGATATCTCTTTGCACAAGACATGCAAGAGATGGGCAAGCATAATCCCCTTTCATTGTTGAACACAGGATCAGATCCAGGTCCTTGCCTGTCAGGCTTGCCTTTACCAAAGCTTTTTTTGCGGCTTTAACTGACAGCTCCGTAATTGTTTCGTCGGTACTTACATATCTAGTATTGATACCGGTTCTGGTAACTATCCATTCGTCGTTTGTATCTACTACCTTTGACAGCATCTCGTTATCTAATACGAACTCCGGATGTGCCCTTCCTGTTCCAATGATTTGAAAGCTCATTCATTCCTCCGTATTTAGCCATTTTTTTCTTAAAAAAGTCATCCAAATGCCTTACACCTATTAAAAGGGTTTCCTTTTCCTCCTCCGTCAGCCCTCGTGCAGCAGCTCTTACAAGCTTCAGATGGATATAGCGTTGGAGGCGGAATATCTTTTCTCCCTCACGGGTCAGACGGATCATTACAGAACGACCATCCTCGCTGCTTTTCTCTTTTGTGATATAACCCTTCCTGACCATTTTATTAACTGCGATCGTAGCCGAAGGTACGGCTATATCCAGGTAAGCCGCCACCTCACTCACAGTCAAGGCCCCTTCCCGAGCCTTTTTTACCGCTTCTATCAGGTGCACTTCGCCGATTGATAGCTTTTTAGCGCTTCTCTGCAAAACAAGTTCCTCCACTTTAAGGATGTCTCTGAAGGTTTCAAGAAGTAATTCATTAAATTCATTTTCAAACGTATCCAAGATCATACCTTCCTTCCTTTGAGCTTTTCCTTAAACCATATCGGCTTGGTATTGGATCAATTCATTTAGTTAGTCTATCTAATTATATCAGCCTATTTCTCCCTGTCAACAGAATTTTTATTCTCTTATTCGCCATGCCGCAGCGACCGCATCCGCCACCCTGTCGGTTACATCCTTTTGAAATACGCCGGGAATTATATGGTTCTCCTCCAACTCTTCGGAATCCACAGAATCTGCAATAGCATTTGCGGCAGCTATCTTCATGGATTCGGTTATCTGCTTTGCCTTTGATGCCAGTGCGCCTTTGAACACGCCGGGGAAAGCTAATACATTGTTAATCTGATTGGGGAAATCCGACCGGCCGGTACCCACGATCCTTGCGCCTGCCGCGAATGCTATATCTGGCATTATTTCCGGTTCCGGATTAGCCATGGCAAAAATAACGGGATCCCGATTCATACACTTTATCATTTCGGCTGTAACTGTATTCGGAGATGACACACCGATAAATATATCCGCTTCCCGGAGTGCGACCCCAAGGTTTCCGGTTATATTACCGGCATCAGTCAATATTGCGATTTTCGCCTTGTTCTCATCCAAAATATCTTTTCTTCCCCGGGAAATGATTCCATTCCTGTCGCAGACAAGGATATTTTTAGCCCCAATATTTATCAGCATATTTAAAACTGCTGTCCCTGCAGCCCCCGCACCGTTGATGACGATTTTAATTTCATCGATCTTCTTTTTCACAATTTTAAGAGCATTGATAACAGCCGCAGAGGCAACGATAGCCGTTCCGTGCTGATCATCATGAAACACCGGGATATTCAGCAGCTCCTTCAATTTGTTTTCTATCTCGAAGCAGCGGGGGGCCGAGATATCCTCCAGGTTGATCCCGCCATATGTGGGAGAAATGTTTTTCACCGCTGAAATAAATTCCTCAGGGTCCTTAGTTTTGATGCATACAGGAACCGCATCGATTCCGGCAAAGGCTTTAAACAGAAGAGCTTTTCCCTCCATTACCGGAAGAGCCGCCTCCGGTCCGATGTCCCCGAGACCAAGAACGGCACTTCCGTCAGTAACGACAGCGACGGTATTGCCTTTGGAGGTGTAGCGATAGACATCCGAAGGATTATTACTGATAGATATACAAGGAGCAGCGACCCCAGGAGTATATGCAACACTTAAATCGTCAATGTCTTCCAATGGGACTTTGCTGACAATCGCTATTTTACCTTTATTTTTCTCATGCAGCTCTAAAGATTTCTGATAATAATCCACGATTTCCCTCCTAATTGACAAAAACCCTGAAGTCCCGAATTAGTCGGAATTCCAAGGTTTATTTGGTGCGGTTGAAGGGACTTGAACCCATACCCTCTCGGACACGGCCCTCAACCGTGCGCGTCTGCCGATTCCGCCACAACCGCGTGTCGTCTTGTTTTCGCCACGGATTATATAGTAAATGCATAAACAGCCTTTGTCAAGTCAATTGTTTCAATCATATGTTTTTCTTATTTCTTATTTCTTATCTTATTTTCTTATTTCCTTATATTCCCTTTTCTCATTTTATCCTTCTCTTTGCTATTCCGGCTTCACACCGGTCACCCGCCAGCTTTCGCAACCGTTATAAACATTATAGAAAACCGGGGCGATTTCACCTGTCAGACCCGTTGTGGCGGCAAATCCATAGGTTTTATATAAAAGACAATAATAGGGTATTTCATTTTTATAGTAGTCATGCAGAGTTTCAAATGTTTTCCTTTTTTCATCCGTCATGAGGCCCTGCTGCATTTTGTCCAATAGCATATCCATTTCGATATCGGAGTATCTGATAAAGTTTAACGCACCCCCTGTGTATAGAAGCGGTCTTAAATCATAATTTTCGTTGAACCTGAAGCCTCCGAGGTAAAGATCAAATTCACCTTTTCTCAGCCTCATGTCATATTCATCCTTAATCAGCGGTATAAGGTTAACAGATATTCCCGCTTTCTCGAGACCGGATTTGATGATCTGAGCCGCTAAATTGCGGGCTTGGTTTTCACTGTTAAAAATCAGATTGAGTGATAAGCCTTCAAAGCCGGAAGACTTTAACAGCTCTTTCGCCTTATTTATATCATACCCATAAAGGGGCCCTTCGCTTTCGATCTCCATATACCCCGGGTAGTAAATATTGTCGTTCAAAACTCCGCTGCTGTAATAACACGTCTCAAGAATCGACTTGTTATCTATGGCGTGAGCGATGGCTTTCCGCACATCCCGGTTTTGCAAAGCGCCGTGGTTAAAGTTGAATCCGAGCACCTCCGCTTCATTTGAAATGAAAGGCACTACGGTTACGGCTTTATCTTCGATCAAGGTGCTTCGGTCGATATCCTTAAGGAAGGTTATGCTTATTTCTCCAATATCAAAAAGTGTCACTGCCTCTTCTCTTTTAGGCATAATTTTAAAATGCAGAATATTCTTTGGGATATCTTTTTTATAAAAAGGATTCCCTGTCAGGGTTATTTCTCTGTTCCTTTCAAAATTGCTTACCCAATAAGGACCCGTTCCCAAAGGGATAAACTCTTTCTCCGCCCGGGCAAGGTCCCCCGGTTTTTTGTACTTATGCGCCGGCAGGATCGGAAATGTCAGGTTTTCCAAGGAAGCGTTGTTTTCGTCAGCGAATTGGATAAGTACAGTCTCCTGGTCGATCACTTTTGCGTATTTTATCAGTGCGGCAGCTGGGCCGTAGGATCCCCGGAGATTAGTGGGAACGCTTTGATATGCATCTACTGAGAATTTTACGTCTTGTGCCGAAAAAGATTCTCCGTCTTGCCATAAGACTCCCTTTTTTACACGAATAAGTAATGCTCCCCCTCCCTGATATTCACAACTCTCTGCAAGAGCCCCTTCCGCTTCAAGGTTTTTGTTTAACGCGAAGAGGCCTTCATATACCAGATTATTCAAGAAGTAAGCATCTTCATCTAAAGATAAAACCGGATTGAGAGTTCTTATTTTTTCTATAGGTATAGAAACGACCGCCGAGGTTATGCTCGGCAGTTCTTTTTCCGTTTCATCGCCGGACAATGGGGTATCATCACCGCATCCGGCAATAAACAGCATGATTATAAAAGCGAGTGCTATTTTGAAAAAATATTTTTGAATCATATGTTTTCTTTCTTGATAAGTATGTTAAGTATTTTATCAATTTGATTATAAAGGGATCCTTTAACTCCACTGTTATCCAGTATGAAATGTGCTTTTTCTTTTTTTTCATCCCTTCCCAGCTGATATCGGATCCTGTTCAGCACTTCTTCCCTGCTGCTTCCGTCCCTGTCCATAACTCTTAGGATCCTCACTTCGTCATCCGCATCCACAAGCCAGACCTGATCCATATATTGATCCATCCCGGATTCAAACAATAATGGAACATCGATGAAAACCAACTGCTGATCCGACATTGTTTTTGCGCGATCAAGCAATATCTTTATTACTTTTCCGTGCATAATGCGATCCAATAGCTTCTTTTTCTTAGGATCCGAAAATGCTATATCAGCCAGCCTGCCTCTGTTCAAGCTTCCGTCAGGATCGATGATATCCTTGCCAAAGATCTCGGCAAGGGTCAATAGGGTTTCTGTTCCCGGCTCAACTATTTCCCTGGCAACAAGATCCGCATCCAGCACCGTATATCCTTTTTCTTTTAAATAATCGGAAACCGTAGTTTTCCCCGCACCGATCCCACCTGTGAGCCCTATTAATATCATAAGCCTCTCCTATTTCAGCAAGTACCAGTTTTCTCCGACCGTTACTTCCACAGACAATGGAACTTTCAATTTGATGGCGCTTTCCATGTTATCTTTTAAAATGACTTTGACCCTTTCAATTTCTTCGAGGCGGGCTTGTATGATCAGTTCATCGTGGACCTGAAGTATAAGTCTTGACTTCAGTCCCTCATCCAAAAGCTGCTTATGACAACGTATCATAGCCATCTTGATAATATCGGCGGCGGAGCCCTGTATGGGGCTGTTCATGGCAAGCCTTTCCCCTGCCTGTCTTTGGATATAGTTTGAGGCATTTATTTCGGGGATAGGCCGCTTTCTGTTCATAATGGTAGTAACATAGCCGTTCTTTCTGCATTCTGCGACCTTTTGATCCATAAACTCTTTGACTTTAGCGTGTTTTTTAAAGTACTCTTCAATATAGAGTTCCGCCTTTTTCTTCGTTATATTCAGTTCCGAGGAAAGCCCGAAGCTGCTCATCCCGTATATGACTCCGAAGTTAACAGCCTTTGCGTTGCTTCTTTGAATAGGGGTAACCTCCGATTCAGCTACTCCGAAAACCCGGGCGGCAGTAGCCCTGTGGATATCCGCTCCTTTATGAAAAGCGGTGATCAAAGCCGGATCCTCCGATAAATGCGCCAATACTCTAAGTTCGATTTGAGAATAATCCGCTCCCACTAAGATGCAATCTTTGCTTTCGGGGATAAATGCCTTTCTCAGCTGCCTTCCTATCTCCTGTTTTATCGGGATGTTCTGAAGGTTTGGCTCAGTACAGCTAATACGTCCCGTAGCCGCTACGGTTTGTTGAAAATGAGCATGGATTTTACCGTCAGCGTGAATCATGGGAAGCAGACCTTCTACATAGGTACCGTTCAGCTTTGACAAAGTCCTGTATTCCAGTATGAGCTCGACTATTTCATGTTCGCCTCTCAGGCGCTCCAATATCTCCGCATTGGTGGAATAACCCGTCTTTGTTTTCTTCCCTGCCTGCAGTCCCAGCTCATCAAACAGGACCTCGGCAAGCTGCTTTGGCGAATTGATATTGAATTCCCTGCCGGCTTTGCTGTATATTTGGGTCGAGATTGTCTTTATCCGCTCCGTCAGTGAAACGCCGGCTTTGATCAATTCATCCCGGTCAACAGAAATACCCTGTGTTTCCATATGGGCCAAGGTTCCGACCAATGGCATCTCGATCTGTTCAAATACAGGAAGCAGACCCTCTTTTTCCAGGTTTTTTAGCTGTAGGGACCTGAGTTTAAAAAGGGCTGAGCACCATCCTGCTCCTAAACCCGGATAGTCGGTTTGCTTTTGTTCTAAAAAGTCTAATTGTTCTTCGTTAGTTTCATGAGTATCGTAAGCTGCGATATCCTGATGAAAATATTCCAGAACCAGAGTGGCAAAATCATAGCTGCTTCTGCCGGGCTGCAGCAAGTATTGCGCAACAGCTGTGTCATAAGCTGTTTCCGGTTCCCAATTCATTAAATCCTGGCTTAGAAGGACGTAATAGTCATCTTTCAGATTATGACCCAGATAACGCAGTTTCGTGGCTGAAATCATCGATTTTAGGCGGTTTCGGATAGCTTCAACGGTACAATCCACATAGAAGTATCGGCCGCCTGCAGACAGGGAAACGCCGGTCATATAGGGTTTGGCCTTATGGTTTTTGTCGCTGAACACTTTTATAGCCACGAGTTCTCCCGGGACAAGGTTTTTTTCTAAAACTTCAAACCTTTGAATATTATCAATTACAATTGGCTGCGGCCGCTCTTCCTTTTCGCTTTCCGCAGCGGAGCTGGTCTTTTTTGTTTCTTCTGGTATCTCAAGCTTTTTCAGAAAGCTGTTGAACTCTAGCTTTTTATACAGCTCGATCAGCTTTCCGTATTCGGGATCCTCCTCAATATAATCTTCCGGACTGATATCGATCGGTACATTAGTGTTGATTTCCGCCAAACGTCTGCTCATTAATGCAAGTTGCGCATTTTCTTCGACTTTTTGTTTCAATTTTGCATTTTCTATCTTATCAGTGTTTCGAATGAGATTTTCCACACTGCCATACTCCAGTATCAACTTCTGTGCCGTTTTCTCTCCGACTCCGGGAATTCCCGGGATATTGTCAGAGGGGTCTCCCATAAGCCCTTTTAAATCAATGAATTGCTCGGGAGAGAAACCATATCTCTCAAGCATTGCATCATAATCAAACACTTCAAACTCTGAAATACCCTTCCTGGTAATGATCACCTTTGTCACTTGCGTTGCTAGTTGAAGAGCATCCTTGTCTCCGGTGATAATCAGAGGTTCAAAGTTCTCTTCTTCTGCTTTTCTGGCAACGGTTCCTATAATATCATCCGCCTCAAACCCATCGATTTCAAGCACCCTTATCCTCATAGCCTCCAGTATATCCTTTAGAAGGGGAAGCTGCATAGAAAGTTCGAGCGGCATCTTTTTTCTGCCCGCTTTATAATCAGCATATTCTTTATGGCGGAAAGTCGGGGCTTTCCTGTCGAAAGCTACAACCAGATATCCCGGTTCATAGTCTTTTCTTATTCTCTGTAATATATTAAGAAAACCGTACACCCCCTGGGTGTACAGTCCATCTTTTGTTATCATAGGCTTTTGGATCGCATAGTAAGCGCGGTTGATGATGCTGTTGCCGTCAATCACTACTAATCTGCGGTTCTTCGTTTGCTGAGTGTTCATCTTCCCGATACTCATATATTTCTCCTTGTTCGCCCGCGAGGATCAAAGTTTTATCGATGCTCTGCCCTTCCTGATCATGAAGTATTCGAATCGTAAAGAGATACCTTCCGCTTGCACCCTCCCTTTCACAAGCGATCAATTCAAACACGAAGCCTGACAAGCTTTCTTCAATAAGTCTCTTGTAGTTCAAATATTCCTTATCTGCTTCAATGTATTTGCTGCCTTCACGGCACAGGATATCTTGTTCGGTGGTCTCGGCTCCGTAAAGGGTTTCGCGATGTTGAGCCCCATCTGGGTATGTTCCTGTATCGTTCTTATCCTCGGAATATCCCAATCCTCTAAGTCCTTCATATCCTTTTGCTGATTCCGCATCATCAGACTGCATATCGGCAGCTTCTTCCGCCGGGGATCCAAGGAGCCCGGATGTTATTTCTCCATTATTCGCTATTTCCGATGTATCAAGATTTGAGAGGGATCCCTTGCCATCATTATACACAGAGATCGATGCAAAAACAACAATAAAACATGCCGCTGCAGCAACTGCCGCTTTAACTGACCATTTTGGCATTTTGCCGTACCTGTTTATTCTTTTTTGTCTTATGTGATTTCCTTCAATTTTCAGCGCTTCATTTAACCGCTGTTCAAATCCTCCCGGAATCTCGACTTCAGGGATCCGGCGCAGGATTGCCAGCAGTTTCTCTGTATCGGAATCTGATACTTCATCGATTACTATCTCTCTGTCCATTTTATGCGCCTCCTTCCCGTTTCTTTATATTATTGGACGTACAACTCCTCATATTGTTCCAGCACCTTTTGCTTCAATTTCTGTCTGGCTCTATTTATCCTGGATTTCACCGTGCCCATGGAGCAATTTAAAATCACGCTTATCTCCTCATAGGAAAACCCCTGGATGTCTCTTAAGATAATTATTTCTTTATGTTCTGAGGTTATTTGATTCAGGCAGTCCAGTATATAAGAAACCGTGGTCTTTGAATCCAGGATTTCGGATGGCGCCGGCGCCGGATCGGGTATATCGATCACAGTCACGCCGCTTTCATCGGTATGATAAAGGCTTGCATTGCTGTTTTGATTCTTATTTCTTCTGATAAAATCATTGCAGGTATTTACTACGATACGATATACCCAGGTGTCAAATTTGCAGTCGCCTTTGAATTTGTTCAAATGCCTGAAAACCTTTATCAGACTTTCCTGCAGAGCATCCATGGCGTCTTCTTCGTTTCTGAGATAGCGAAGAGCCGTGTTGTACGCTTTTGTTTTACAGCTTTGGATCAATGCCTCAAAGCTGGCTTCATCACCTGATTTCGCCTTTTCGATCAGAATCTTTTCATCATAGAATTCCGTCATCGGGATTACTCTTTTCTGCAATATTAAATGTGTTATACTAATAAAGATTATAGCACAGTTAAGATACGGAGGCAATTATGAACACCACCCCTTTGCTCGACTACCATACCCATACTGCTTTTTCTACGGACGGTTACTCTTCAATCGGAAAGATGGCGGAAGCGGCTGCTTCTTTAGGTATTTCCCAAATAGCGATCACTGACCACTATGATCCGGACTATCCGTTGGATGGCTGGGGTGAAGAGTTTTCATTCGATGAATACCATAAACAGTTGGAAAAAGTGCAAGAAGAGTACAAAGCCCGTATCTCGCTGGTCAAGGGCCTGGAAGTCGGGATTCAACATGGCAGTACTCTTAGAAAATGCAGCGAGTCAGTGAATGCTTACGATTATGATTTTATTATCGGCTCCTTTCACTGTGCGGAAGGCTTTGAGCTTTCCTGCGGCGGTTTTTTTGACGGCAGATCAGTGGAAGAAGCTACAGCAGCTTTTTACCGGTATACCTATGATTGCCTTTCGGTTTATCGTGATTATGATGTGCTGGGGCATATGAACGTCATTGACAGATACGGAGGCTACGTTCCTGCGTACGATGATTTGATGGACATTATCTCCGAGATCCTCAAACTTATCATCTATGACGGCAAAGGGATCGAAATAAATACTTCTTCTTTTCGTTATGGCATGGGGGATCACACCACTCCTTCAGGAGAAATTTTAAAACGCTATCTTGAATTGGGGGGCGAAATCATAACGGTAGGATCTGATGCCCATTCGGCCCGGGATGTGGGCTATGGTATAAAATGGGCTTACGAAAAAATGAAAAGCGTCGGCTTTCGGTATGTGACCGCCTACTGCCGACGCAAGCCCACATTTTTATCGATCGTATAACAGCGGTTTACAGGAAGTCTTTCGCCGCTTTTAGCCCATAAGCCGGTTCAGCAGCCAGCACAGCCCTGTTTATGGCTTTTGCCATGACATCAGCCGCCAATGCCCCCGCAGCATCGGGCATAACATCGACCTCGCCTGTTGCAAGTACAAAAACCGTATCCCCGTCAACCATTGTATGCACAGGGCGAATGGCCCTTGCAAAGCCATTGTGGGCGATGGAAGCGATTTTAGTCGCCTGGGATTTAGACAGCCTGGCATTTGTGACTATACAGCCTATTGTAGTATTCCCGCTGAAAACA
>ERZ795059.4146-NODE-4146-length-13732-cov-9.142575_pt1 | contig 13732 bp, 10 predicted proteins | sample MGYA00375143_ERZ795059 | MGnify/ENA primary metagenome ERZ795059 (study PRJEB30188, sample SAMN05720168) | activated sludge metagenome | isolation source: Anaerobic digester | place: USA | collected 2015-01-07 ... | reverse complement strand
GACCTGAAAGCCATGGAGATTAAACGGACAAAACTGGACCTGGCTCTTTTTTATGAAGATGACTTTAAAGAAGTGGATGCGGTGATCCGTACAAGGCTCAGCCGGAAGAATGATAAAGGGATTGTCCTGTTGCACGGACTCCCCGGTACGGGTAAGACGACTTATCTCCGGTACCTGGTAGGCAAAATCCGGAAGCGGGTCCTCTTTCTGTCGCCTTCAGTAGCCGGAAACCTGATGAATCCGGACTTCATCGAATTATTGGTGGACAACCCGAATACGGTGCTGGTGATTGAAGACGCGGAAAATATTATCATGGACCGACGGCACAACAGCAGTTCCGCTGTGTCCAACCTGCTGAATATTTCAGATGGGTTGCTGGCCGACTTCCTAAATGTGCAGCTGATCTGCACGTTCAATAGTGCGCTGACCACGATGGACAACGCGCTGTTACGGAAAGGAAGGCTGATCGCCCGGTATGAGTTTGGAAAACTCGGCGTCAGTAAATCACAGCGGTTGAGTAAACACCTGGGATTTGACCAAGCGATCACTGAGCCCATGACAATTGCTGAAATTGCCAATCCGCATGAAAAGAATAATGGGGAGAAACCCGTAGAAGTGATCGGTTTCCGTCTGGCGGAGACGATGATGAATTGATTATTAAGGTTTACGCACTTCGGATTTCAGTATATATAAAAATGTAGTAGAGTCCGATCAGCCACTCATTACTGATTACTCATTACTCATTCATTTGAGTGATCCGACGTGACTGTTTGTATAAAAGCTTGCTTAACCGCAAGATGATGATGTCCGTGAATCAACCCGGGCGGATGTTTAAACGCATCGCAGTGCAGAGGCAGTAGCTATCTGTATGCTGTTGAGTAAACGGGTATGCATCATTATTCGCTTGTGTGATGGGTTCGAGTCCCATTCCCGTATAAGGGATAGCTCAGTTGGTAGAGCAAAGCACTTACGCAGGTTCGAATCCTGCTCCGTCTCAAAAACGGATAGCTCAGTGGCAGAGCACTACAATCATAATGTAGCGGAATGGAAGCAGGCCACTTCCTTAAAATTGGCCAAACAACGAAGGCCGGCTTTGACAACAAAGGAATTTTCAGATCAGGTGATTAAACAATCACCCCTTGTGAATTCCGGGAAAGCCGGTGAATCGCCTGCAGGATAATCCATCCTGTTGTACAACGGCTGAGTCCGGGGTAATCAGTCGGATGACTCTTTATCCTCATTCAGTCAGCACAACAGTACGGTCAGCCTCCGCGGTTCGTGGGTCTTGCCGATCACCGGCCTTTTATTTTGAACATTCCGTTTTACGATCATGCTAAACAACGGAGGATCGGGCAACGGACAAAAAACTGTATATGAAAAAAGTAAAACTAAATGCCTGGCAGGTAGCCCTGGTATTTAAGAACGGCGCTTACTTGCGGTGCCTGACAGAAGGGACATACTGGTTCTGGGCCAATGAAAATGTGTATGTCTATGATATGACACAGTCTTTCGTAGCACCTGTGGAACTGAATATCCTGTTACTGGATGAAAAGCTCTCGGGTTTACTCGAAGTGGTGGAAGTAAAGGAAGAAGAACTGGTATTGCAGCTGGAAAATGGTTTGTTGAAAACCATACTGACTGCCGGCCGGTACACTTTCTGGAAATCGGTGATCCGGTATGCATTTATCCGGGTGGATATCAGCAAGCCGGAGATAGACGAATCCATCAATAAATCCTGGTTGAACAAGTCCATGGTAATGGCCTGGGTAAGGACCTTTGAAGTGTTGAACTATGAAAAAGGCCTGCTGTATATCGATGGTAAATTCAGGGAAGTGCTGGAGCCGGGTACATATTACTGGTGGAAGAACAGGGTATCCGTACAGGTGTACCGGGCCGATATGCGGCAACTGCAACTGGAGATCAACGGGCAGGAGATCCTGACCCGGGATAAAGCGGCCTTGCGGATCAATGCCTGGGCGCAGTATAAACTGGCGGATATTCAGAAGGCATTGGTGCTGAATAAGGAATACGATAAACAATTGTATGTCGCTTTTCAGCTCTCTCTCCGGGAGTATGTCGCAGGATACACTTTCGATGAATTGCTGGAGAAAAAAGACAGCCTGGCGCCCTTTGTCCTGGAACAGGTCAAAGAAAAAGCGACTGGTCTGGGCGTAGAGGTACTGAACTTCGGTATCCGGGATATCATCCTGCCGGGTGATGTCAAGGAGATCATGAATCAGGTACTGATCGCAGATAAAAAAGCACAGGCCAACTCCATCATGCGGCGGGAAGAAACCGCCAGCACCAGGAGCTTACTGAACACCGCGAAACTGATGGAAGACAACGCGATGCTCTGGAAACTGAAAGAGATGGAATACGTGGAGAATATCGCGGAAAAGATCAGCTCCATCAGTGTATCCGGTAACGGTATGTTACTGGATCAGCTGAAACAGCTCTTTGTTTCCGGTACTGAAGTGAAAAAAGAATAGCAACAACAGGTTACCTGTCACATTCCAGGGCAGGTAACCTTTTAAACAATCTGGAAAGAACGAATTATATTGGAGAAAGAAATCATGAGCAAACTAAAATTATCAGGAAAACAAATACGCGCCATCGGCTACCCGGAAGGACCGGTGATCAGTGTGGCCATGCAGGTGATGAACAGCAAGTTCAAACACAGCACGGAGAAAGAAGCATTGGAAATACTGAAACAGGTATTGAATGCCCCGGAGAATTACCTGGAAGATGAACAATTGAAAACGGTGGCAGAGAAGTTAATGCCGGCCCCATTGACCGAAGGCGCGGAGATATCACTGAATCAGACCGGGATCGCCTTCAGCATTTTCGGTCAGGAACATATTGAGGAAGGCGCCATGCACCAGATGTACCAGGCGGCCAAACTCCCGGTGAGTGTGGCCGGTGCCCTGATGCCAGATGCACATAGCGGGTACGGTTTACCGATCGGGGGAGTCCTGGCTACGGATAATGCCGTGATTCCGTACGGAGTGGGCGTGGATATTGGTTGCCGGATGTGCCTGAGTGTTTTTGATATTGCACCGAAAGAGCTGGTGGATCGTGAATCCTTCTTTACCCGTGAACTGGGAGAAGCTACTTTGTTTGGAAGTGGTGGCCAGTTTGATCACGCCGAAAATCATGCTGTGATGGAACATGAATTGTTTTACCAGTTACCGCTGTTAAAGCACTTACATGGACGGGCCTGGAAACAACTGGGAAGTTCAGGTAGCGGAAACCACTTTGCCGAATTCGGGATCGTGGAGATTCTGGAAAAGGATCCGGTGCTCGGACTGGAGCCGGGATCTTACACCGGATTCCTGACGCATTCCGGTTCGCGGGCGCTGGGAGCGACTATTGCTAACCATTACACGAAACTGGCGATCAGTAAAAGGCATTTACCCCAGGAGGCGAAAAACCTGGCCTGGCTGGATATGAATGAAGAAGAAGGAATCGAATACTGGATGGCCATGAACCTGGCCGGGGATTATGCCAGCGCCTGCCATCATATCATCCATGATAAAATTGCAAAGCAACTGGGACGTAAACCGATGAAGCGGGTGGAAAATCATCACAATTTTGCGTGGAAAGAAAAATGGGAAGGCCGTGATGTGATCGTACACCGTAAAGGCGCCACCCCGGCTGGTAAAGATGTGTTGGGAATCATTCCGGGTTCTATGACCGCCGACGGATTTATTGTAAAAGGGAAAGGGGAAATGGCTGCCGTCAACTCTGCTTCACATGGAGCAGGACGAAAAATGAGCCGTACCCGGGCCATCGCTTCCGTAACGGATAAACAGTTCAAAGATGAATTGAAAAAATTCGGAGTGAAACTGCTCGGTGGCGGATTGGATGAATCACCCTTCGCCTACAAGGATATTCATACCGTCATGCAATCCCAAAAAGCCCTGGTGGATGTGGTGGGTCGATTCACCCCGAAAATTGTGAAGATGGACGGGGCGAAGCACCGGAGCTGGGGGAAGAAGGGTCAATCGGAAATTGCCGGGGAGTGAGCAGGTGCTGAACATTGATAAATGAACATTGAATATTGAACATTGGTTTACTTAGCAACGCAATGCTCAATATTCAATGTTCAATTATCATTGCTGAACCTCAAACTCCAGCAACAACGTATCCCCCTGGTACATCAGCAAACTATTGCCTTTAATTTCATACCGGGTGACTTTACCCAATGCTGCGAAGAAATCGGTTTCAATAGGTTGTACCGCTTCGCAATACATTTTGGTGGAGAATAAATTTCCAATTTGCAGGCTGTTGTCATTGATGGTTACTGAACCGCCAAAACTGTTACAACTTCCATTGCCACTCACCCTTTTTTGCGTTTCATCAAACCGGATAAAGGCATTGGTGTAAATATAGGCGGCTCCTTCTTTGGAATGGATGGTCTTCAGTTGCCATTTGCTGTTGTATAAGTCCACTTTAACGGTTGTGTCTGAACGAAAAGAAGTAAAAACAATGAATAAGGCGGTCAAAACGGTTAGCTGTTTCATATTTGTTGATTATACAAAACAGATGCGGGCCGGGAAGGGAATACACAGGTGCCGGGAAACGGAGTTATTAAAAATATGTTAAGGCTTAAAAGATGTCAGGTGTCAGTCGGCAGTTAGCAGTCGGGAGTCGGGAGTCAACAGCCCCTCCTTAGTATGTGTTTTCTAAACATTCTAAAATATACCCCCCTTTAACATTTCGCCCCTACGGGGCTCTGTGGGATGCTTGCGGAATTTTCCTTCTAATAATAGGCCACCCCTAACGGGGCGGAATACATGGAAATCTCCTTATAAAGATCTATACCGTCGTTAAACAACCTGCTATTTACAGGTCGCCCCTACGGGGCTCTATGGACTACTGGTGAAATTTTCTTTCTATTAACAGGTCGCCCCTAGCGGGGCGGAATACAATGGAAATTCTCTTTCTAATAATATGCCACCCTTAACGGGGCGGAATACAATGGAAATTCTCTTTCTATTAACAGGCCACCCCTAACGGGGCGGAATACATTGGAAATTTCCTTATAAAGATCTAAACCTTTGTCAAACAACCTGCTATTAACATTTCGCCCCTACAGGGCTCTATGGGATGCTTGTGGAATTTTCTTTCTACTGATAGGACACCCCTAACGGGGCGGAATACATTGGAAATTTCCTTATAAAGATCTATACCTTCGTTAAACAATCTGCTATTTACATTTCGCCCCTACATGGCTCTGTGGGATGCTTGCGGAATTTTCCTTCTAATAATATGCCACCCTTAACGGGGCGGAATACAATGGAAATCTACATATAAACGTCTAAACAACTAAACGCTCCTATAAGTTTCTTTCTTCTTTAGTACCCTCTAAACCGTTCTCTCAACCTCTTTCTTCTTTAGTTCTCTCTAAACCGTTCTCTCTAAACCTTCACGTAGATCTTCTTCTTATCCATCCACCAGCAAATCGCCCACATAAACGTGATCACGCAGAGTGCATACAGTAATGAACCCAGTTCCTTATCGCCGGGAGTATGAATCAGTACTTTTTTATACAACCAGTTCCAGGGATTCACGCCATCGCCGAGTTTGATCAGGGCCAGTCCTTTTGGCAAAAACGCACTGAGGGCAAAAACGAATAAGGCGTTTTTGCCAAACACATCAAAGAAACGGGCCAGTCCGCCACGTACTTTTTTTATTTCGATCATATAGATCATCGTGGCAATAGTCATTATCGCCAGACCAGTGGTATAGATCACATAGGAGCTGGTCCAGATTTTTTTATTGATCGGGAAAACCATATCCCAACAGTAACCGGTTACGAGCATCGCAATACCGATCACAAAAATGCCGGTGAGCATTTCATACATGCCACCGGTAGTGGCACCGGACTGATCGGGCAGGGGAAGGACTTTGCTTTTTTTCTGAATATAGTCCCCGACGAGATAGCCAAAAATCACCTGTACAATAGCAGGCAATGTACTCATCAGTCCTTCCGGATCAAAGGGAATGCCTTCGCCCTTGTACATATGGGCTTGGCCCAGGAACCACTTATCGATCGCCGTACCAAACCAACCTTTCAGACTGTAGGGATCTGCCGGATTACCCGCATAACAAAGCACCCAATAGACCAGCAGCAGGATCAGACCGGCAAGAAAAGCTTTCCGGGCTTTCAGGTAATACACCAATACGGAGGCAAAGAAATAGGCGAGGGCTATCCGTTGTAATACACCCAATACCCGGACTCCTTTCACGGATTCGATGATCGTACCCGCTTTGTCTTTGTAGTAATCTATCCAGGTAAAGCCCTTGAAAATGGTTTCTTTCTGGAAATCTGTAGTGCCTTCCACCAGCCGGTTGACCTCCGTTACAAAGGGCCACCAATTGAGGAAAAGACCGATCAGAAAGATCAGGGCCGTGCGTTTCAACACTTTTTTCCAGAAAAGCCCGTCACCCCCCGCTTCCAGACGGGGCATTACAAACGACATCGCATTGCCGACGGCAAATAAAAAGAAGGGAAAAACCAGGTCGGTGGGGGTCAGGCCATGCCAGGGTGCATGTTCCAGCGGAGCATAAATGGATCCCCAGGAACCGGGGTTGTTTACCAGTATCATCAGGCAGACCGTGGCTCCGCGAAATACATCGAGGGAATAAAAGCGTTGATTCACAGCATTCGTTTTGGTGATTGAAGGTAGTTTAAAGTTCCAATTCCTGAATCCTTCCAATCGGCCCATTTTCACAGCTTTTTCATCAAAAAACAGGGCTCTTCGAAATTTAAAGTTATCAGACTCGTAATTCTACTTATAGTTATCAACTTATGGGGGTAAATCCTTCAAAATCCGATGCTTTTATTCGTTGCCCACTCACATCTTGGACTATATTTGCCTCCAAATTGGGGAATACTGGTTAAAAGTGTTCCGTTTTTTAACATAAAGTTATATAAATCAGTCATTTATAATAAAAATATGTGACTGAAGTGGCGAAGCCATGAATAAAATTTATTGAGATTTGTCAAAGAAGTGGTTGGCCATTTATACCCGGCCAAGATGGGAAAAAAAAGTGAACCAACTCCTGACCGAGAAAGGATTCGAAAGTTACTGTCCGCTCAATAAAGTAAAACGGAAATGGAGTGACCGGATCAAAGTGGTGGAAGAACCCCTGTTTAAATCCTACGTTTTTGTAAAAGTGTCGGAAGACGACCGCACGGAAGTTCGGATGACCACCGGAGCAATTAATTATGTGTACTGGAACGGGAAACCGGCTGTCATTAAAGAAAAGGAAATCAGTGCCATCCGTCGTTTCCTGAATGAACATGAATATGTGGAAGCAAGACCCATGGATGCGAAAGTGAACCAACGGGTCCGAATCATCAAAGGAACCTTCATGGATCAGGAAGGAAAAATCCTGGAATTAAGACATAAAACCGCTAAAATCGCCATTGACAGCCTGGGCTATATTTTAGTCGCCTATATTGACAGAACTAAGCTAACTTCGGCGCTGCCCGAATGACAACCTAACCTTATTTTTTTGCAGTCCGCTGCTTTCATTAAAAGACACCTGTAATGAAATTCACCCGGTTTTTATTACTGCTTGCACTACCCCTTTATTTTATTTCCTGTAAGCCTTTACAAAAGATCCCTAATTACCTGGAAAATGTGAATGATTCCACCGGAAAGGGCGTGGTAAAAGTGGTTGAACTGAAAATTCAGAAAAACGACCTCCTGTCTATACAGATATTCAGTCTCAGCACCCAGCCAGATAAGGCCGATATCCTCTTCAACCAGCCCACCCTGGGTGCGGCCGGCGGAGCTCCCGGATACCTGGTCGATAATAACGGGAATATTGAACACCACCGCCTGGGGGTTATTCATGCAGAAGGCTTAACCAAACAGCAACTGGCCGATGAAGTAAAGAAAAGGCTGAAAGAACCTGTGGAAGTACTGGCTGATCCAACCGTACTCGTGCGGTTTATGAATCTTAAAGTAACGGTACTGGGTATGGTGGGACAGGAAGGCCCGATTTCTGTACCTGGAGAAAAACTGAATATTTTTGAAGCCGTGGGACTGGCCGGTGGTATTAATGATTTCGGCAAAAAGAATACCGTGAAAGTAATCCGGGAAACCGATGGCCAGCGGGAAGTGGGATTCCTGGACCTGACCTCACAAAAAGTCTTTGAATCACCTTATTATAACCTGGTGCAGAATGACCTCGTCATCGTGGAAGCCACCAGCCAGAAACAAACCGAACAGCAGCAGACCAAGATCATGCAGAAGATCACTTTTGCCTTTACCATTGTAACCGCGGTGGCTGCCCTTTCAAATATTTTTATCAGGAACTAATCCTCTTACGAATTTTTATTCCTTATCATGGAAGAAACGCACATAAATCCGAATTATAATCCAAATAAAAGTGATCTCTCCAGCCTGAGTTTCAGGGATCTCTTTTATAAGTATATCCGGTTTCTCCCCGTCTTTATTTTATCCGTGGCCCTCATGCTTCTTGGCGCTTATTTATACCTGCGCTGGACCGTACCGGTGTATTCCGCATCCGGAAGTATGATCATTAAAGATGAAGGGAAAAACAGGGGCGCCGGAGATAAAGTGGAAGAACTGTTCAGCAGCAACAAGGCCCAGAATATCCAGAGTGAAATTGAGATACTGAAATCACGTCCGCTGATGCAGCGCGTGGTGATGAAACTCAACCTGCAATTCAGTTACTACGCCATTGGTAAGGTAAAAACCATCAATGTCTATAACCAGGGCCCTTTCCTGATCAGGGCCTTGAACATAACGGACTCCTCCCAGCCCTTTATCTTCAAGATCCGTTTTGTCAACGATACCGATTTCCGGATCAATGAAGAAGCCACGGTGTATCATTTCGGACAGGAAATAATAAACCGCTATGGCAGTTTTGTATTTATTAAAAATGTCGGCCTTCCGGCCAACAATATATACAGTGTGCAATGGGTCCCTACTTTCCAGGCGGCAGGGGGGTATGCATCCACCCTGCAGATCATGCCCAAAACCATCGGAACCGGTATCCTGAATATCAGTATGCGTTGTCCGAACCCGCACCTGGGCTCCGCCATTCTGAATGGATTGATGGAGGAATACGGGGCTTACAGTCTTGAACAGAAAAAGCTTTCTTCAGATCAGATCCTGGCCTTTATCGAGGGCAGGCTGGTGGATATCGGCACCAAGCTGGACAGCGTGCAACGCATGTACCTGGATTACCAGACCCGTTACAACATGATTGATGCGGATGTGCAATCCTCTTCCTATTTTGGCATCATCAATGAATCGGATAAAACCATCAATGAACAGAACTACCGGATATCAGTAGCCGAAAAAATTGATGAGTACCTGTCCGATAAAAAAAATGCTTTTGCTAAAATCGTGGTGCCCTCCACCCTGGGGTTGGATGATCCTACCCTCAACGACCTGGTGAACCTGTACAATAAAGTACAACTGGAACGTAAACAACTGGTGGACGGCAACGTACCGGCCGGGCACCCCTTAGTAAAAGATGCCGACAACCAGGTAGAGAAAATCAGGTTAAGCATAAGGGAGAATATCCGCAATATCAACAAGGCTTCAGCGGACCTGGTATCGGATGTGCGGAAACGCAGTAACCTGGGAGAAGAACAACTCAGGGCGATGCCGGTTAAAATAAAAGAACTGGCCGAAATCAAACGCCAGGTGGAAACCTACCAGGACCTGTTCAAACTCTTTACCCAGAAGAAAGAAGAGACCGCGATCTCCCGCGCTTCCAATACACCAAATTCAGAAATCATTGACCGGTCCTATCCACAGGTAAGCCCGGTGAAACCTGATAAACGTTCCATACAGGCCATGGCCATCCTGCTCGGCCTGGCGATCCCCGCTTTATTCATATTTGTGAGTGAAGTGCTGAACGATAAAGTAACCACCCGCTTCGATATCGAGAAAATCACCCAGGCCCCGATCCTGGGAGAAATCGGGCACTCCTATTCAGAAAGCACCCTGGTGGTCAGCAAAACCACCCGCAGCATGGTAGCGGAACAGTTCAGGATCATCCGCTCGAATCTTCAGTATGTGCTGAATAAAAAAGATAAGGCGGTGATCATCACTACCTCCTCCTTCAGCGGGGAGGGTAAATCCTATGTATCAACGAATATGGGTGCCGTACTGGCACTGGCAGGAAAACGGACCGTGATCCTTGAGTTCGACATCCGCAAGCCAAAAGTATTATCCGGACTGGGTATGTCCAAAGGACCCGGTATCACCAATTACCTTGTAGGTAAAATGACCAACCTGGAAGAGTTGATCCGCCCGGTACCGGAACATGAAAATCTTTTTGTTTTGGGTTGCGGACCCGTGCCACCCAATCCGTCCGAGATGTTGCTCGATCCCCGGCTGGACGACATGTTCAACTGGCTTAAAAATCATTTCGATATTGTAATCATTGATACAGCACCGGTGGGCATGGTGAGTGATGCCATGACACTGAGTAAGTTTGCCGACTGTACCCTGTACCTGGTACGTCAGTCGCATACCTTTAAAAAGCAGATTGCCCTGATCGATGAATTTTATATCGCCAATAAACTGCCCAAAGTGTCGATCATTATCAATGACGTGAAACTTAAACCCGGTTATGGGTATTACGGCTACGGCCGTTATGGGTATGGATACGGGTACGGCTATGGCAGTTACTATGAAGAAGAAACAGCGCCGGATAACTTCTTCGAGCGGATACTGGCCAAACTCGACATCCGCCGCCTGCTGGGTTTAAAAAAGAAAAAAAAGAAAAACAAGTAAGATGATGCGTGTACTAGTAACCGGTGGTGCAGGATTTATCGGATCAAACCTCGTGGAAGCCCTGTTGAAGGACGAAAGAGTGAGCTTTGTCCGGGTGCTGGATAATCTCTCCACAGGTTTCCTGAAAAATATTGAACCCTATATGACGGATCCCCGGTTCGAATTCCTGGAAGGGGATATCCGGGATTTCGACACCTGTAAAAAAGCGGTGGAAGGAATTGATGTGATCACGCACCAGGCCGCACTGGGTTCGGTTCCCCGTTCCATTTACGATCCCCTCACAACCAACGGGGTGAATATTACCGGGGCGCTGAATGTTTTTACCGCCGCAAAAGAAGCCGGAATCAAACGCGTGGTGTACGCGGCCAGTTCCTCCACCTACGGAGACCATCCCGGATTGCCCAAAGTAGAAGACATCATCGGTAATCCGCTTTCTCCCTATGCAGTCACGAAATATGTAAATGAACTGTATGCCCGCGTTTATGCGAGCTTATACCAGATGGAATTTGTGGGACTGCGTTACTTCAATATTTTCGGTCCCCGACAGAATCCCAACGGACCCTATGCGGCCGTGATTCCGCTTTTTGCCGAAGCCCTGATCAACCAGAAACCTCCTACTATCAACGGGGATGGTTCACATAGCCGCGACTTCACTTTTGTGGCTAATGCGGTACAGGCCAATATACTTTCTCTGTTTTCAAAAAATAAAGAGGCGGTTAACCAGGTCTATAATATTGCCTGTGGCGAGCAAACCTCCTTGTTGGAGTTGTTTAATGGACTGAATAAAGAAGCGAAAACAACCCTGCAACCGATCTTCGGCCCGGAAAGGTTGGGTGATGTGAAGCATAGCCTCGCGGATATCTCGAAGGCGAAACAACTGCTGGGGTACAATCCCCTGGTGAGTGTGGAAGAGGGGTTGAAAGTGACGTTTGGTTGGTATAAGAAAAAGTTTGAGGTTTAGTTGTTTAGTCGTTTAGCGGTAGAGTTGCTTAGAACGTTCTAAACGACTAAACGACAAACGACTAAACTTATTCACATATCCCTCTTTCAGAAGGACGGTCTCCAAAAAATGTATGCTGGTTTAGTATATTGATACTTAAACCTTATATTATGCATACATATTCATTTGAGAAATTAGAAGTCTGGCAATTAGCAAGAAAAATGGTGGTTAGTATTTACAAGTTAACTGCTTTGTTCCCACCGGAAGAAAAATTTGGGATGATCAGCCAGATGAGAAGGGCGTCGGTTTCAATTTGTTCCAATATCGCAGAAGGTAGTGGAAGGAAAACAGCAAAGGATCAGGCCGCTTTTTATAATACGTCTTACAGCAGTTTATTGGAACTGCTAAATCAATTGATAATTGCAGTGGACCTCGGATGGCTTCCTGCGGAGCAGCTGATACAGATTCGAAGAGAAATTGAGATTTTATCAAATAAACTTAATTCGCTTCGAAATTCCAGGCTACAGTAGTCTCAACGGGTAGAAGTTTGATCGTGCTAAGCAACTCTACCGCTAAACGACTAAACATCTAAACGACTAAACATCTAAACAACTAAACCTTCTTCCCCATGCCCAGTTCTTCTACAACAACCACTAAAACGATCATCATTACCGGTGGAGCCGGTTTTATTGGCTCACATGTTGTCCGTCTTTTTGTAACCCGATACCCGGATTACAAGATCATCAACCTCGATGCGCTGACTTACGCCGGTAACCTGGAAAATCTCCGGGATATTGAAAATGCGCCCAATTATTTTTTTGAGAAGGCCGACATCCTGGATAAGGATGCCATTGAACGGATCTTTGTCCTGCATCAGCCGGATGCCGTGATCCACCTGGCCGCAGAAAGCCATGTGGACCGTTCCATTATTTCCCCGCTGGATTTTGTGTATACGAATGTGATCGGGACGGTGAACCTGCTGAACAGTGCCCGTCATTTCTGGAAAGATAATTTTGCCGGCAAACGTTTCTATCATGTGTCTACCGATGAAGTGTACGGCGCCCTGGGTGATACCGGCTTCTTTACCGAAGACACCAAATATGATCCGCATTCCCCCTACAGCGCTTCCAAAGCAGCCAGTGATCATTTTGTACGGGCTTATCATGATACCTACGGATTGCCCGTGGTAGTGAGTAACTGTTCAAATAATTACGGCCCTAATCATTTCCCCGAAAAACTGATCCCCCTCTTTATTAATAATATCATTACCAAAAAGCCGCTGCCGGTTTACGGAGATGGATTGTATACCCGCGACTGGCTCTTTGTAAAAGACCATGCCACGGCAATTGACAATGTGTTTCACAGTGGTCAGAACGGGCAGACCTACAATATTGGCGGGTTTAACGAATGGCGGAATATCGACCTCGTGAAACTGCTCTGTAAGCAAATGGATGAAAAACTGGGGAATGCACCCGGTACAAGCGAAGTGCTGATTACCTATGTAAAAGACCGTCCCGGGCATGACCGCCGCTACGCTATTGATGCCACTAAAATCAATAAAGAACTGGGCTGGTCCCCCTCCGTCACCTTCGAAGAGGGCCTTTCCCAGACAATTGACTGGTACCTGCACAATACCGAATGGCTGAAAAACGTTACCAGCGGCGCGTATCAGCATTATTATGACGAACAGTATAAAGACAGAAACTGATTAATAGTTTAGTCGTTTAGTTGTTTAGACGTTTAGATCATACTTTGATGATCTTCTTCTAAACGACTAAACGACTAAACGACTAAACCCTCAAACCATCCCTCATGAAAGGCATCATCCTCGCCGGCGGCTCCGGTACCCGGCTTTACCCGATCACCAAGGCCATTTCCAAACAATTAATGCCCATCTACGATAAGCCGATGATTTATTATCCGCTTTCCGTACTGATGATGGCCGGCATCCGTGAAGTTTTAATTATCACCACACCGGAAGACAATCCTTCTTTTATTC
>ERZ795059.4145-NODE-4145-length-13734-cov-5.957526_pt1 | contig 13734 bp, 8 predicted proteins | sample MGYA00375143_ERZ795059 | MGnify/ENA primary metagenome ERZ795059 (study PRJEB30188, sample SAMN05720168) | activated sludge metagenome | isolation source: Anaerobic digester | place: USA | collected 2015-01-07 ... | reverse complement strand
CTGGCGGCGGCTCACTCAATTCATAACGGACTATCTGCATTAAAAGAAACACATAAATATTTACATGGTGAAAAAGTTGCATTTGGCACTTTGGCAGGGTTACATTTAACGGATGTAGAACCCAAATTAATTGATGAAGTATATACTTTTTGTTATAAAATAGGGTTACCCATAACTTTAAATGAAATTGGTTTAAGTAATGTAACTATGGAAGACTTACTTAAAGTAGCTGCTAAAACTTGTGCACCCGGCGAAAGTATTTATCATGAGGTAGGAGAAATAACACCCGAAAAAGTATTGAGTGCTTTAATTGTTGCCGATAAAGTGGGAAGAAAGTATCATAATTAAGTTAATAAAAAAATGTTGTATCAAAAGTGATTTTAAAGCTATTTATTATACTTTCTTGAAAAAATAAACCATCTTAATATTACCCGTTTTATCATAGGGTTTTATTCTTACTAACTAAAGATAGTGGTAATTGATAAAACACTTATTTTTAATAGTCATTGTTTTATCCTCATTTCAATTATCACTATTTTAAATAGTGGTTAAAAATATTTTACGTGAACATTCTAATTTAATAGTTTACTAATCTAATAATAATTTTAATTAGTTGTTGTTTTAATACAGTCCCATTACATATTAGTAAATTTATCTCATCAATATCATCTTTTTTGTTTCGCTAAAATTTCCGGCTTGCAACTTGTAAAAATAAACCCCGCTACCTAAATTTGTTGCATCAAAAGTTTTTGTATAATTCCCCGCATTTAACTCTTCGTTAATCAAAGTTATAACTTCTTTACCCAAAATATCAAAAACTTTAAAAGTTACATAACACAATTTAGGAATTGAAAAGCTGATATTTGTAGTTGGGTTAAAGGGGTTTGGGAAGTTTTGATTTAAAGTACAATAATTGGGCAAATTGTTTGGATCGTTTTCAACGCTAGTGTACTCATCGGTAATTTGAACCAAATCAAGAAAAAAAGCATCTCCATAATTAACATTATCACTTAAAACTTCTTGAAAAGCAAGGTATAAATTACTATCTTTGTAAGGGTTCAAATCAATTACGTATTTATTCCAACCGCTATCTGAAGCAGCAAAACCTAATGTGCGTAAGTTTGTAAATGAAGTGGGTTGGTTATCTGTTGTGGAGATGTTTATTTTTAGAGTGTCGATATAGAAATTCGATAATTTTCTTAACCAAAAAATTAACACGGAATTAGGTAAAATATTTGTAATTTGAGGAGTAATTAACCACTGATCGTTTTTAAAAGCTCCGTCTCCGGTATTATATGTACAAAAAGCCATCTTATTCCCTCCCATACTATCCGGTGTTGGTATTATGGTTCCTATTGTCCAACCGGGGACCGGATAAGTTCCTGTAGTTTGCTGGGCCCAACCTGTTCCACCTTCCAAGTCAAGATTTATCCATCCCGCCGGAGGAAATTCTCCTTCAAAGGATTCATAAAGATATGACTGAAGACTCATTTTTTCAAAATCATTAATTTTAGCTACAGATTGTTTTGTGGACGTGCTTTTTATGTCTCTTACCTGAGCTGCTAAGTTTAATGTGCAAACTATAAAAATAATTAAATAATTTACTTTGTTAGTTAGGGGTTTCATAAAGATTCCATCCTTAATATTAAATGTTCAATGTTAAATTAACTATATATTGTTTTATTTCCAAATAACGGGTAATATTTTGTGACTTAAATCACTTGCCGATAAACCAAACATAATTAAACCAAATTTAGACTATTCTTAACAAAACCTTAATGCAACAAAAATTAAATTAAAACGACTTAATAAGTAATAAATATTAAACTTATTATGCGCTATTTAACATACAATTTACAAAAAGAAATTACCGGTATTAACTATTACGAAACTATAAAATTATTTGTTGATGAATTATTATATAGTTTACCTAATAATATTAAAAAAATATTAGGGGATTATAAACTATATTTAACAAAAAATAATATTGAAGATATTAGAAGTGATTACGAATATATATATGATTTGATGTTTGTGGGCGTGTCCGTTAAATTATACTATCCCCATGCGTTAAAAATTAATAAAATAAAAGCTTTTATTTTTAATAATTTAATAAAACTTAGAAAAGTTAATAGTTTTTCAAAAGAAATTAGCGATATAGTTAGGGGAATTTTAGCAACTTATTATTTAAGCGAAAAATCCGAAGAGACAAACTTTGATAATAATTATATTGATTTGGAATTGTTGAATTTATGGTTAGAATCAACAAACGAATTTAAGGAAGAAGTTAAAAGATCTAATTTATTTTATTACTATATTCAAACAAAACAATTTGAAGAACAAAATAAAATAATAGAGCAAATTATTGTTTTGGCAGATAGTTTTATTGAAAATGCAAAAAACAAATTATCGGAATTTACAAAAAACGTTACTAAGTTTATTGAAGAATATTTGGACGAATATAAATGGAAAGAAGATTATATATTTTGCGGTAGAAAAGAAGCCGAATATCATTTAAGTATGGTTGGTGCGGAATTACTTAACCGTGCTTTTAAAGAAAAATACAAACTAACCAAAAAACGCGCATTATTATTACCTGCATGTATGAAAGAAAAACCGGCTGAGTTATGTAAGGCTAAAAAAATGGGGTTGGATTATTTATGTACGGGATGTTCAAATACCTGCAATATTAATAAAATAAAAGAACAAATAAAAAAATATAATTGCGAAACATTTATAATTCCTCATTCTTCCGATTTTTCTAATTGGTTGAAAAAGTGGGAAAATACAGTTGAAATAGGAGTTATTGGTGTTGCCTGTCCTTTAAATTTAATGCAGGGCGGTTTGGAATTGCGTGCCTTAAATATCCCTTCACAATGTGTATTGTTGGATTATTGCGGTTGTAAAAATCATTGGTCAGAGAAAGGCTTTCCTACAAGCATTAATAAAATTGAATTATTTAAAGTAATAAAACAAGACTAATAGATTGAGTATAAAAAACGAAATATTTAATTTAGAAAAATTGTTGCTTGATAATACTGTTAGAGTTAACCCAAACCGGGTTAGTGAAATTTTAAGTGATAATTTTTTTGAATATGGCAGCAGTGGCAAAATATATTATTATAAACCGGGTGATGTTTTTAATCCGTTAAAAAATGAAATTGATATTATTGATTTTGAAATAAAAGAATTATCCCCTAATATATTTTTAGCTACTTATAAAACAGTTGAAAATGTTAATAACAAAATAATTTCAAATAGTTTAAGAAGTTCTATCTGGAAAAAAGAAACTGTGCGGTATAAAATAGTGTTTCATCAAGGTACAAAAATTTAATTACAAGCTGAAATTAACTTCTTTTTTTATGCCGAGTTTTCTCATTTTACTACCCAAAGTTTTACCGTTTATTCCCAGTAGTTCCGATGCACTGTTTTTGCCTGTTATTTTCCCTTTTGCTTGTTTTAATGCTAAAATTATATGTTGTTTTTCCAATTCAGTTAGGGTAACAAATTCTTCGGTTTCGGTTAATTGTAAAGTTAAATTTCCTTTAAAGTAATTTTCAAAAACAAGATATTCACCTTGCGATATAATGATAGCTCTTTCAATTAAGTGTTCCAATTCCCTAATATTTCCGGGCCAATCGTAATTAATCAATAATTCCATATCCGCTTTTTTTATCGATTGAATTCCTTTCCCAATTCGTTTAGAATAGATATTGGTAAAATGTTTTATTAATGCAGGAATGTCTTCTTTTCTATCTCGTAAAGGTGGCACTATTATAGGAAACACGTTTAATCGGAAAAATAAATCGGAACGGAATTTACCCGTTGTTATTTCGTTTTCCAAATTTCTGTTTGTTGCGGCAATTATTCTTACATCGCTAAAAATGGTGTTTTTACCGCCTATTCTTTCAAACGATTTTGTTTGAAGAACTCGCAATAATTTGGATTGCAGTTCGATAGGTAGTTCTCCAATTTCGTCCAAAAATATAGTCCCTCCGTCTGCAATTTCAAATTTACCGATTTTCTTTTCTATAGCTCCCGTAAAACTTCCTTTTTCATGACCAAATAATTCCGATTCAATTAATTGTGAAGGCAATGCTGCACAATTAATAGTAATAAAAGTATTTGTTTTGCGTTTAGATAAATTATGTATTGCCTTTGCAATAAGTTCTTTTCCCGTTCCTGTTTCGCCTTGTATTAATACGGTTGCATCTAAAGGAGCAACCTGCTCTACCTTATTTAAAGTTTTTTGAATCGCTTGGCTGCTGCCTATAATTTCGTGAAATGTATTTGTTAAATTAATTTCTTCAATTAAATAACTTCTTTCTTGCTCAAGTTTTTTTGTTAATATTGTAATTTCTTCGTACATAAAAAAGAAGCCTAATAACATTCCAATTTGAGGGAGTACAGAATATGCAAGATTAATTTCTTCATTGCTAAAATACGAATTGATATCGGAATCAAAAATAATGTGTTGCGGCTTTTTAAGTAAATATTGGGTTTTTCTGCCAAAAAACAAATACAAACTCCCCTTTCCTGATATAATAAATCGAATAATTAGTAAAGATTTAATATAGCTACTTGTGTTAAGTTTAGAAATAAACGAAGATTTTTTGCATAGTTTTTCAAAACCATCCTCTCTAAATTCTATAAAGAAATCACTATTATTATCAAAATTTTGCCAAAGAGTGTTAAAGGCATTAATTAATTCATTATTGTTTTGAAATGTTTTATATTTATTATTTTCAATTTTTAATTGTCCGATTGCTATAAATTTGTCTTTTTCGGGTGTGCCGGCATAAAACCCAAAAAAATCGGTTGGAATCCAGTTGTTTATTTCAGAAGCCATTAAGTTTAGTAATTCTTCTTGCCCCAATATTTTGGATAACAAATTAAATAATCTATCTTGAATGGTTCTTTGTTTGTTCCGATATTCCAACTCTTTGTTTTGTCTGGCACTTAAAACTACCGAACCAAGTATTTTTGCTATTGTTTGTAAATTTTCTTCTTCTTGTTTTATTAGGTTATCATCTTGGCAAGAAAAAATAAAATGCCCCACTAATTCTTTTTTTGTAATTAAAGGGATAATATATACTTCGGTTATTTTAAGCTCATTAATCTTTTCAAATAAATCCGGTTGATCTTTATTAATTTTTTTTAAACTCTCCAAAATAGAAACCTTATAGCGTTTTGTTTCGCTAATTGTAGATAAAAAATGCAAAGGCAATGCAGATAAACTGATAGAATCGTACCAAAAATTTGAAGGAATTAGCGATATATTGTTCCTCACTAAGCCAACTCCGACACCAAGCCTGTTTTTCAAAGGATCGACCAAAGCCAACCCTATAATATCAAAATTAAATCTATCATTTATTTTTGAAAGCAGCGAATTAAATAATAGTTCTGTATCTTCTATTGTTTGTATAACATTTAATAAGTTTTTTATAAATATTTCATTTTGCGTTTCCATTTTAACCTATTATTGTAAGTGCTTAAATAAAAGAAGTAAATATAAGAATATCCTTATATTTAAGCAATATTAATGAAAAACAATCGATTTTTGAGTCATTTTTAGTGGCACTTTAATTGCATTAAATGGCAATATACAAAATTTTGGAGATAAATTGAAATACAAGGCGGAAAAAATTATTTTTAAGTTGGCAATTGTTATTCTGGTATTAAGTGTGGTTAAATTAAAAGCAGAGGATAACTTAACAAAACTTTCTTTAGCGGATTGTATAAAGTATGCAAAAGAAAATAGTCAAGATATTAAAAAGGCAATATTGGAAGTAAGCCAATCGGATAGTAAAATAAAAGAGGTTATAGGCTCGGGTTTACCACAAATTACTTTAACGGGAAATTTGGTTGATAATATTGAATTGCCAACTACTTTATTTCCAATGGAGTATTTTGGCGGGCAAAAAGGTTCGTACATGGAAACTAAGATGGGGATGCAATATAACTACACTTTTAATGTTGAAGCAACCCAAATGATATTTAACGGTTCGTTTTGGATCGGTTTGGATGCGGCAAAATACTCTAACAGATATTATACCCAAAAAGTAAATAATACGGTTGAAGAAACTATTTACAATATTGCTGTTAGCTACTATAAAACTATTTCTATATATAAACAAAAAGAGCTTTTACTAAAAAATTTAACCTTAATAGAAAAATCGTTGGCAGATACAAAACTGATGTATGAAAACGGAAAAGCAAAAGTTATTGATGTTGATAGAATAACCGTAAATTTAAATAATATAAAGTATCAAATAAAAAAGATTGAAGAAAGTTTGTCTCTTTCATTAAACAATTTAAAATATTTAATGGGCATGAGTATTAATAACGAAATTGAATTAACCGAAAAGGATTTTTTGAATGAACCGGACGAACCCGAAATATTTGACGACTATTATTCAAAAGTTGATTTTAATATAGAAAATAGAACCGATTACAAAATTTTGGGTACTGTATTAGAATTACAGCAATTAAACAAAAAAAATGTATGGGCTCAATATATTCCCTCGCTTTCTGCTTATGGAAGTTTTTCGTATCAAGGAATGCGTAATAAATTTGATTTATTTGATGCGGATAAAAAGTGGTATAGTTATTATTCTGTTGGCTTACGTTTACGTTTCCCTTTGTTTACGGGAGGGCAAACATTGGCAAAAGTTGAACAAGCATCATTAGAAATTGATAAAGTAAAACAAGATATTATTAAAGCGGAAAACGGTATTAACATGCAAGTAAATAATGCTTCCGAAAAAGTAAAGTCATCTTTGGAAAATACAAAAACAAATTTTCAGAACATGGAATTGGCAAAAAAGGTATTGGATGATACAATATTAGAATATAAAGAAGGTGTAACGAATGCATTGTTTTTGGTTGATTCCGAAACAAAATTAAGAGAAGCTCAAACAAACTTTACAAATTCTTTATTGGAATTATATATTGCAAAATTAGAACTTGAAAAAGCTAAAGGCACAATATCTACATATTTAAACGAAAATATAAAATAAAAAGAGATAAATAAAATGAAAAAGAAAATTTTAGTAATAGTATTTACAGTAGTAATAGTGGTGTTAATTGCGGCAAAACTTGTAGCAAATAAAACAATTATTGAAGAAAATAAAATTGTTAAAAAAGACTTGGTAACAAGTGTTACTGCTTCTACCGTTGAATTGAAAGAAATAGGTACGGAACTAACAACAACCGGTGTAACTGTAGCAAATCAGGAAGTAGTAATTAAATCGGAAACGGCGGGACAAGTTACAAGCATTAATTTTAATTTAGGCGAATACATAAATAAGGGGAAAGTTTTAATTGGTATTGATGATAAATTAGCAGAATTAAATTTAAAGCAAGCAGAATTAAACATGAACAGAGCTTTAGATGAATATCAGAAAACTAAAAATCTTTTTGAAGGGAAAGCTACAACCGAAACAAAATTAAGAGATGCAAAAATAGATTATGAAAGAGCAAAAATAAATTACGAACAAGCAGAAAAACAATTTAGTTTTACCAAAGTAAAAGCTACACAAAACGGATATATTGTTTCTAAATTAGTTGATAACGGTGCGTACGTAACACCGGGAACGCCTGTTGTTTCTATTGTGGATATTAGCAAATTAAAAGTGGCAATAAAAATCTCAGAAAAAGATGTTTATAAAATTAAACTTGGGCAAAATGTTAAAGTATCTTCTTCTGCAGTAGAAGGGTATTTAACAACAGGAAAGGTAACATTTGTTAGTAATAAGGGAGATAATTCCCATAATTACGATGTGGAAGTATTAATAAATAATTCATCGGCAAACCAATTAAAAGCAGGCACTTTTGTTGATGTTACTTTTTCTTTCCCTTCAAACGTAATAGCAAAACTAATTCCTCGCGAGTCGTTGGTAGGAAGTATAAAAAATGCAAAAGTATATTCAATTATTAATGATAAAGCAATATTAAAATCAATTACAATAGGACGAGATTTAGGGGAATATTTAGAAGTAATTAACGGAGTTGAGAAAGGAGAAAAAATTGTTAGAACGGGGCAAATTAATTTATCGGATAATTCACCTGTTAAAGTATTAAACTAAAGTTGAGGAAATAATAATGATAGAATTATCAATAAAAAGACCTTTAATTGTATTTGTTATGTTTGCAATTATAGCCTTAACAGGATTAATAACCTATTTTCAATTAAACATAAATTTAATACCAAAATTTGAAACAAATGTAGTAACAATAACAACTATATACCCCGGTGCCGCAGCAAGCGAGGTGGAAAGTTCTGTTACCAAAAAAATAGAAGATGCAATTTCAAGTTTGGAAAACATTGATAAAATAAAATCGGTATCTGCCGAAGGTTATCAATATACAACAATTGAATTAAAAAGCGGAGCAGACGTAAATATTTCATTGCAAGATGCTCAAAGAAAGATAAACGCCGTTGTTTCGGATTTACCCGAAGATGTTAAAGTGCCTACGTTAACAAAAATATCTACTGACGAAATGCCTGTAATGAATATAGCTTCTTTTTCAAATTTAAAGCCGACCGAATTTTATAAATTGATGGAAGATAAAATTCAGCCTCATTTATCTAAGTTGGAAGGAGTAGGAGCAATTAAACTTATTGGAGGTACAAAACGAGAAATAAAAGTTGCAATTGACCAAAACAAAATTAAAACTTATAATCTTTCAATATTACAGGTGCAATCTGCCATTCAAAAAGCAAATATGGATTTTCCTACCGGAAGAGTTGAAGATGGTAATACACGATATACGGTACGTCTTTCGGCAAAATATATAAATTTAGAACAGTTAAAAAATACATTGGTAACAATAACAAATGACGGAAGTAAAGTATTTGTTAAAGATATAGCCGAAGTTACAGACGGAATTGAAGAAATTACTTCGGAAAGTAGGTTAAACGGTGAATCGACAATAGGAATTCAAATAACTAAACAATCGGATGCCAATGCGGTAAAAGTATGTAGTTTAGTACGAGAAGAGTTGAAAAAGATTAAGGAAGAATATAAAAGACAAGGCGTAGATTTTGATATAGCTACCGATACTTCGGTTTATACAATGGACTCGGTAAATGCAGTTGTTGAAGATTTGGCTTTAGCAGTAATTATAGTTTCTTTAGTTTGTTTTATCTTTTTGCATAGTCCTCGTTCGGCAATGATTGTAATGGTTGCGGTTCCGTTATCAATGATGCCTGCTTTTACCTTTTTATATTTATTCGGATATTCGTTAAACGTAATGTCATTAATGGCGTTATCTTTGGCAGTGGGTATATTGGTTGATGACTCGATTGTAGTTGTAGAAAATATTTTTAGACACTTGGAAATGGGCAAAAATAAACTTCAGGCTGCCTTAGACGGAAGTAAACAAATATTTTTTACTGCAACATCAATTACTTTAGTAATTGTATCGGTTTTTTTACCGTTATCATTATCCGGCGGTATAATAGGAAATATATTAAAAGAATTTTCTTTACCCATAATAGTATCTACAATGGCAAGTTTGTTGGTGTCATTTTCATTAACACCATTGTTGCTATCTAAATTTGCCAAAATAAGCAATTTTAATAAAAAATCTTTTAGTCATAAATTTTCAGAAAAATTTGAAGAGATTTTTGAAAAAGTAAAAATCAAATATTCATTATTGTTAGAATGGTCAATAAATAACAGAAAAAAAGTATATATAGCAGTGTTTTCATTATTTATCGGGTCGTTTCTTTTATTAACACAAGGTTTTGTAGGAGCAAGTTTTATTCCAGAAACAGACCAAAGCGAATTTGTGTTAACAATTGAAATGCCTCCTCAAATTACCGTCTATGAAAATAATTTAATATCCCAAAAAATTGAACGGTTATTATTAAGCAACAAAGATGTTTTAAAAGTAATTACAAGCGTAGGTCAATCCACCAATATGCTTTCAACTTCAACAAAAAATAATATTGCCCAAATTACAGTAAAAATAGTTGAAAAAAAAGAAAGGACTTTATCAATTAAAGAATTTGCAGAGAAAACAAAACACGAAATATTAGAAACGATACCGGGTATAAAAGTAAGAAGTGCTCCTACTACTTTATGGGGTTCTGCAACTACGGCAGCAATTGAGTTTTCGGTTAAAGGAACTGATTTAAGATTATTGGATTCCACAGCCGCAATTGTTATGGATATAATGAAAAAAACAGCGGGTACGGTTGACGTAAAATTTTCGATAGACGACCCGAAACCTGAAATATCGGTACAAATAAACAGAAGTAAAATGGAAGAATTGGGGTTATCGGTTGCAGATGTAGGGGCTACTTTACGAACGGCTTTATCGGGTAATACCGATTCCAAATTTAAAGAAAATGCTTACGAATACGATATAAATATTCAGTTTGACAGTTTTGATAGACAAAATATTGATAACGTGGCTTCAATTACATTTATTAATAAATTTGGTCAATTAATAGAACTAAAGCAATTTGCCGATATTTATCAAACTATGGGACCCAGCATGTTAGAAAGAACGGATAGAATGAATTCTTATACCGTATCTTGCAACGTTTTAGGACGTTCTTCGGGAACTGTTGGAAATGAAATACAAAAAGCATTTATTGGCAAAATACCCAATGCAATTAGTGTTAACCCTTCGGGTATGTTACAAAAACAAAACGAATCTTTTTCAAGTCTGTTATTTGCTTTTATTGCTGCTATAGTATTAGTGTATTTAATAATGGTAGCATTATATAATTCATTGCTATATCCTTTTGTGGTATTATTCTCAATTCCTATGGCAATGATCGGTTCGTTATTGGCTTTGGCACTGGCAATGGAAACATTAAATATATTAACCATTATCGGTTTAATTACATTACTGGGACTGGTTGCCAAAAATGCAATACTTTTGGTGGATTTTACAAACGAACTATTGCACGAAGGTAAAGAACTAAAAGATGCTTTAATAGAAGCAGGCAAAGAAAGAATAAGACCTATATTGATGACTACATTTGCAATGGTTTTTGGTATGCTTCCATTAGCAATTGCAAGCGGTGCCGGTAGCGAGTTAAAAAACGGGATGGCATTGGTAATAATAGGCGGTTTAATAAGTTCATTAATTTTAACACTGGTTGTTGTACCTTGCGTGTTTTATACTTTTGAAACTATAAAACGAAAATTGGCGAAAAAAAATATTAAAGAAAATAATTTAATTTTAGAAAATAATTAGCACCCCTTGTTACTCATCCGGCTTTAATGTTTGTTAATAATAAACTACGCAAATAAAGCCGGATTGAGTTTTTTATTTATTATGGTTAAACAAAAGACAATTTTTATACTTAAACAAGAATTATTAAGCATCCTTACATTATTTGTGTTTGTATGGGTAATATTATTGCTTAAAGGGGAAAAAGACTTGCCATTTTTACGAAGCGTAATAGGAACAATTTTCTTGTCTGGGGTTGTATTGTATTACGATTTGGTTTTACAAAACTTTCTAAAGAAAAAATTGCAATCAATACTATTTATATTAATTTCGTTATTATATTTTTACCTAATTTTTTTAATAATGTTAATATTATACGGATATATTAACTTAATATTTAAGCAAGGTTATACAATTAATAATGCATTTGGTCAAAATGTATTTGCAATGTATCCCGAAGGTGTGAGTACAATAATTATTTATTTAATTGTTTTTGTTTCCATAAGATCGTTAATTAAAGAATTAAAAGCAAAAACTATAAGGGGTATTTATAAAAATTATCTGTTCGGAAAGCCGAATAGCTTATTAAGTGATAAACGAATTTTTATGTTTATGGATTTAAAATCTTCTACTACATATGCCGAAATGTTAGGACACAAAAAATACAGCAAATTAATTGCCTTAATTATAAACGAGCTGGATGAATATGTTTTACAATCGAAAGGTAACATATACCAATATGTGGGTGATGAAGTTGTTATTGTTTGGGATATAAAAAGCGGTATTAAAAACAATACTTGCTTAAACTTATTTTTTGCTTTTGAAAAAAGATTAAATGAATTAAGGGAATATTTTGTTGATAATTTCGGAGTTATTCCGCAGTTTAAAGCCGGTTTTCACGTGGGTGAGGTTGCAATTACAGAAATAGGAGATGTTTTAAAACGCGAAATTGCTTTTCATGGTGATGTTGTAAATACAACTGCTCGAATTTGTGCCTTGTGCGGTGATATAAATGAACATTTACTAATTTCCGAAGATTTGGTTAATCTATTGAAAAGCGGAAATATTTATAATTTTAAAAAAATAGGTGAATTTAAATTAAAGGGAAAAGACAAAGAGTTAAGTATATATAAAAAAGAATAATAATGGGGAATAATAAATGTACATATTCCCCTGCTTAAACTATTTAATCAATATCATCTTTTTTGTTTGGCTATACTTACTTGCCTGCAATTTATAAAAATATATACCGCTGCTTAAGTTTGTTGCATTAAAAGGTTTTATATAACTACCGGCATTTAATTCTTGATTAATTAAAGTTGCAATTTCTTTTCCTAAAATATCGTAAACTTTTAATGTTACAAAATCCGATTTAGGAAGCGTAAAGCTAATATTTGTACTAGGGTTAAACGGGTTTGGATAGTTTTGAGATAAAGAAAATGAACTGATATTATTATTTATATTTTCAGCTTCTGAAATGTTTATTAAATCAATATTAATGTTTTTGCCAAAGTAATATAACGTATCTTGTCCATTATTGTATGTTGCCATAAAAACACCTATTCCGGGTATCCATGAATCGTTAACAAAAATTAAACAACTACCACCAATAAAATTGTTTTCTTCATTATAAGAGTAATATATTTTTGAAGCAGGTTGCCAAGCATTGTTAACGTAATTTTCTCTTCGCGAAATAATTAAATTTCCGTTCTGATTATATAAGTGTTCTACTTTAGAAAAATTGACCCAAGCATTTATTTGCCAAATATCTTCTTGATAATTACTTAAAATTCCGTTTGCGTTATATGTAAAAGTTTCTCTGGAATCATTTAACCAATTTTCACCAACCGTAATTTCATTTATCTTCTCAGAAATTTTCAATAAATTATTATAAGTATAGTTTTCCTTATAAAGGTTCTTCCATTTATTTATTTCCCAGCTTTGTGAAATATAAGTTTCTAATAATCCGTTATTATTATAATTAAAAAATTCTTGAAATGAATTAACCCATTGTTGGTTAAAACTCCAAGTCTTAACTACTTTATTGGTTAACTTATTATCAGAATTGTATGAGTATTCAATTAATTCAAAATTCTCTTTTAAGTTGCCGTTAACTCTTTCGTTTAACGAAGAAATAATTAAATTATTGGAATTAAAAGTGTTGGCAATTACACCTGAAACAAGTTCACCTTGATAAAAATTACGATATTCTTCTAAAATTAAGTTTCCGTTTGGGTCGTAATTGTTAATAATATCCGAATATATTGTCCAAATGCCATTATCTAAATATTCTTCTTTATATGTCAATAATTTCCCGTTTGTGTCAAAAGATACAAAAATTTTTTTGGAAGTTAACCAATTATTGTTTACAAAATCTTCCGTAATTTCGGAAACACCATTGCCGTTGTTATCGTATGTATAAGTAAGTTTTTTTGTGCTGTCATCCAAAAAAACAACAGAGGGTAATACAATTTGGTTATAACGTTTTAGCAAGTCGTAAAACTTAACTATTCTATTAACAGAAGTGTATGACAGATCGGA
>ERZ795059.4143-NODE-4143-length-13740-cov-25.041871_pt1 | contig 13740 bp, 18 predicted proteins | sample MGYA00375143_ERZ795059 | MGnify/ENA primary metagenome ERZ795059 (study PRJEB30188, sample SAMN05720168) | activated sludge metagenome | isolation source: Anaerobic digester | place: USA | collected 2015-01-07 ... | reverse complement strand
AACAGGTAATTCACCCATCTTTAAGAAAGAAATGTACAGATTTAATATCACCTAAATAAGACAACCGGATTCAATTCAATTCAATCAAATCATCCCATTCTTGAGTTCGGCTCGATCCACCGCACAGCGTCGGCTTCGCCTCTGAAGACAAGCCATGCTACGCGAAGACGGTGGCGCAGGAAAACCCCCTGAAGCCCGAGTGGGCGAGCAGGCTCCCATTGTCCCGGACGCACCTCGGCCTCCGCCCTCCAGTGCGTCAGTTCATCCACTGGGAAGACAGTTGGGCAGTTGGACCGTGGAACGAGCCGAACCAGCGGCCAGAGGCAACGGCGCAGGAGCGCCGTTGTGCGGAGTCTGAGAGTCTTGATCGTATTCATGGTTGTTCAGCGCCGTGCCTCATCCACGGCGTTCGGCGGAAGATGGCAGAGCGTTCCGGGGAGTCTGTGCGCGTGCCGGTCGATCCCGTCGTAGCACCACGCGCAGTCGTTGCACCAGAGCCACAGCTCGTCGTGCAGGTGGATTAGCCGGCCTCCGTCGTCGAGACGCACGACGCTACCGGGCGGAAGAAGGTGCGCATTTTCCTTTGTCACGCGCTGGCCGGGTTCGGTTGCGCCGAGTAGTCCGGTGCCGACCCGGAACGCCGAACCATCCGTAGAGCCAACGCTCGATTGAGTTTGTTCTGTTTTCATAGTCTAGGGTTAGCGAGGCTCACTGTGAGTGTTCGGCAGGCGGATCACCGACGGCTGTGGTAGCCCCTCGAAGATGCGGCGTCCGACCCACTCGGAAGGGACCGGGGTTGCCGGATTAACGAGCCCGCCGTTTACGGTGTAGTCACCTTCGCCGATGACTTCGCCATGCCGCAGGACGCGCCCGCCTCTTGCCACGAGGCAGCCGCCGGTCAAAGAGCCGAACAAATCGCCAGAGCGCAACGCAGGCCGTTCCACGGCTTGCGTAAGTGTATTGGTATTCGAGTGCATAAAGTGTTGTCGGTTGTGAGAGCCCAGCCTGCGTGGCTCATCTCAGGGTTATAGTTCAACAACAAAGTTACCACTATGCCACTTTTTACGCTCATCGGGGTAACCTCGAGGGTTACAAATAAATGCAGTATTTCCTATATTAGTACGATATGAGCTATGAGTATGACCATACACCCAGTATTTTACTGATGTATTGATGTTCAGTAGGTGTGAACATTCTACAGCAAAATATGGATTAAATGCATCATTTGCATATTCCGGGGTGATACAATAACGTGATGGGATCCAGTGTGTTAGTAATATTACTTTACCGTCTTTATGCTCGGTAATGGTTTTAGTGAGATATTCACGAGCTTGATTATGTAGAGATATATAATCATGTGGGGTGATACACCCGCTCTCCTGATCATTATGAATATACCCAAAATCATTAATCATCTTATATCTTGGGTGTGTAGATTCTACTACACCATTACCGAAAAGATTGAAATTCGTATATAGCGGACTACCTACAATAACATACCCATTGAATATCGTATGGTTATTATCTAGGAAGTTAAAATATTTGCATTGTTGCGCTTTATCGTGCAGAAACTCCCTAGCTTGTAGCATAGATGTACCGTAAGCATCATGATTACCCATAACATAGAAGCACGGCACGCGTAGTGATGAAAGAAATAATTCCCAATTCTGTGAGTTATTAACTTGACATGCATCACCAGCGCATAGTACACAATCTACTTGAGCATTTGAGATATCATTAAATAGTGTACTATTCTGCGTTTTGCTCCAATGATCGAGATGCAGATCGCTTAAAATTAATGCTTTCATGTGTTATACTATCTTCTTTTTCTTACCAATACCAGCCCATTTATACAATTTTTTGATGTCATCTGTACTCATACCATCATTAGCATTAGTATGAATCACATACGGTGTAACATCTTCCATATCAAAAATATTGTCATCTAATACAATAAAATCCTTAATATTCGGGTGTTTGCTTAACCACTGGCGAATCTCTTTACCTCTAGTACCATCGATTCCGGTCTTCCAGTCCTTATGTAGATGCTCGGTGAGTTCGTGTTCCGTAAGACGAATCCCTAATATATCAGATTTATCATACGGATTAACACAGTAATGTCTCCATGATGAAGATATTACAATCTTCACCCCTGTATTACAAACCTCTTTAATAGCTTTAGCACCTACAGGATCCCACGAATCTATAATACCTCTACGTTTGTGAGCATATGCATAATGCGCACGAAGGGTGCATAACACACCATCAATATCTAGGAATAAGACTTTCATTGTTGTTTAGTAAACTTAAGGATTGGTAGATCATAAGATTCACCCTGAACGGGTATAACCTTAGTTTCAAGTGATTCTGAAGTTACCTTAATCATAAACACATCACCGTCTGGCATTTTTGAATCGTACTTCCAGCCCTTCTCCACCAGTTGCTCAAAATAAAGCTCTTGAGTTTCAGATAGTTTAAGTTCTTCCATGTTTATATCATCCATACATATATAATAACTATTAACGGTATATGTGCAAGTATTAACACATAAAAAACATCTCACTATTATTAGTGAGATGTTTAATACTTCTGATATTTTTAATCTGTAAGCATTTCAAACTCTCGAATATAATCAATGACGGATTCCGACCAACCATCAATCGATGTCCACTTACCGTAACCTACACCGTACTGAGTATTAGCAACATTAATCATATACGCTTTATCCGTGAGTGGTGCTGGTGATACATTCTGTGCTTTACCGGTACCCCCATCCATAACATGCCACTCACCATCGGTTAAGACAATAATACGATCATAACCTTCATCATTAGCTTGTTTAACTGCAAGACCGCCACGACTATAACCATCTTGAGTTTTTGCAAGAGCATCCTTAAGTGCAAAACCTCGACGGGGTGGTAACACATAAGACTGTTTATTAAATGCGAAAACAGAAACATCTTCGCAAATTTCTCGAACTAGCATACTCAAAGCTGCTGCTGCCTCGAATCGATCAATTTCAGACTTAACAGATACTGGCGCACCAAACATTGACGGGGAGGTATCAATAATGAGAGCGGTTTTACCTTTCAACTTCGGAAGATCAGCACAACCCCTAAACATTGCTTGTTCAAGTTCTGGTTCAAAGTGTGGAGCATATTTTGCTGCTGAAATAAAACGGAACGGTAGAACTCTAGAAAAATTAACAGATGTAAAAGCCTTACGGATTACATCGCGGCTAACCCCACACTGTTCCATATTACGAAGATTACGCAGAAAAGCAAGACCACCAAGTTTACCTTCAGTAATAAGACGAGTCCATTCGATACGCTTCTCCTGCTCATTCTTACAAGCTGAAATTGCAACTTCCCAAGTATCGGGAGTTTGTAGAGTATCGTTGATTAACTTAGTGAAAACCGATTTTGCGTGTCGACGTACCTTACCGCGAGAGTATGAAACACCTTTACCACTCTTTTTATCGATAGCGGGTACTAACTTTCCCCTCTTACCCTGAACATCAGTAGGTACTGCATGTGTCAAAAACAGAACATCGCGTAGCTTAACTTCATTCTGTTGATTATACTTTGCTAGAGAATATTCATCAAACTTACTGAAAGCTTGAGCTAGACCTCGTTTAACTTGAGCACTTAAAGTTTTCTTACCGCCATTAGTCTTCCAATAAATTGAAAGAAATTCAGTCAATTCATCAGGACGCTGAATAACCTCACTTAAAATGGTTGAAACAAATGACTTGTGTGTATCATGTCGTGCCATTTCACGAGCGATAAACAGCGGTACGTGACGAAGATGTTGATCATTACGCGCTTGAATAGCGAGAGAAGCAACCTTCTCTGGTGCAACTTGAGGTACAAGATTTGAAATTCGTGCAGCAATTTCTTCACCGCTTTCATAAAAGCCGGATTCCCAAAGCATGGTCGCTAAGACTGTGCGCTTGAGTTGAAGATAGGGTGAGATGCTTTGAACACGAACACCCTCGTGGTTGAAGACTGGCTGTGATTTAGCGGGTTTATTTGTTTTAGACATGGAATACCAATGTTTATGTTGAAAAAAATGGCTTTAGGGAATAATCGAATGAGGTCATGTCGCGCTCTAGCCACTGAGCTATTAAGTATTTCTACTTAAACGGGATTCGAACCCGTGACCACGTCTTTAGAATAGAAGTAACCCCATTCTACACCACTAAAGCCAAAATATGAGAGTTTGGGGAATATTCGATTAAGGTTGTATTGCCGTGAAGGCGGATCTTTTACATAAGAAGTAACCCTAAACTACCACCACCAAACTCAAAAAGTGCGCTCGCTAGGAATTGAACCTAGATATCGATCTCCAAAAGATGAACTGCTTATCTATCACCACACCGTACTTCGATGGGAATAAACGACAAACAGGTTTACGCGTCCTAACCATTAGACGACGAGCGCGAATGTTGAAAAGAACTTTAACTGACTTGAATATAGTATGATACTTTTATAATTAGTCAAGCGTTTTTTATAGAAATTGTTCTCACAAACATCACCATGCGAGTGTAGTCGGACAAGAGCCTTCCCTCTTTTTATGCCGATTAAGCGCTACCTGCATCGAGACTGCCAGAAGGTTCGGGGTCAGTGTGATGTTGTGAGTTTCTTTATGGGAGCTACCCACAAGAAAAATGCTGATATAAAGAACTAAATTATAGTGGGCCGATTCACACGGCCCTTAGCCTGCCAGTTCTGCATAAAGACTCTCGTTAGGCTTTAACGTTTCCTTGTAACCCGACGGCTCCCATGGTGCGCGACCTTTCGGTAAGCGTTGGAAACGACTTGGGGTCTGGGGAAATTATTTCGACGCTCACCAGAGTACACAAAGAAGCAATTAATTTCTCGTGCGCGGTAAGAACGTTACTCCCGCATAGGAATCGAACCTATCGTCGAAGATGTTTGAAAAAGAACGAAATAGGCCGGTTGGAAATTTAATCCATTATTCGAGAAACGCTTTTGAATAAGACCTTCCACAGTCATTATTCAAAAGTACGGATTACTCTCAAAGGTATCCGGTAATACCTATACGAATCACTCGTATTGAGGTCACGTTTTCAACATTTACACCATAAAACGCAACGGATATGGTGAGAAATTGTAGGTCGTCTAGGTACAACAAACGGCTACCTTTACTACCTCGGTTAGAGGGGTGAGTGAATCTCAGTCGCCTCGACTACAACATACGAGACTGCTTTTATCCCATTTTAAAGCGCCGGGACTGGTTGGTGGATACTCAGCATTAAACGTGACCACCCATTTTCGAGGTGAGTGATAAGACTCAAACCGCTAAGTAAGAGACCTTTAATGCCTTTCTGACTGAAAATTGATATGAAAAGAACTAAAATTGTTGAGGCTTTTATCCCGTCAATGAGATTCGAACTCATATCACCAGTTTTCAAAAACTGGAAATTTTACCATTTAAACTACATCGGGAAGCCTCGGTTGGGTCGTGTGTTGATCAAGCACCGATACCCATTTATCGTTTTACCGACAAATTATTTCTTAAAGAACATTGACGATATTGGTCAAATTACCAAGTTACGTCAATAAGAAAATCAGGAAAGTTTTTTATCGAGATTATTCTGAGATTACTTTCAACTCAGACTATTACTAGGCCCTCGACAGCCTTTACCTCTAGATGTTTTCCTCGCAAACTTGAGAGTGTCCCGGTAAGCAAGTTCAGATGATTTTTGAACTAGATTGATTGTTGAGTTACCACCCGCTAAAGAGCCTGATGGGTACAACCAATCCAACTTAACATAAACCTACATCGTCATAATCGTGTTATATCGGTGAGGAGCGTAATCATCAAGCTAATGCTGAAATACTGTCCAGCAAATTGATTTATTGAAAAGAACAAAAACGATAATGAGAAAATTCTATCAAACGTCAAGAACTTTCCTCAAAAAATTGGTGCTCTGCCGAGAATCGAACTCAGGAAGCTTGCGCTGGTTACGCGCTTCGGTACCACTCCTCCTTATTACAGCGGGAAATACATTTCCCCGTTTCAACCATTTCCGCCACAGAGCCAGAATATCTAACACGCCAAGTGTGTTATTACACCAAAGCCATGAAGGACGAGCAACAAACATGCGGTATTCCAACTCGTTATTCTTTGGAACTGGATTTTATCCAACCGCGACATATATTTCTCCGATTGCTACACAATAACGTTTTTACCCGTTACGTGGAAGGTATCACTACCTAATACTCGGTATTGTCGGCACTCTTTAAACGGTGGCTACTTCTAAGCCCACGTCCTTGGCGCGTTAAAATTATAGAAAATATCTTAAAGAACAAAAACTAGTGTATTAATCTTTCCGGAAAAGTCAAGGAGTTTTTTAGCTTTTTTCTTACTACATTTCGGGCATTTCTCACCACCACGCAACCAAGTATCACAAACCGACATCTTTGTATTTGGAAAGATTGATAGATGATTGCTTAATAATACGATCCCTACGTAATTTTAAGGATGTAATATGATCTTGCATTTCAAGATAGTCATTCATGTTTCCGTCTGCTAGTAACTTAGAAGCCTCATATTCAGCTTCGCTAATATCGAATTCAAGTTCCTTTAGTTCGTTCATATCTGTACAAAATTTGGTATCTCAGGTGAGATTTGAACTCACATTATCCAATTATGCGCTATCAGTTTAGGAAACTGTGCCAGTACTGAGACGTTAAGTAATTATTGTGTATTGATAATAGATGCTTATGATTAATTATCAATAGAATTTATTTGTATAACTCTCATCTATCATTTCACTATTAGTTTTACCGAATTTATATCCCGTATTAAATGCTCGATAGTTAAGTTCTGATAGAATTGACATTTTTGAGTCATTATCTACATCATCAGATAGTAAAATATTATATAGAGTTACCGTGTCGCTATTTATCCAATTTTTATGTGGCGGTGGTTGTAACAGCGTTTCAATCTCTAATTTAGCTCGTTTAAGTAGATCCCCGACTGATGAGTTAGGTATTGAATATGTACCATCAGTCTGACCAAAGACGTAGTGTAAATCTAATAGAAATTTAGACTTTGTGTTCATAATTGATTATTATATGTGGATGGTAGAATTTGTTTCCAGCTAGTTACAGATAGTTTAGGTTTACTATCCTTAGAATTGCCTAACTGTATATCATAGAAGAAATCTAAGCAGCAGTTACCTAAGATTGTAACATCGCTAGCAATTAATTGACCTCTAAATTGATTACGTCGAGATGTAGATTGACAATCAATATACGCTTTACCGTTAGGGGTTTTAATTACTGCAGCAGCTCTACTCTTATTACCTATACGGAACCACACCGTCGGTGCACCAGCGCTCTCAATCTTAAATCTAGATGGTACATAGTCTGCGTTTTGTGGGTTAGTAGATACTCCCTGTATATTATCATCAGGACTGATATTGTTAAGCTCGTTTTGTGTGGTAATTGTATATGTACCACTAGATGAACTAGTATTACCAAGTACTAATGTGAGTGTTGATTGATCATCTACGAATGATAGTTTCAAATTAGCGTTGTTCATGTTGTTATTAACAATTAACACTACTTGACCTCGAACGACAACTTCTTCCATATCATTTACATTATCAACCTTTGTATATGTCCGAGTGCCAGAACCTGAAGTATAATTACTAGGTCCAAGATATACCTTATTTTTGTTTAGATTAGCGTTAGTTGAATCTGGTAACTTAGTACCTTCCTTATCATAAGATATTCTGGTTTGATATAGACCATCTGTGTTGTATGATCCATCTGCATTGAAATCTGATAATACAAAATCATTATCATCGAATTTATAGTTTGCGGTGACATTATCACCAATGCTACCGGTATCCGATACGTTAAAACCGGTATATCCGGTAGTTGCTGCGTTATTTTTATAATACTCTGCAGCACTATCTAAATCTACTAGTGTACACGCATATTGATTATCTGATGTACACTGTTGAGTACCATATTTAGTATTACGTTGTAGGGTTAGTGCTGATATATCTCCCCCCACAACAATGTTACCGTATACTATAGCTGAATAAAGATTAGCCGTACCAGTAGCATCTTTAACACCAATGGATGTATCATCCCCATAATTATTACCGGTAATAACTCCGGTCTTCATATCTACTACCATATTAGGTGAACCCTTAAGACTATCATAACTAGCGACTCGAATATATGATTCACGAGTTACATCAAACGGGTTTTCATCTGAACCAGAACCAACACTCAACGACCGTTTAGCAGCAATAGCAGCACCGCTGCCTATACCGCTGTTTTGATTAACTTTAAATTCTACTCGTATAGCTCGTTGAGATGTAATATTAGTACCGTTCGTTGCAGTCCCTAGAGCGTATACGGTATATGTGTTAGCGGTTGTAGGATAGCACACTACGGAGCAAGTACTAGATCTACCGTTACCAAGATCTACCACCGGGAACACCCCGCGATAATATACAACTTTACCGCTACGAACCTCTTTATACCACCTCCCGGATTCACTAGTAGTAGTGCTAGGCAATACATCAACCGCATTAGCAAACTTATTATTAATAGCTGATGCGGCTCTATCGATACCAGACTCTGCCGTATGAAAAGCTGCCGTATCGAAATATGATTTCAGAGACCCTCGATATTCGTTAAGCGATAACGTAAGAATACCGACTACAGCTACCGATAATACCATACCGATGATAACAGTCACTAACAATGCAGAACCTTTAGTGTTTGATTTCATAACTCAATAATATTTGAGTTATGCGTAATAATCAAGCACTAAAGGTTCAGGTAGAGAATTATATCAATCGCTCGAATCGGTACCGCAATATGCTGCGATTAATACAAAACCACCAATCATAAAAATAACCGCACTAGTACTAAAATTTACCGCTATCCATAACACAATACATACAATACATAAGCATACGAAACCGAGTAATGTTAATACTTCTTTCATGGTAGTTATACTATAATTATCTGACGTTCAATAATTACACGGCTTACGTAAGCAAGTGTTTATTTTTTTGATTGAGTCTTGGGTTTTTGTAGTTTAACTAAAGTATCGATCATGATAACCTCATCTAGAAATTCTTCACCGCTCTCATCTACCGGAATAAGACTACTGACATCAGATAACGGAATCAACATACCGGCTTCGTAATTATCATCATGAGCAGGATATCGATATACGGGAAGATCTTTACCGGCTAAAAGCATACGAGCTAGTGTATGTGCAGTAATAACATCGTATTCACAAATAGGTTTATTAGTCTCGGTATCATTTAGGTTACAACTGCAATCATGAATACCGTTTTCATTTTCAATAAAACCACCACACGGACACTCTTGTGTAGCAGACTCGAGATATGTATCGAGTGCATATTTATATTCAATAGTAGCGGTACTATCAATACAACGTAATGCCCATACTAAACCGTTATACACCCCGTACATATACTTATTATAGTTCCAATTGCCGTGCTCACCTTGGACGGATATTAAGCCCTTAATAATATTAACAGCGCGCGGGCTAGGATGCTTAACAGTCTTAACAGTCTTCTTAGTCTTCTTCTTAACTTTCTTTGGTGTACTCATAGTATTAAACTACAACGGTTTTATCATTACCAATTAAAATCTTACAATACATACATTTACGGAGTTTTGCATCTTCTTTAGCTGCTTTAAGAGCTCGAGTAGCTGCAGTATATACACCATACCGTTTATTGTAATTATCCGCATAATGACAGACAGCATTAGCAGAATATGATTTACCGTTTTGCATAGTAACTTCTACCTCGGTACGCCCACCTCGAGCATCATCAATAACTAAATACTTCTTATTTTCTTTAGTCACATGAGCTAGGAAATAATCATTAGTATTATGATCATATACCCAGCGATAATGTTTGATACGAACCTTAATACCGCTGCGGCGAAGGTTGTATACGAAATTCTTAGGCACTTGATTAACGTCTCTGTGGTTCGTATTATTGTTAGTTATAGGTAAGTTGGTGGGCGCTGGGGGATTCGAACCCTCGACCAAGGGATTATGAGTCCCCTGCTCTAACCGCTGAGCTAAACGCCCTTTAAATTGTGACACTAATGTATATTATTAGTTGGTAGTGTCAAGCTTTTTTATTGGTGGTTTTGATCTGAGAGTGTGGTATGATTTCTGCGATAATTACAGTAACTGTAACCCACAAACATACCAAGTATAAGCGATGCAACCAGCAAACCAAAAAAGATTAGGATATTCATTATGTTCTATGTTGTATTAAGTTTGGTAGGGTGGGAGAGACTCGAACTCTCGACCCTCGGTTTAGAAAACCGATGCTCTATCCAGCTGAGCTACCACCCCATTTATAACTTAATTGACAAGACAAATGATAATGACTAACACACTAAATGCAAATACATTTATACTTTATTCTTCATCGGGTACTGATTCATATGACGGATCTAATACCTTTCTAACGGTATCAATAACCGCTTGATTAGCTTTACCCCAAATGTATGGTTCTTGTGTAGCAATATTACCATTCTCATCATATGCAATCCACCTAGTCGGTAAAAATGTAGCAATCTGAACATCTTTACCTTCGGGCGTTGTCCAATATATTTCTAAATGATCATCAACGGATACATCTATATCATTTACTGCATATATACGAACATTACCCTGGTATGGTAAATTCAGCATTTTAAGCTCATTCTCGATTTCATCTCGAACATTAACCAGAGTCTTAATTCTCCGGTTATATTGAGATGGATGATAGTAATCATCTAAATCAATTGGAGACATACCATCTATGGTAACAGACTCTGATAAAATCTTATAGTACGCGCATTCTAGTTGTTGCTGATCTTTATTCATATATGATTACTTAGCTGCCTTCAATTCATTATACAATGAATGCATGTAAACTTTATATAGTGACTCATACGATTCATATTCCGCACGAGTACCTAATTCAGCTACTATTATATAGTTAATAGTAGCTGAAATCATCTTTAACTTAATCCATAACCTCTTAATCATAATAGCTCCGCATTTTTATGTTCGATTTCAAATGAATGGTTAGTACCTTTACTAATCACAATATATGAAATTTTGATTACCGTTTCTCCATCAGGCTTCTTAGTGATTGGATTCCATTTTTTTAATTCTGTCTGTATTTTACAGAATATATGACCGGTAATTACCGGTCGAGTACAATCTCTGATATGATCACCTATATTATACATGTTTACAGTTTATTAAATTGACCGTTAGAGTCTGAATAAAAGACCTTACTATATCCAGCTAGACCTAACTGGTATGCACAATTCGGGCATGGTTTACCACAAGAAACCCTACCATTATTATCTATACGGATAGATACAATAATGATCTTTTTATGATCTATATCTAACCGATTTAACCTACCGATACAATCCATTTCTGCATGAATTCGAGCCTTATAATCAGGTCTATGCCAATCGTTATACGGTTTATATTTCAATGATGCAGGACTGCATTTTTTTAGATTATTCACCCCTATTTCAATAATCTTTCTATGTCTCAATGCAAATGCTACATGAAAACTCCGACCGCTCTGCTTTTCGAGTTTAATAGCTCTTGCAATATCAACTAGTCTAGTAAAATTAGGCACAAATTGAATGTATAGTGGTTAGTATTAAACGCAATAAAAAACCCCCCAAATGTTTGGGGGGTTTTTTAGAAAAACTATTCTGTAGGCTCTACCGCTTGCGGATGATTTTTATGAAACTCTATTCTATTAAGAATATCTCTTAAGTCTTTAAACAGATCTTCAGGCCACTGATCACCATGGGTAGTATTCACATGACGAATAATCATACCTACTAATTCCATTGATTTTTTACGTTCGTCATCTATGTTTTCATTGAGACGTATTTGCTCATACATCTCGAGTAATATTTCATCTTCTCTACGGTTTCTCATGGTTAAATAGTATTTAGTGTATTCGATGTAGCGTTACTCCAAAATTTTAACACCTCATCTGAAAAACACTTAACTCCGGTATTATTATAGAAATCATTATTAGCTAGTACAAGGCAACGATTTGACATCCTCCCAGCCCTAAACGGCTGGGTTTTCCCTCCGTCCGTTCGATAAAAACAGTTATCTAACGATTTGTCGCCGAAACAGTGTTCGATCCGCCCGGAGCTTTGTCCTTTTTCGGGCGGATGGCGCGGAGCGCTAAGACAGCCTCCGCCGTGATCGCCTGCTTGCCGGACTCGCGCCGGCTGATGCTTTCGCGGGGCACGCCCAGTAGGGCGGCAAGCCCGGCCTGCGTCAGGCCGAGCTTTTCGCGGTGGGCTCGATATTCGGCGGGGCTCATTTGGCGAGCACGAGCATCAGGCGGAACTCGGAGCCGTCTTCGGTCGTGCCCCAGACATCCTCGCCCTCGTTGGCGTCGGTGTGGTCGTAGTCTTCGCAGTTGGCGTTTACTTCGGCGAGGGCGGCGGCGATTTCGGCGACTTCCACGCGAACGATTTCGGTGTGGCTGACGCTGCGGGCGATGGCGGAGGCGATGTTGTTTTCGGAGGTCATTTTGTTTTTTTGATTTGGCCGAGGCTTGATTGCCTCGATGTGTAGGAGTGTGTATATCCTCACATAACACGCAAGACTTATTTGTGAGTTTTCTCACTTTTCTTTTCGGGCGTCAGGGAGCGGGAGTGCCTGCGACAGGCTTTCGAGTCGGTTTGTGCCGACCTTGGCGGCACCTTGAAAGAGTGCGATGGCGAGGACGATCACATGCACCTCTTGGTTGAGATGCCGCCCAAGATCGCCCCTTCCGTCATGGTCAACTCGCTCAAGGGCGTTTCCTCCAGATTGCTCCGAGCTGCCGACTTCCCAGAAGTACGCCGCAAACTCTGGGGCGATCACTTCTGGAGCCCCAGCTATTTCGTGTCCTCGACGGGTGGCGCAACCTTGGACAAGGTTAAACTCTACATCCAAAACCAAAGACAGGGCGGCGGTTCATCCCAGCCCTAAACGGCTGGGTTTTCCCTCCGTCCGTTCGATAAAACTTAATTATAGGATTCATGTGAGTATATGAGTATATCAAAAAAAGACCTGGGATATTAATATACCCCAGGTCTTTGATTATATTAAGCAGCCGGTGGAGTATCGGTCGGAGTGACTGATACCGGGACATCCTTAACCTCAATGTTGATATTAACACTACCAGATTGAACACCCCCCAGTAGTTCACGAATAAAATTCGCGACACCGGATCGCGTACCAACTGATTGGTTATTAGTAGTACCATCCTTGGTAACAGTGAGATCGAACGACTTATTGGACTTTTTCATAGGTTGAATTTATCAAAGACCATAATAATAACTCATTAGACATAAATCAACACATTTGTCGTGTAAAGTTAGATGTAAGTAATCTTATTATGGTTACATTTGTATTATGTGTACTATCGTTTATATCTAGTGGTGTTACTGTATATCTTACATTACGTAACAACCCAAAATTAAAGAATACCGTAGACGGTATCACAGATGTAATTGATAGGAATAAATAACTAAAAAATCCCAACCATGTGGTTGGGATTTTTTTATTTATATTTTGGTTTTGTAACCACTGCATCAAAGCTCATATATGTAATAATACGATCTGTAGCTAGATGATTAGACACTGATTGTATAAACTCACCGA
>ERZ795059.4140-NODE-4140-length-13743-cov-5.364626_pt1 | contig 13743 bp, 13 predicted proteins | sample MGYA00375143_ERZ795059 | MGnify/ENA primary metagenome ERZ795059 (study PRJEB30188, sample SAMN05720168) | activated sludge metagenome | isolation source: Anaerobic digester | place: USA | collected 2015-01-07 ... | reverse complement strand
TAAAGGATATAAATGAAAAACTCCCGATTTACAAGAGGATACGCAATGTCAGCATTAGAAAGGACGAGTTTATCAAAACGACCACGAAAAAGATCAAGCGATTCCATCACGCAAAATAGCGGATCGAAAATTGATAATCATTAGAACTATTATTATTAAATAAATGTCACGGTTCCGGCCGTGGCATTCAGGTTTATTGTCATCCCCATAGGAATGGTTATCTGAGGATAGGTGTGCCCTGAACGGAAATTGTATACGGAGGGTATTCCGATGGGATAAACGATTTGCTCGAAAATCCGGTTTAATGGCAGGGTGTTATCCTGATCCAAATCACCCCCGGGGATATCTGAAAAAGTGCCGAGTATTATTGCCGCTGCCTCGCCAAGTTTACCCGCAAGCCGCAATGCCGTCAGGTTTCTGTCTATACGGTAAGGGAGCTCCTCAACATCTTCCAAGAAAAGAATTTTATCTTTCGTATCCACTTCATATGGAGAGCCTAAAGCAGCCGCCAGTACCGACAGATTGCCGCCGATGATCTGTCCCTGAGCGCTCCCGGGGCATAGTGTTTCTAGAGTCTCCCCCGGAGGGTTTTGTATTTCTCCTGTCCGGAATCCATGGAAAACAGCTTCATACAGGCTGCTTAAAGAGAAATCGTCTAAATCCTTATATCCCCTTGAAGGCATGGGGGCATGATAGGTAATAAAACCGCAGAATTTGTTAAATACGGTGTGCAGCGCCGTAATGTCGCTGTAACCGGCAAAAAATTTCGGGTTGCGTGCAATGTTTATATAATCCAGCAAAGGAAGGATCCTGGTTGCACCATATCCTCCCCGAATGCAGAATATCCCTTTTATATCCCGGTCGGTGAAGGCATTGTTGACATCCTTCGCCCTGGCTTTATCCGTTCCGGATAAATAGCCGTCTTTCATAAAACAGCTTGGAAAAGGTATCGGGTCCAAGCCGATGAATCTGATGGATTCGAGCGATATCTCCATTTTTTCTTTTGTGACCGGTGAAGAGGGCGCTATCAATGCCACTCGGTCCCCCGGCCTCAAGGAGCAGGGCTTAATCATATCTATACCCTCCTTTGCAGGACATAAAGGATTTGACATGCGCTTTAATATTCATATGCAACAGTATCTTATTCAGTCATATATATACTATTAAAGTTCTAAGATGGAATCTGTTGCTGCCGGATAAACTTAGAAAACAAAAGGAAAGGCGGATAAAATGGATATAGAATATTTAAAGCGCCAGGCGGCAGATGCCGCAGCCCGGGCAATCGAGCTCCGCAGAGAGCTGCATAAATGGCCGGAGCCCGGAAACGAGGAGTTTCGTACCGTCGATATCATAAAAAGAGCACTGGAGGATACAGGATTGCAGGTACGGCATCTTCTTCCCACGGGTATGGTGTGCACAATATCCGGTGATAAAATATCGGAAGAAAATCAAAAGGAGAAAGCAGAAGGGATGAAAAACATCGCTCTTCGGGCAGATATAGACGGGCTTCCGATACAAGAAAAACCGAAGCTGCCGTTCTCATCAAAGATATCAGGATATATGCATGCATGCGGACATGATGTACATACCGCTGTTTTACTGGGAACAGCAATGGTTTTAAGTAATAATAAGCATCTGCTTAATAGATATGTAAAGCTTTTGTTTCAGCCGGCAGAAGAAACTATGGGCGGAGCGGAAAGAATGATCGCAGCCGGTTGCCTCAGAAATCCGGAAATCCATTCTGTTTACGGGCTTCATATCAAACCGGAACTCATGGCCGGCCAAGTAGGGATAAAATACGGCTGCGTACATGCTGCATCGGATATGTTTCGCATTTATATTAAAGGACTGGGCAGCCATGGCGCTTCTCCGGAAGAGGGGGTGGATGCTCTGCTTACCGGATGCAATATAGTCAATCACTTGCAAACAGCGATAAGCCGCTCAATAAAAGCGACTGATCCCGCAGTGCTGACAGTAGGTTCATTTCACAGCGGAACAGCGGGGAATGTTATAGCGGGAGAAGCGATTCTTGAAGGAACCGTCAGAAGCCTTGAAAAAAATGTGAGCGATGCGATCAGGCAGCGGATGGAGGATATTGTCAAACATACAGCTCTGGCGGCGGGAGCAGAGGGAAGAATCGAATTCACAAAAGGATATCCTGAGTTGGTAAACGACGATACAGCCAATAATCGTATAGTTAAACTGGCTGAGGACCTTATCGGAAAGGAGAACTTGATACGGATCAACAGTACATCGATGAGGGTAGAGGATTTCTCATATTATCTCCATAACACTGAAGGAGCCTTCTTTTTTTTAGGGAGCGGGTTTCCCTATCGGGAAAATCCGCCGATTCATTCCGATAACCTCTATATAAACGAAAAATGCATTGAAACCGGGATACTTATGATGTCCGCCCTCTGCTTGTACGAATGATAGCATACAACAAACGGATCCTCTATTAGTGTACCATCGATAAAAAGCAAAATAAAAAAGCCGGGAGACACTGCCGACTTTTCTACGTACTGAATTTTGTGCATTTAACTTATGCACAGGTGGGGACGGGTGAGTTTTATTCTGCCTTTGATTTTCTAAACTGCTTCGCCATGCGTGAGACTTTTCTCGATGCGGCATTTTTATGGATGGCTCCTTTGGAAGCAGCCTGCATCAATCTCTTTTCTGCCAAAGCAAGTCTTTCCGAAGCAGCAGCTTTGTCGTTTTCTGCAATAGCCTTGTCAAAGCCCTTGACAATCTCCTTAAGGTGAGACTTGACTCTCCTGTTGGAAGCGGTCTTCTTTGCAATGATGCCTATTCGTTTTTTTGCAGATTTTATATTTGCCATATTTTTCACCCCACTTTCACGAAATATAGCCTTTCAAAGTATATCCGAATAGAGTTGAAAAATCAAGTGCAAAATAGTAAAAAAAAGTGCAGGTGAAGAAATGGATTTCAGAACGGACTTAGCTATAGAAAGCAAAGAAATGCTCGACGAAAATAACAAAGGTAAAAAAGTTGAGATCCCTGAGGTGGAGGTGGACGAGGATCAATATGAGCAAGGGGTCAAAGTCACCCGAATCAGGGTCACTGGAGAAACTGGCAGCAGGATCATGGGGAAGCCTTTGGGCAATTATATCACTATCGAAGTAAGGGATTTGATCGAGGGGGAAGAGGAGGTTAAAACAGCGGTTGTGAGGGCGCTGACAAATGAGCTTTCCAAGCTGGTTAAGTTCCATAGTAAGCTGAAAGTGCTTGTCATCGGTCTCGGCAACGGCATGGTGACTCCGGACTCCTTGGGGCCGGCAACAGTCTCAAAGGTCAAGGTGACGCGGCATATGTTTATAATTACCGGTGCGGAAGAGGATGACGACGTAGGTTGTGTAAGCGCTCTCATCCCAGGAGTGATGTATACCACCGGCATGGAGTCCTCAGAACTGATCAGGGGCGCCGTAGATATCACAAAACCCGAAGTAGTCATCGCAGTAGATGCTTTGGCGGCAAGAAACGCAGAACGGATAAGCTCGACCATTCAAATAACCGATACCGGAATATCTCCAGGTGCGGGTACGGGTAATATGAGAAAAGACCTGACGGAAAAATCTCTCGGTACTAAGGTCGTGGCAATCGGCGTTCCTACAGTAATAGATTCTAAAACACTGATACTGGATAACCTGGCAGGTTACTTGAAAAAGCCGAAAGAGGCCGAGAAGCATCTGGAAAAAAACGGTGAGCCCATGATAGTCACTACTACGGATATTGACCAAATCATCGCCGACTTTTCGGATATCATAGCAAATGGCATAAATAATACTTTGCATCCCGGCATATATTCCTCTTAAGAAGAGGTGTTTGTATTGAGAAGAAAAACATTACACGGAAGGGCACGGAGCAGAAGAATTTTTTTGTTCTTTACCGTGCTGTTTTGGAGCCTGTTCACAATAACCTGCATTACTATCTTAAAAGGTGGATTGCTGAACTCTGAAACAAGCATCGGTCAGGAAATGGGAAAGCAATATCTGTCCGCAGCCTTCCCGGCAATCAGCAGAAGTACGGGAGCAGGCATAAGGGCGTCATTTGAAGAATCACCGTTTGAGGGAAGCCTTATTATAACAAAAAGGTCAGCAGCGGGGGAAGAAAAGCAGGATAAGTCAGCGCAGGGTATTTCTGAGCCGGGCAACGGGAGCATTCTTGACAGTGTTTCTTATGATGCTCCCGTTATTTTGATTTACCATACTCATGCAACAGAATCATATCTGCCGGTCGATTCGGGAAATTACCATTCCATTGAAGAAAAAGGTACAGTCAGAGAAGCAGGCAGTGTTCTTAAGGCGGCACTGGAGGCAAAGGGCATTCCGGCCGTCCATGATAAGTCGATCTATGATTCACCATCTTACAGCAAATCTTACAGCCGGTCTTTAGAAGCAACGCAAAAGACTTTGAGTTCAAATCCTACAATACGTATCATTATAGACCTCCACAGAGATGCTGCGTCGTATTCGGGAAACAATAAGCATTCTTTTATCACAGAAGGTAAAGAAGCGGCGCAATTTTGCCTGGTAGTCGGACGGGGGAACGAGAATGCCAATGCATTGACAGATTTTGCAAACAGAATAAATCAAAAAGCGAACAGCCTTTATCCGGGCTTCAGCAAAGGGATTATTTTAAAAGAATACAGATATAATCAATTCATAGACGATAATTGTATCCTGCTAGAAATGGGAAACAATCTGAACACCATTGAGGAGGTCAGAGTATCGGCTGCTTTGTTTGCTCGGGTGATTGAAGAGATACTGAAAGAGATGTAGAGAAAAGAGGTACCTTATGAGGATGGATAAAAAGGCCGAATCGAATGCGGTAAAACAAGAAAGGGCCCTGCTGAGAAAGAAGAAAACGGCAGTTTTCTTGCTGACTTTCTGTTTCTATTTAGGATTGGCTGCTGTGGACAGTGCATGCTCGGAAATGACCGGGCACCCGGGTTCGCTGATACTAAAGACTGTGCGCATCGATAAGGATCAGATAGCGGTCTCCTTCCTCGGGAAGGAAACTTTGGTAAATACAGACCGGTTCTTTAATACATTTTATCGGTTTAAGAATAGTCATGCAAAGATGCTGACTGATATGCACGAAGAGTTGCCCTTCCCGTCAAGAACGCTGTAATCGGCGGACAAGCCTATTTGAACAAAGGCTAGGATTATGCTATAATCAATCAGGTTGCAGCGGCGGATTGACCGGCTTTATTTACACAGAATACAAAGTCGCGAAGCATTTTATTGTTGGAGGGAATATGGATCAATACCAGAACTTAATCAGGAACTTCTGTATAATTGCCCACATCGATCATGGCAAGTCTACCCTTGCGGACAGGTTACTGGAAAAGACCGGACTTGTCGCTCATCGGGATATGAAGGAACAGTTTCTCGACAATATGGACATCGAAAGGGAAAGGGGCATAACTATAAAACTGCAGACCACAAGGCTTGCATACAGGGCCCGGGACGGGAAAGATTACATTTTTAATCTAATTGATACTCCGGGACATGTGGATTTTACCTACGAAGTTTCACGCAGCCTTGCCGCCTGTGAAGGCGCAGTGCTGGTAGTGGATGCGACCCAGGGGGTTGAGGCCCAGACACTCGCTAATGTATATCTTGCTTTGGATGAGGATCTTGAGATCCTTCCGGTGATTAATAAAATCGACCTTGCCAGTGCGGATCCTGATGCGGCAAAAGCTGAAATCGAGGAAATCATCGGGATCGATGCTTCGGAAGCTCCGTTGATCTCCGCTAAAGAAGGAGTGGGCATAGAAGATGTACTGGAAGGGGTGATCCGGTGTATCCCGCCTCCTTCGGGGAATTCTGAGGGAAAGCTTAAAGCATTGATCTTTGATTCATATTACGATAATTACAGGGGTGTGGTCATCTACGCACGCATCTTTGACGGAGCTCTGAAGGAAGGGGACATGATCCGCCTGATGAGCACAAAAAAGAAATATGAGGTGACGGAGGTGGGAGTTTTTGCTCCGGGGCACACGCCGGTAAAGATGCTGAAAGCGGGGGATGTAGGATATATTTGTGCCAGCATCAAACAAGTGGCGGATGCCAGGGTCGGCGATACCATCACTTTGGATAATGATCCGACGGAAGCAGCCTTACCCGGTTATAAAAAGATGCAATCTATGGTCTATTGCGGTATTTATCCCGCTGAAGGAGAGAAATATGAGAGTATAAGGGATGCTCTTGAGAAGCTCCAGGTCAACGATGCGGCATTTTTATTCGAACCTGAAACATCCACAGCTTTGGGTTTTGGATTTCGCTGCGGGTTTTTAGGGCTGCTGCATATGGAAATCATTGTCGAGAGGCTTGAGAGGGAGTTTGATCTGGATATTGTTACCACATCGCCCAGCGTCATATATAAGGTTATTATGGACGACGGCAGCGAGATATTTATACAAAATCCATCCAATCTTCCTCCTGCCAATCAGATCAGCCACATTGAGGAACCGCTGGTAAAAGCCGATATCATGATCCCGAAGGAATACGTAGGCAGTATCATGGAAATATGCCAGGATAGGCGCGGGGTCATGATACATATGGAATATATTACGGAAAACCGGGTGACTCTGCACTATGAAATGCCATTAAATGAGGTGATTTATGATTTCTTTGATGCACTTAAATCAAAGACAAAGGGCTACGGATCTTTGGATTATGAACTGCTTCGTTATGAGAAATCCAATCTGGTCAAGCTTGATATACTTCTCAACAGAGATTTAGTGGATGCTTTTTCAATGATAGTTCATGAATCCAAGGCTTACAGCAGAGGGCGTTTTGTCTGCGAGAAACTCAAGGAGATCATCCCGATGCATCAGTTTGAAGTCCCAATACAGGCTGCTATCGGACAGAAAGTCATTGCCAGGGAAACGGTAAAAGCTTTTCGCAAAGATGTTATCGCCAAGTGCTACGGCGGAGATATTTCCCGTAAGAAAAAACTTCTGGAGAAACAGAAGGAAGGCAAGAAGAGGATGCGGCAGTTTGGAAGCGTAGAAGTGCCCCAAGAGGCTTTTACGGCAGTTCTGAAGTATGACGACAACAAGTAAAAGGCAACCTGACATGAAATACCCGGGATTATATATCCATATACCTTTTTGTGCAAAAAAGTGCAATTACTGCGATTTTCTATCAGCTGGAAATACAAGCAAGGAAGACCACTCTTTATATATCGAGGCTCTACTTTGTGAACTCCGATACTATGCGGACAGTGATATAATTTTTGATACGGTTTATATAGGAGGGGGGACCCCTTCTCTGCTTGACTGCAGTTCCATAGCCCGTATTATGGACAGCATCCGGAGTGATTTCAGATTAACGGAGCATGCAGAGGTCACAGTGGAAGCAAACCCGGACTCGCTGGATAAGCGCAAGCTTTTAACGTACAGGGAAATCGGGATCAACCGTTTAAGCATAGGCGCTCAGTCCATGGACGACGGGCTTCTCAGTTTTTTAGGGAGGATCCATACCGTTGACACCTTCCTTCGAAGCTATTATTCAGCACGGAATTGCGGCTTTCAAAATATCAGTGTGGATCTTATGTTTTCTATACCGGGACAGACCGCAGAGCTCTGGATGGACGGCCTTGAGAGGGTCGTTGGGCTTAATCCCGAACATATTTCTTTTTACAGCATGCAGATAGAAGAAGGAACACCATTTCATAAACTTTGGGAAGAAGGGACTCTGAGGCCGGTGGATGATACCGAGGACAGGGCCATGTACCACAGGACAATAAACAGGCTTGAAAATGCAGGATACCTGCATTATGAGATATCAAACGCAGCGAAACCCGGCTGTGAATCCCGCCACAACTTGAAATACTGGTCTATGGGAGAATACCTTGGAATAGGCCTGGGGGCACATTCATATATAGGCGGAAGACGAAGAAGCAACGAAACAGATTTAAACAAATATGTTCGTATTGCAGCCCGTGCTCCCGAAAGGGGGAAACTGAACGGCATCGGCCCTTGTACAGTGTGGAGTCATAAAAATACAAAGGAAGATGAAATGTCCGACTACGTGTTTACAGGACTTAGAAAAGTTTCAGGCATAAAGCTTTCGGATTTTAAAGAAAGGTTTGGTACAGCCTTGTGTGAGATTTACGCAGATCCTGTTATTAAACACAAAAAAACCGGCTTACTGGAAATCGATCCGGACAATGACCGGCTGTCGCTGACCCTTAATGGGATGGATCTATTCAATCGGGTTTTGATCGATTTTATTTAGAAATTGCTGTTACCGGAGGGGAAATATGCCTAAATACATCATGTCATTGGATCAGGGGACCACATCCTGCCGCTGCATTATCTTCAATCGAAAAGGCGAAAATGTAAGCATAGCGCAAAAAGAAATAAAACAAATCTACCCATACCCGGGCTTTGTGGAACACGATGCCATGGAGATCTGGGCTATTCAGATCGGCGTTGCACAGCAGGCTATGCGGCAGATCGGAGCAGAATACCACGACATTGCCGCAATCGGGATCACAAATCAAAGGGAGACGACTGTGGTATGGGATAAGGAAACCGGGCGTCCTGTATATAATGCCATTGTCTGGCAATGCAGAAGAACGGCGGAATATTGTGATGAATTGAAATCAGAAGGACTGACCGATACTATTCGCAATAAGACAGGGTTGTTTATAGATGCATATTTTTCCGCTACAAAATTGAAGTGGATACTCGATCATACGGAAAACGGCAGGGAGCGTGCCCGAAAAGGCGAGCTTCTCTTCGGGACGGTGGAAAGCTGGTTGATCTGGAAACTCACTAAGGGCAAAGTACATGTCACCGACTATTCCAATGCCGCACGCACGATGCTCTTCAATATTAACGATTTAAAATGGGATGAAGAACTTTTGTCTGTATTTGACATACCGGAGGCCATGCTCCCAAGGGCAGTACCCTCCAGCTGTTTCTACGGAGAATCGGATCCGCTTATATTCGGGGGAACTATCCCTATAACCTCAGCTTCCGGAGATCAGCAGGCCGCTCTTTTCGGACAGGCTTGTTTTCAGGAGGGAAACGTAAAGAATACTTACGGAACGGGAGGATTTCTCCTTATGAATACCGGAAAAAAACCGGTTTATTCGAAAAATGGATTATTGACCACAATAGCCTGGGGAATAGATAAAGATGTCAATTATGCCTTGGAAGGCGCGGTCTTTATTGCGGGAGCTGCTGTACAATGGCTTAGAGACGAGCTGAAAATTATTGAAAAAGCATCTGATACCGAGATGATAGCATTATCTGTGCCGGATACAAACGGCATATATTTTGTTCCGGCTTTTGTCGGCCTCGGTGCTCCGTATTGGGATCCTTACGCCCGAGGCATCATAACAGGCCTTTCCAGGGGGACCAATCGAAATCACCTGATAAGGGCTGCCCTTGAAGCCATAGCTTACCAAACCTTTGATGTCCTTCTTGCAATGCATGAGGATTCAGGGATAGAGCTTGCTGCACTTAAGGTGGACGGAGGAGCTTCCGCAAACGATTTTCTTATGCAATTCCAGGCTGATATAATCGGCACCCCCGTAGAACGCCCACTGAACCGAGAAAGCACTGCTTTCGGAGCAGCGTGCCTTGCTGGTTTGGCAGTGGGATATTGGAATAATACGGAGGATATTAAAGATAACAGAAGTATTGACAGAGTATTTGAACCTGCCATGAGCAAGGCAGATCGAGAAAGGCTGCTTTTAGGCTGGCACAAGGCTGTATCGCGGTGCCGCTGACAGAAAGAATACAGGATTATGAAAGAATATAAGAAATATTATGATGAACTGATTAAAATGCCTCCTTTTGCTCACATTAACAGTGAAAAGGATTTGGACTGGTTAATGAACTGCCTGGAGGGCAAGGTCGTCGATTATACAGGCGAGGATATAATTCAGTATGAAGACGGGTATATATTCGTAAAAATCGGTGAAACCGGAAAAGCGCTTCAAATGAAACGAAACAGAACTGAGAAACTTTGCAGCTTTAAATGTGAATTCCATCAAAAATTGCTCGAATATCTGAAGAATACATAGTGTTGCTGCAGCCGCCGTCTTAAGCGAGTCGATGATCGATAAAACATCGCTGCCTAATTGGAAAAATTTAAATAAAACTGTTGACAAGACGGGCAGACGATGCTAAATTGATATTAGGTTAGCACTCACCTTAATAGAGTGCTAACAAGGGAAGGTAAGGACAATGAACCTGAATGAGCGCAAACTTCAAATCCTGCAGGCTATAATTTCGGATTTTATCAGATCCGCCGAGCCGGTGGGGTCCCGTACTCTCTCTCGCAAATATGAGATGGGGATCAGCCCGGCCACGATCCGAAACGAGATGGCAGATTTGGAAGAAATGGGATTCTTGACTCACCCTTATACGTCGGCAGGACGGGTGCCTTCCACAAAAGCATACAGATTGTATGTGGATGATTTGATGGAACGGCATGAGCTTGAGGAAAAAGAAAAAACTCAAATCAGAAATAAATTGAATGCGAAGATCCTTGAGCTGGATAAAACGGTGGAGCATGCGGCAAAGCTGTTATCGGAACTCACAAATCTTACTTCTTTTGCAGTAACTCCGGGCAAGCATGAGGATTTTTTAAAGTATGTTAATATAATGCCGGTGGATGCGGATACCGTAGTGCTTGTTCTGGTATCGGAAAGCGGCAAGGTCTCCAACACGGCGCTGAAGCTAAAGGTGCCTTGCAGGAACGAACAGCTGGAACTTTTGTCAAAGGTCATGACATACAACTATAAAGGGAAAAAGCTGTCCGACATACTCACGATGGATATCATACGCAGCTTCGAATCGGATATCGCAGCCATGAGCAAGCTTGCCGAATCTATAATGCCCAGGTTTATGATTACACTGGAAAACATGCTGGACACCGAATTATATTTGGACGGACTCATGAATATCTTCACGATACCTGAGTACAACGATATCGAAAAGGCCAAATTGTTCCTTGAAATGGTCAATCAAAAAAGATTTACCGACGTACTTGTAAATAGAGACAACGGTGTAATCATCACCATAGGCGATGAAAATTCCGAAGAGATCATGAGAGATTGCAGCTTGATAACGGCTACCTATAAAATCAACGGAAAGCTGATCGGCAGGCTTGGAGTCATAGGACCGACGAGAATGCGGTACAATCACGTCACATCGGTGATAGAATACATGACGCAGCATTTAAATGAAGCATTTGAAACCGGAGGAAAAGAGGATGAGTAAAAAGAAGGACTCGGCTAATGAGGAAGTTTTGAGAGAACAGGATGCGAATGACGGGAGCCCGGAAGATACGACGGCTTCTGAAGAAAACGAAGAAACTCTGCAGGAGCAGCAGGAGGCGGAAAACAATGAGGCGCTGAAGAGCAAAGAAGAAGAGGAATTGCAGACAAGGTATTTAAGGCTGGCTGCTGATTTTCAAAACTACAAAAGAAGGGTAGAAAAAGAGAGAAATGACATTTATGCATATGCCAATGAAAAACTCATGGCGGAACTGCTTAATGTAATAGATAATTTCGATCGGGCTTTAGCGGTCGAGAGCATTGATGCCGGAATGAAAGAAGGCATGTTGATGATATTTTCACAGTTCAAGGATGTGCTGGAAAAATCAGGGCTCGAAGAAATCCCCGCCGAGGGAGAGGACTTTGACCCAAACTGTCACCATGCGGTACAAACAGAAAGCAGCGATGTCCTTCACAGCGGTCAGATTGCAAAGGTGCTGCAAAAAGGATATTCGCTAAACAAAAAAGTAATACGCCCATCCATGGTCATAGTAGTCGAATAAACGGTTTAGGGCTACAGAAAAGCCAAAAGGGAGTATCGGCATTAAAAAGATTTCAATAGCATAGTAGGAGGAAAAGAAATGGGAAAAGTAATCGGGATTGATTTAGGGACCACAAACTCATGCGTTTCTGTATTAGAAGGCGGGGATCCTGTCGTAATCCCAAACGCAGAAGGAAATAGAACAACACCGTCTATCGTTGCTTTTGCAAAAAACGGAGAGCGGTTGGTCGGGGAGACCGCCAAACGCCAGGCCATCACCAATCCGGAAAGAACAGTATTATCTATCAAAAGGCATATGGGCACCGGCTATTCTGTTCAGATCGACGGAAAAACTTATACACCTCAGGATATATCAGCCATGATCTTGTCGAAGCTCAAGGTTGATGCAGAGGCTTATTTAGGCGAAAAGGTCACAGAAGCGGTCATCACAGTACCTGCATATTTTACCGACAGCCAGAAGCAAGCGACCAAAGATGCGGGTAAAATCGCCGGTCTTGATGTCAAACGAATAATCAATGAACCAACGGCGGCATCTTTAGCCTACGGCCTCGATAAGGAAGGTGGTGCTCAGCACAAAATCCTCGTTTATGACCTTGGAGGAGGCACTTTCGACGTGTCCATACTTGAGTTGGGGGACGGAGTGTTTGAAGTATTGGCGACAAACGGGAACAACAAGCTGGGAGGAGACGACTTTGACGATATCCTGGTCAATTTTATTGCAGACAGTTTTGCAAAGGAAAACGGCGTTGATCTTCGCAAGGACAGAATGGCTCTTCAGAGGCTGCGAGAAGCAGCGGAAAAGGCAAAGAAGGAGCTGTCCTCATCTCAGACCACCAGCATCAACCTGCCCTTTATCACCGTCAATGCAGACGGGCCCCTTCATTTGAACATGGATGTGACAAGGGCCAAATTTGATCAGCTTACCGGCAGCCTCGTGGAAAAAACCATAGAACCTATGCGTAAAGCTATGGCCGACGCCGGAGTGAGCGCATCGGATCTGGAAAAGGTCATATTGGTAGGAGGTTCTACAAGGATACCGGCGGTTCAGGAAGCCGTAAAGAAAATCACAGGAAAAGAACCATTTAAAGGTATAAATCCGGATGAATGTGTAGCCATCGGCGCTGCTATTCAAGCGGGGGTATTGACCGGTGAGGTCAAGGATGTGCTTCTTTTGGATGTCACACCCCTGTCCCTCTCCATAGAAACTCTGGGCGGAGTGGCAACCAGGCTTATTGAGAGGAATACCACCATACCTACAAAGAAGAGCCAGATATTCTCAACAGCAGCGGATAACCAGAACGCCGTTGACATCCATGTTATGCAGGGTGAACGGGAGATGGCTGCAGGCAACATTACTTTGGGCAGATTCCAGCTGTCCGGTATTCCGCCGGCGCCTCGTGGAGTTCCTCAAATCGAGGTTACATTTGACATCGATGCCAACGGAATAGTAAACGTAAGCGCCAAGGATCTGGGTACAGGAAGAGAGCAGAGGATAACTATTACATCTTCAACGAAACTTTCCGAGGACGAGATCAAACAGAAGGTCAAGGAAGCGCAGCAGTTTGCCGAGGAAGATAAGAGAAGAAAAGAAGAGGTTGAAGTCAGAAACAGTGCAGAAACGCTTATATATGAAACGGAAAAAGCACTTAAAGATTTAGAAGGAAGCTTGACCGAAGAAGAAAAGAGCAGTATTGTAAGTGCTAAGGAAGAACTGAGCAGAGTATTGCAAAACGGTACCCTCGATGATATCAAAGCGAAGACCGAAACTCTGACCGAACATTTCCACACCATTTCGGCCAAATTGTATCAAAAAGCCCAAGGTGCCCAGGGAGGCTTTGATCCGAACAGCTCCGCCGGGAATTTCGATCCGGGAACTGATGGAGGATTTGATTCCGGAGCTCAGGATGAGGGGGCGC
>ERZ795059.4137-NODE-4137-length-13747-cov-11.655565_pt1 | contig 13747 bp, 11 predicted proteins | sample MGYA00375143_ERZ795059 | MGnify/ENA primary metagenome ERZ795059 (study PRJEB30188, sample SAMN05720168) | activated sludge metagenome | isolation source: Anaerobic digester | place: USA | collected 2015-01-07 ... | reverse complement strand
TATAATCCCGATGGAGAACTGCTCAGCGAAGGTGGAGCGGGCGGCTGGGTGCGATGCCGGTCTGGCAAGTTAAGCAAAACCGGCATGCATACATTATTTATTATGGATCATGACGGTGATAATACGGGATCTGTTGATTTTATCGTCCAACAAGTTAATGCACCTAGTAATTCTTTTAACCTGCCTTATGGACAAACAGTTACTGGTAAAATAGACAAGTGGTCTGATCTCTTAACCTATACTTTTAGTGCAAGATTGAACGAAGTCATTCGTTTCCAGGCGATTGGTGATGTTAATACTTACCTCGAACTTTATGATCCCAATGGAGCACTCGTGGAAGCCGGTGGTAATGGTGGATGGCTCCTTTTTAATACAAGACAATTAAGCACAATTGGCATGCATACATTTTTAATAATGGATAACGGTGGTGATGATATCGGATCATGTTACCTATCGCTGCAATCGTTAATAAATCCTGGGAATGTACTTTCATTAGTAAAAGGGGATAGTATCATTGTAAATATAACCCAACTGGCTGAGATGAAAACTTTTACTTACTCGGGTAGTTCTGGGGAAAAGGTCGAAGTGATTATGGAGTGTAGAAGTGGATCACTTAATCCACGCCTTGAAATTTATAATCCCAGTGCAAAATCGATCTTTTCTTCTCAATCTACTAGTTCATTAAAGTCTGGTCCTGTACAGTTGAGTGAGGAAGGTAAATACATCATTATGGCGATGGATCAAGGTGGGGATAATACCGGAGAATTCTTAATAAGAATCAGACAGTTGGATTAATCCCTTAACAAATAGTTTACATTAGGAAGAAGAAGCCTGTTGATGACGATGCTGGAAAACCAGGATGGAGACATAATAAAGAGGCTATATCTCCTCCACCCCATCCCTGGTCATCCAGCCGACCTTGCCGTCCAGTAAAATCACCTTGACATAGGCCCCGGAGGGCTCGGCGATCCGCACCCTGGTCCCTTCGTGGAGATCGAAGGCCTGAGTGGCATCGCTGGCCGGAGCGCTCAGGACGCTGACCTTGTGGGGCATGATGATGCCGAAGCGGACGTTCTTCGCCTCCCGCGCAGTGGCCCAATAGAGGGTCCCGGCCAGGAGAAAAAGAACCAGCAGGGGGATGAAGAGGTAACCCGCCACCGCCCGCACACCCGTGTGTGAAACCAGCAGCCGGACGATGACGGCGGCGATGAGCAGATTGAAGAGAATCAGCGCCAGCACCCCCCACTGTCCGACGCTCAGCACCTGCTTGACGGCGGTCCAGATCCGCGCGGTGAAAAGGGCGGGCGGGGCCGCGATCTTGTCCACCACCCGCAGCTGCGCCAGTTCGAGATTGGTGGCGATGTCCGGATCTGCGGGCTTGAGCGCCCGGGCCCGCTCGTAGTTGAGAATGGACTTGCCCAGCTCCTGCATGCGAAAATAGGCGTTGCCGAGATTATAGTAGAGCTCGGCGCTCTCATAGCCGGTGGCGAGGGCCGATTCATAGGCCTTGATCGCCTCCTCGTAGGCGTTGTTCTGCATGGCTGTATTGCCCTGCTGGTAGTACTGCATGGCGCTCTGACTGGCAAAGGCCGCAGCAGCCAGCAGAATCAGGGAAATGATTAATCGCATTCGCATAGGCTAGACCGCTTTTTCAAGATTGATGATCGCCTCCTTGGCCTCCTTGTAGATCCCCTGCATCTGGTTCAGGGTGACCTCCGAGGGGGCGAAGCGCTGATAATCGCACACCTTTAACAGCTGCAAATACTCTCCGATCGTCCCCTCGGCCACACCCCTCTCCCTGAGGCGCGACTCCAGCTCGCTGCTGAGGATGCCCGCCTCGGACAGGTTGAGCTTGTCCGCGGCGAAGCCGAGCAGCGCCCGGGAGATCTCGGCAAAGTATTCTTTCTGCTTCTCCACCTGCAGCAGCCCGGAGGCCGCGCTCAGCCGCTTCATGGCCATGCGGTTGGCGCGGCGGCTGCGGGCGTACGCAATGTTGCCGCTGAGCTTGTCGAGGTGGCGGCGATAGCCCAGGGCCGCACCCAGGGCCAGCAGGGGCAGGATCCAGAGCAGGGTGAACCAGCCGCTGCGGTGGAAGGCGCCGCCCTTGCGCCCCCATTCTGGGGCGTTGAGCTTAATGAAACGGATATCCTGGTTGATGAGCGCGACCTCCTCCTTGCTCAGACCGGAGGGCAGCACCGCGACTTCGCCGCTCCCCTTGGCCACCGGGATGACGATCTCGGGGGTCGAAGCCGTGGCGTAGCGTTTGGCGGCGAGGTCGAAATAGCTGAAGACGATCGGCCGGATGCGCTGCTCGCCCGGAAAGCGAGGCACGAGCACATACTCAAAGCTCTTCGAGCCGCTGATGCGGTCGCCGCTGCGCTGGATGTTCTCGGTTACCTTGGGCTCGTACTGCTCGAAATCCCGCGGCAGGAGCACATTGGGGCGGGGGATGGTCTTGATGTTGCCCTCGCCGGAGACGACCACCTTGAAGGTGACGGCCTCATTGGTGGTCACCTCTTTTTTGTCGATCGAGGCCTGGATGCTGAATTTGCCAGCGAGTCCGCTGAAATTGGCGGGCTTGCCGGCTTCGGGGAAGGGGAGCACCTCGATGGAGACCGGGCGCGACTGCACCGTCCTGCGCACGGTGCGGCCGAAAAAGGGATCATCGAAAAAGCTGTCAAAAATGTCGTTGCTGCGCCGCCGCGCCTGCACCCGGACATCACAGTCCACCCCGAGGCTGCCGATCTCCACCCTGCCCGGGGAGGTCGGAAACATCGCCATTTTCTTGAGGTCGGCCACTACATATTTGCGGCCGTTGATCACCTCGTTGCGGGTCTGCGGCTGCTGGGGCAGGGGGATCTCCTCGCTCCAGAAGCCGGCGGTCTCGGGGAGCTTGCTCAAGGCATAGCCGGAAACATTGACCCGCGTATAGATCCTGAAGGTGACAATCACCGGTTCGTTCTGGTAGACCTGGCGCTTGTTGACCAGGGCGCGGATGAAGAGATCCTCATCCGAGGCCTCGCTTGCCGGCAGGGGTTGGGCCTGAGTCTGACCGGTGACGCCCTGGCCGCTCCCACTGCTGCCGCTTCCCCCCGTCGCCGCACCCTGGCTGACACTCAGGGGGATGGGTTTGCTGCTGATGGACTGCCCCTTGTTGGTGACGCTGACCGGGGGAATGGAAAAGCTCCCCTCCTTGATGGTCTGATAAAAATAGGTGAAGCTCTTCTGCACCGACATCTTGCCGTTAATGATCTGGATGTTTTGCGAGGTGCCGCCGGACCCGATCATGGCCAGGAATTCGCTGACATCGGGCAGATCGATGCGGCCGACGCTGTTGGCCCCCTCGCCGGTGAGCTCAACGGTCAGGACGAGCTGCTGGTTGAGCGCCAGGCTGGTGCGGTCCACCGACGAGCTGATCGAGAGGGGCTGGGCGGCAGCGGCAGCAGCCCAGAGGATCAAGGTCAGGATATATTTTCTTGCCATCATATGCGTCTTCTCTCTTTGCAAAAGCTCCCTCCGGCGATCACCAGTCCTTCACCACCGTGATCCGGCCGGGGGCCTTCATCTTGCGGCTATCCTTCTGATTCCGCTCATCCTGCTTCAAGGCATCCAGGATCCGGGCGGCGTCTTCCTTGGAAATCTCATCCGGCCGGGGCTGCGCCTTCTGTTCCTGCTGCTCCTGCTGTTGCTGCTCTTCCTGCTGCTGCTGTTCCTGCTGCTGTTCCTGCTTGTCCTGCTGCTCCTGATCTTGCTGCTGCTGCTGTTGCTGTTGTTGCTGCTGCTGTTGCTGCTGCTGGGGATTCTGCTGCTGCTTTTGGGCCTCATCCTTCAGCTTCTTGCGCGCGAATTCGAGGTTGTATTTGGCGTCCTCATCAGTCGGATCGAGCTTGAGCGACTGGGTATAGGCCTGTATGGCCTCGGGCAGCTTGTTGAGGCGGAAGAGGGCGTTGCCCATGTTGTAATAGCTCTTGGCCTGGATGAGGCGGTCGTCGCTCCTGAGCGCAGCCTGGGTCTCCTTGAGCGCCTCCTCGTACTTGTTCTTCTTGTATTCGGCGGCGCCGATATTGAAGGGGGCTTCCGCTCTCTCCGGAGCCTGGGTTTGGGCATCGCGGTATTTGATCAGGGCGTCGTCATAGCGCTCTTCAGTATAGAGCTTGTTGCCCTGGACGATCTTGCCGCGGCCGGGCTGGGCCTGAGCCCCTCCCGCTGCGAGCAGGGCGCCGGCGAGAAGAAACAATCCGATCGGTTTCATAGGATTCACCACTTGAAAAGACGTTTCAGCCAGAAATCGCGCCGCTGCCGCCGCTCCGGGACAAAGATCTCCGCGGCGAGCAGAGCGATGGCGATGATGAGCAGATATTGAAAACGGTCCTCGAACTGGGAAAAGCGCATCGAGCCCAGCTCCTTCTTCTCCAGCTTGTCGACATCGTCATAAATTTTGCGCAGTTCCTCCTCGCCGCTGGTGGCCCGGAAATACTTGCCATTGGTCTGGAGGGCGATCTTTTCGAGGGTCACCTCGTCCAGTTTGGTGATCACCACCTGGCCTTCGCGGTCTTTCTTGAATCCCGCCGAGACCCCATAGTCGGTCATCACCGGGATGGGATCTCCCTTGGGAGAACCGATGCCGACGGTGTAGATGATCACCCCCTGACGCTCCGCCTCCTCGGCCTGTTTCATCACATCGCCCTCATGGTCCTCCCCGTCGGTGATGATGACCAGCACCTTGTGCTTGCGCTCCTGCTGGTCAAAGGCCTCGAGCGCCCTGGAGATGGCCTGGCCGAGATTGGTGCCCGGCGTCGGGATGAGGCCGGGATCGAGGATATCGAGAAACAGCTTGGCCGCGCCGTAGTCGAGGGTGAGGGGGCACTGGACAAAGGCAGTGCCGGAAAAAGCGATGAGGCCGACGCGGTCGCCCTGGAGGCGGTTGAGCAGGCTCTCCACTTCATGCTTGGCCTTCTCGAGGCGGCTGGGCGGAACATCCTCGGCCATCATCGAGGTCGAGACATCGATGGCGATCATGATGTCGATCCCCTCGCGCTTGACCTCCTCGATGCGGGTGCCGATCTGGGGCCGCGCCAGGGCGAGAAGGGCGAAGAGCAGGGCGAGGAGGATCAGCGCCGCCTTGAGGATCTGACGGGTCGGACTGGCGTTGGCCGCCAGCTTTTTCATCAGCTCGCTGCTGCCGAAGCGCTGCAGGGCCCGGGACTTGGCGCGGAAGACGAAGTAGTAGAAGATCAGCGCCAGCGGAATCAGCCAGAGGAGATGGAGAAGATATGAATGAGCAAATCGCAGCATAGCGCGTTCCCGGAATTAGGGTATCTTGCGAAAAACGGTGTTGCCGAGGATCACCTCGAGGGCAAGGAGGATCAGGGCAGCGATCAGATAGCGGGAAAAGAGTTCGCGGTAGCGGGTGTACTGCTTGACCTCGATCTTGGTCTTTTCCATTTCGCTGATCTCTTTGTAGATCCTCTCCAGGCTGCTCTTGTCTGTGGCGCGGAAATACTGACCGCCGGACATATTCGCCACCCGCCGCAGCAGCTCCTCGTCGATATTGACCGGCATGCGCACATAGCGCCGTCCGAAGATGGGGTCATCGACCGGGTAGAGGGCCTCCCCCTTGCTGCCGGCGCCGATGGTGTAGACGCGGATGTTGAAGCTTTTGGCGATGCGCGCCGCCGTGATGGGATCGAGTTCACCGCGGTTGTTCTGGCCGTCCGTCAACAGGATCACCACCTTGCTCTTGGCCTTGCTGTCGCGCAGGCGGTTGATGCTGGTGCCCAGTCCCATGCCGATGGCGGTGCCGTCCTCGATCTGGCCGATGTGGATCTCCTCGAGGAACTTGAGGAGGATGCCGTAATCGAGGGTGAGAGGACACTGGGTGAAGCTCTGGCCGGCGAAAACGACCATGCCGATGCGGTCGTTGCTGCGCCCCTTGATAAAATCGGCGGCGACCAGTTTGGCCGCCTCGAGGCGGTTTTTGGGCTGAAAGTCCTCCGCCAGCATCGAACTGGAGATATCCATGGAGAGGACGATGTCGATGCCCTCAGTGATCATCTCCTCTTCGCGGCTGCCGGCCTGGGGCCGGGCGAAGGCGATGATCATCAGGGCGAGGGCGGCCAGACGCAGCAGGAAGAGAAGATGGCGATAGCGCTGCCGGCTGGAGGTGCCGACCTCCTTGATGAGGGCGATGTCGGAATAGCGCACGGTGGAGCGGCTGCGCAGGCTGCGGCGCAGATACCAGAAGAGCATCACTGGCAGGATGAGCAGCAGGAAGAGGAATTCGGGATTGGCGAAGCGGAACATCTCAGCTCTCCTCCCCTTTGGTGGTCGCGGCTGCAGCAGGAGCCTCCTCCGCTTCAGTACCGGTCCGGCCTGCCGCCTTCGCATCGCCAGCGGCGGCCTCGGCCAATGGCTCGCTCCAGACCAGCTTGGTCCCCTCGACAAAGGCGAAGGCGGCGGCGGTGAGGCGTTCGGTCTCGACGGCCTCGGGGATATACTTGGCAAATTTGGCCATGTCGCAGATCCCGAGCAGATCGCGCAGGCCGGGGAGCCAGCTCTCCTCGAGGCCGTACTGCTCGAGGGCGCTGAGCAGCTGCCGGCTGGTCATCTCGGGGGCATCGATGCCGTATCGCCCCTGAACATAGCGCCGGATGATATCGGCCAGTTCGCTGTGCCAGGCCTTGTGCTTGCCGTTGGCCAGCCAGTCGCTGTCGACCAGAGCCCTGAGCTCGGCGAGGGCGATCTCGTGGGCCGGCCGGGGCGGGATCTGACGTTCGGGCAGGATGCTCTTGCCCTGCCGCCGGCGGCGGATATACCACCAGGCGGCCGCAGCGCCGGCAAGGAGCAGCAGTGCGCCCCCCACCTTGAGAAAAATGGACTTCCAGTCCCGCGGCGGCACCAGGGGCGGCTTGATGTCGCGGATATCCCCGGCCTCGCTTGGATTGAGGCTCTGTACCAGGATTCTGATCGGCTCGCTGCTGAGGGTTTGCCGGGCCGTGTCGCCCTTGAGGGTGTAGGTGACCTGCAGGGCCGGGATCTCGAACTCGCCGGTATCAAAGGTGGAGATCAGATAGTCGGCGCCGAGGATGATCTTGCCCTCCCGCTTCTCCGGCGGCAGAACCTGATATTCGCGCAGTTCGAACATGCCGAGATTGCTCCCTGGCGTGGGCATCTCCACCGTCACCTCGGGGGCATGGCTGACGCGGAGACTGTAGCGCACCACATCACCGATGAGGATCTTGGCACGATCCACCTGCGAGTCGATGGTCACCTGCCCCTGCGATTGCGTCACCCCCAGGATCAATGAAGTGAATATTACAATGCCTGTTCGCACTTTCATCGTATTGTTTATACTCAGGTTATTATATTACCTCTTGCAGTGGCACAGAGCCACAGAGATCCTTTCTCTGTGCCCCCCGTGCCACCGTGTGGAACACAATTTCACCGTACCTGTTCGTCGAAGAACTGCACGCCCTCACTCTGGATCATGCCGCCGATGAGTTCCTGAAAAGCCCGCTGATATTTGTCGCGATAAAGGTCCTGAGCGACCTGCTGCCGGACTTCGTCGAGGGGCTTTGCGCGCATGACCTTGCCCTTATCATTCTTCTCGGCGTAATCCTCCTTGTGGGCCCGGTAGTAGAGATCGATATCGCCCTCGCTGACGTTGATCCGGTCCGCGACCTTGTCCTGCAGCAGCCGGCGCACCATGAGGGCCTTTTTGGCCTGGAAGGCGCCGTCGACCACCTGCTGGTCGTTGTCGAGCCCCGCCCGTTTGGCAGTGTCGTAAAGCAGCTCGGTGGCGACATACTCGCGCAGATACTGCAGCCTGGTCTCCCGGTTGCGGAACTGCTCGCGGACGCTCGGGGGAAGCTGGTCGATCTCGAAATTGAGGTCGCCCAGGGTGATCTCGCGGCTGCCGATGCGCGCCACCACCGCACCCGGGCGCGATTTCTGCACCCGCGCGGGATCGAGTTGAACGGTCTCATCGAGGGCCTGGCGGGCATCGGCGCTGCGGTCGAGCCGCTCCAGACAGGCGACGATCTTTTTGTTGACCTCCGGGACGATCGGGCTTTCGGGATAAAAATGTTTCACCTTCAGATACCAGGTCAGGGCGTCCGCATAATTGTGCAGCCGCTCGAAATAGATATTGCCGATGGCGTACTGCAGATTGGCCGCCTCGTTCGCCTTTAAATCGTAATCACGCAGGCAGTTCTCGTACTCCTGAATGGCCTGGGTGAAAAGCGAGCGGTTGACCAGGTCCGCGGCAAATTCGCGCACCTTTTCGGCCTCGCCGGCGGGACGTTTGCCCGATCCACAGCCCGCGGCGACAAGTATCACAAGCAAAGACAAAACCAGCAGCAGCTCTCTCTTGCGCATGCAGCACCTCATACTCTTAACGGTAGCGCTTGGCCCGCATCTTGAAGAAGCGAATCAGCGGTTCGACATAGGAGGCCCGGGTATTGATCTCCACCTGGTCCACATTCATGCTGCGGAAGAGCTTTTGCCGGCCGCTCCGGCCCTGCTGGGCGCGCTTGCTGAAGGCCTTCCGCGTCCCCTCGTCCGCGCTGTCCAGCAGCCAGGTCTCGCCGGTTTCGGCATCCTCCAGCTCGATAAAACCGACATCGGGCAGCTCCAGCTCGCGAGGATCGGTGAGGGAGATGGCGACGATGTCGTGGCGCTTGTTGGCAATCTGCAGGGCCTTTTCGTATCCGGAGGAGAGAAAATCGGAGATGAGAAAGACCACGCTGCGCCTGCGGCTCACCTTGCTGAGGTACTCCAGGGCCTGGCCGATGTCGGTCCGGCTCCCCTGCGGCTGATGAAAAAGCACCTCGCGGATAACGCGCAGTACATGGGATTTGCCCTTCTTGGGGGCGACGAATTTCTCGATGCCCTCGGAAAAGATGATCAGGCCGACCTTGTCGTTGTTCTTGATCGCCGAAAAGGCGAGCAGGGCGCAGATCTCGGCGGCGATCTCGCTCTTCATCTGCGCGACCGTGCCGAAGGCCGAGGAGGAGCTGACATCGACCACCAGCATGACGGTCAGCTCGCGCTCCTCTTCGAAGATCTTGACGAAGGGATGGCCCATGCGCGCGGTGACATTCCAGTCGATGGTGCGGATGTCATCCCCCGGCAGGTATTCGCGCACCTCGGAGAATTCCATGCCCCTGCCCTTGAAGACCGAGTGGTATTCCCCGGAAAAGACATCGTTGACCAGCCCGCGGGTCTGGATCTCGATGCGCTTGACTTTTTTGAGTATCTCTTTTGGAATCATCTATCTGTCACCTGTTGCCTGCGCCGGTCCCGAGGGCCGCCGATCAGGGCACCTCCACTTTGTTGATGATCTTGCGCACCACGTCTTCCGCGGTGATCTCCTCGGCTTCGGCCTCGTAGGTGATGATGACGCGGTGGCGGAGCACATCCATGGCGATGGAGCGGATATCCTCGGGCGTGACATAGCCGCGGCGGCTAAGGAAGGCGTGGGCCTTGGAGGCCATGCTGAGATAAATCGAGGCGCGCGGGGAGGCCCCGTAGGCGATCAGATCGGCCAGCTCATCCAGGCCGTACTCCTTCGGCTTGCGCGTGGCAAAGACGATATCGACGATATAGTTTTCGATCTTGGGATCGATATAGACCTCATGCACGGCGCGGCGGGCGTTGATGATCTCCTGGGGAGTGACCACCGCACCGGCCTCCGGCAGATCGACGCGGGTCATGCGGCGCATGATCTCCAGCTCCTGGTTGCGGTCGGGATAACCGACCGAGAGTTTGAGCATGAAGCGGTCCACCTGGGCCTCAGGCAGGGGATAGGTCCCCTCCTGCTCGATCGGGTTCTGGGTGGCCAGGACCAGAAAAGGGGCCGGCAGGGGAAAAGTGGTATCGCCGATGGTCACCTGACGCTCCTGCATCGCCTCGAGCAGGGCCGACTGCACCTTGGCCGGGGAGCGGTTGATCTCGTCGGCGAGGACGAGGTTGGAGAAGATCGGACCCTTTTTGGTGGAGAAAGAGCCGCTCTTCTGGTCGTAGATCATCGTGCCGATGATGTCGGCGGGCAGCAGATCCGGCGTGAACTGGATGCGCTGGAACTGGGTCTTGATCGCTGCGGAGAGGGACTTGACGGTCATGGTCTTGGCCAGACCGGGCACGCCCTCCAGCAGGATGTGGCCATCCGCCAGCAGACCGATGAGCAAACGTTCAATCATATAGCTTTGGCCGACGATCACCTTGCCAACCTCGGCGGTGATCTTTTCGACAAAGGCGCTCTCGCGTTCGATTTTAGCCTGGATGGCCTGAATGTCGATGTTCATTGCTCCTCCATTGATTGATTCATCGCGCAAAGGCGAATGAACAGAACACTATAATTTATATGTTGACTAGTCACTTTTCTTTGCGCTCTCCGCGCCTCCGCGCGGTGCTGTATCTGTGCCGAGCATCCCCTCCAGAATCGTATAGGCGCGCTCGAGCTCGCTGCGGATCTGTGCAGCCCCGGAAAACTTGGCGACATCCGCGCTCTTGAGGACGGCGAGGGCGTTCTCGATCACCCGCTCATCGGCCCCGGCCTCGGTCATGAGCCCGCGCACCTCGGAGGTGGTGGCGCTGATCAGGGGCAGGCTGTATTTTTCAGCCAGGTAACGGCGCAGCACTCCCGCAAGACGGCCGAAGGCGGCGTTGACGTCGAGATCGGGTGCGCGCAGCTCCACCTCCGCCCTGAGCCGCTCCCCATATTTTTGTTCCAGGGTCACCTGGCTGGCCAGGCGCTCGCGGGCGAGGCGCTCGGCCTCAGCCCGCCTGGCGCGGATCCGCCGCAGCAGAGACCAGGCGATCAGGGCGATAAACAAAAGAGCGGCCAAAATGACCAGCCACAGCCTGGAAACCGGCTCAGGCAGGGGATCGACCACCTTGAGCTCCAGGCGGCTGCTGTTGAGGCGGTACTCCTTGCCGGTCTCCCGGTCGGCATAGCGGATGACGATGCCGTCGACGTAGGCCATGCCGAGGCCGTCGGGCCTGACGGTGTACTGGTACTCCTGCCGGGCGATCTTGAGGCCGCCGACGACCTGGACCTGATTGGCACTGGCGGTACCGATGATGCTGAGGTTCTCGACCAGGGGATTTTCGAAACGGGTGATCTCGTAGCGATCAAGATCGCCGGCCCACTCCAGGCGGATGGTCACAACCGCGGTGCGGTTCTGCGGCACCTCGGTCGGAGCGGCCGAGGCGGAGACCCGGATCCCCTCCTCCTCACCCTGCGCCTGCAGGGGAGCGATCCCCAGGGAAGAAAATAAAATGGCTGCTGCCGCGGCGATACGGAATATGCGCATTCAATTCCTCCAGGCAACAAAAAACCGATAAAAAGGCTGAAGCGGTGGTGTCGCCATTCGATCGGCTGTGATTCTCTGTGCCGCGGAATGCGGCACAGAGAAAATATCAGAGGGGGTTATTGCTGGGCGGCGGCATCCGGGGCGGGGGTGCCCAGCTGCAGCTCAAGTTCGCTGATGTCCTTGCCCAGGTGGTCCAGTTCCCATTTAACCGAGGAGGCCAATTCATGCGTCGGCCATTTCTTCAAAAACTCCTGATAATACTTTTTCGCCTTATCAAAGTCCTTGATATCATTGGCGTAACGGTAACCGATCATGAAACTGGATTGGATGATGTAGTTGCTCTTGGGGTATTTGCTGATCAGCTGCTTGTAGGCCTCAACCGACTTTTGATAGTCCTTGAGGTTGTTGGCGTAGAGCACGCCGAGACGATAGAGGGTCTCGTCGGCGCGCTTGGACTTGGGGTAGGCCTTGACCAGACGCGCATACATATCTGCAGCCTCTTTCCACTGTTCGCGGCTCTCGAAATCCGAGGCATTGGCGCGCAGCTGATCTTCAGTCATTTTCTCGCCGCAGCCGGTCATCATTACAGCAACGAGCAAAACGGCTAATAGTCCAAACCAGTGTTTCATCGCAACTCCTCCGCTGGAATTCATTCGTGAATGTGTTGTAAACGTGCCCTGGAAAGGTAAAGTTCCACAATTTTCCAACTTAAACACTTTTGCGTATAAAATCAAGTTTTTTATCCCTTACAACCACCTGTACGGTACTTCCTGCCGGAAAGTCACCCTCGAGCAGGCGGATGGCCAGGGCATCGGCCATCTCGCGCTGGATGAGCCGTTTCAGGGGACGCGCGCCGAAGGCGGGATCGTAGCCATGCTCCGCCAGATACTCTTCCACCTCCGGGGTCACCTCCAGCTGGAGCTCCTGGCGCTCGAGCAGCCGTTGCAGCTGCTTCATCTGCAGGCGGGCGATCTGCTTGATCTCCTCGCGCCGCAGGGCATGGAAGACGATGACGTCATCGATGCGGTTGAGAAATTCCGGACGCAGGGTGTTCTTGAGCAGGCCCAGCACCTCCTCTCGGACCTCTTCGTGGATCTTCTTGCGGTTCTTCTCACTGATTTCCTGGGAGCGCTCCATGATCTGCTGTGCTCCGAGGTTGGAGGTCATGATGACGATGGTGTTCCGAAAGTTTACGGTCCGGCCCTGGTTATCAGTGAGGCGCCCCTCATCCAGGACCTGGAGCAGGACGTTGAAAACCTCGGGATGGGCCTTTTCAATTTCGTCGAGAAGCACGACCGCGTAGGGCCGCCGCCGCACCGCTTCGGTGAGCTGGCCGCCCTCATCATAGCCGACATAGCCGGGAGGCGCGCCGATCAGCCGCGAGACCGCATGGCGCTCCATGTACTCGGACATGTCGACGCGCACCATGGCGCGTTCGTCGTCGAAGAGGAACTCCGCCAGAGCCCGCGCCAGCTCGGTCTTGCCGACGCCGGTCGAGCCGAGAAAGATGAAGGAGCCGATGGGACGGTTGGCGTCCTGCAGCCCCGCCCGGCTGCGGCGGATGGCATCGGAGACCGCCTCCACAGCCTCATCCTGGCCGATGACCCGCTCGTGCAGCCGCTCTTCCATATGCAGCAGTTTCTGCTTCTCGCTCTCGAGCATGCGCGTGACCGGAATGCCGGTCCATTTGGAGACCACCTCGGCGATATCCTCTTCATCGACCTCCTCCTTGAGCATGCGAAGGTCCTTCTGGAGGTCGATCAGCCTGGCGTTGGCCGCCTCAAGCTGTTTCTGCAGTTCGATGAGACGGCCGTATTTGAGCTCAGCCGCCTTTTCAAGCAGGCCGTCGCGTTCGGCGGCAGCGGCATCGGTCCTGGCCTGTTCGATCTGCCCCTTGACGGCGCGGATCTCGGCGATCTGGCTCTTTTCCATCTCCCAGTGTGCACGCAGGGTCGTGCGCTGGGTGGAGAGCTCGGCCAGCTCCCTGTCGACCTCTTCGAGGCGCTTGTGCGAGGCGGGATCCTCCTCCTTCTTCAGGGCCTGACGCTCGATCTCGAGCTGCTTGCTGCGGCGTTCGACCTCGTCGAGCTCGGCCGGCATACTGTCGATCTCGATGCGCAGTTTGGAGGCCGCCTCATCCATGAGGTCGATGGCCTTGTCGGGCAGAAAACGGTCGGCGATATAGCGGTCGGCGAGGGTGGCAGCGGCCACCAGGGCGTTGTCCTGGATGCGTACGCCGTGATGGACCTCGTACTTTTCCTTGAGGCCGCGCAGGATGGAGATGGTCTCCTCGATGGAGGGGGGATTGACGAGGATGGGCTGGAAGCGCCGCTCCAGAGCGGCATCCTTCTCGACATGCTGGCGGTATTCGTCGAGGGTGGTGGCGCCGACGCAGCGCAGCTCGCCGCGGGCGAGGGCCGGCTTGAGCATAT
>ERZ795059.4134-NODE-4134-length-13758-cov-5.126104_pt1 | contig 13758 bp, 12 predicted proteins | sample MGYA00375143_ERZ795059 | MGnify/ENA primary metagenome ERZ795059 (study PRJEB30188, sample SAMN05720168) | activated sludge metagenome | isolation source: Anaerobic digester | place: USA | collected 2015-01-07 ... | reverse complement strand
GCGCGATCAGCAGGCGCTGGTGCGTTTGGCGCAGTGGGCGTTGCGGTTCAGTCCGCTGGTCGAGCCCATGCCGCCGGACACGCTGCTGCTCGACATCACCGGATGTCAGTTGCTCTTCGGAGGAGAAGAGAACATTGCGCGTCAGGCTGTGGCGGGCCTGGCGCGCTACGGTTTTCAGGCGCGGGCGGCGATCGCCGACACGGTCGGCGCCGCGTATGCGCTGGCGGCGGCGGGCGGTACGGCGATTCAGATTGCGCCCGCGGGGCAGTTGAGCGCCTGCTTGGCGCCGTTGCCGCCGGCGGTGTTGCGCATTGAACCGCGGGTCGTCGCGCGTCTGGACGCGCTCGGCGTCCGCAGCGTCGGCGATCTGCTGATGTTGCCGCGTGCGTCGTTGCCGGCCCGCTTTGGTGCCCGGCTCGTGTTGCGTTTGCAGCAGGCGCTGGGCGAGGCGCCGGAGCCGGTCTCGCCGTATCGCCCGGAAGAAGTGCCGAGCGCGGCGCTGCCGTTCGAGGCACCGGTCACGGACGGACAGGCAGTCGCGTGGGCGGTCGAGCGGCTGCTGGCGGAGCTGTTCACGCAGTTGCGCCGACGGGAGCTGGCGCTGCGGCGGCTGGTGTGCGTGCTGTATGGCGAGCGCATCCCGCCGCGCGTGGTCACCATCGGGCTGGCGCGGGCATCGCGCGTGCCGGAGCATGTCGGGAAGCTGCTGCACCAGCGCCTGGAGTCGGTGGATCTGGCGCCCGGCGTAACCGGCCTGCGCCTGGTGGCTCGCGAGACGTCGCGCTGGACCGCCGGGCAGATCGGGCTGTTCGAGCCGTGCACGCCGGACGATGACGAGGCCTCGGTTGCCTGGTGGATCGCGTCGTCGGGCGTCTGGGGTATGACGCGGTGGTGCGGCCGCGGTTGCTGGATGATCATCAGCCGGAGAGGGCGTTTCGGTATGTATCGGTGGCCGAGGCAGGTTGTGCGGCGGAGGCGGGTACGGAGGAGACGTATGCGTATGTTCCGGCCCGGCCGGTGTGCCTATTTGCGCGGCCGGTGCCGATTCGCGTGATTGCGCTGGTGCCCGACGGGCCGCCGACGTGGTTCTGGTATTCGGGGCGCGAATACCGGGTGGCTAGCACCCGGGGTCCGGAGCGGCTGGAAACAGCGTGGTGGCGTGGCCCGGACATGCGCCGCGACTATTTTCGCGTGACGGCGGAGACCGGCGCGCAATTCTGGATTTTCCGCGCCCTGATCGAAGGGCAGTGGTTCCTGCACGGCGTGTTCGCGTAAAAAACCGCGGCGCGGCGGTTCCAACATGGCGTGTGGTTTCTAATGGGCGGCCTGCCGCGCTTATGCTCTACTGCACATGGCCCGGTGCCCAACGGCGCCCCAACCGCGAGGAGAAGCCGCATGACCGCACGCGACAGCGAACTATGCCTGCAAGAAGAGTTGCTGCTTCTGCTGCTGCGCGATGAGAAGGGTACGGTGGATCACCGCGCCGGCATGTACCAGTTCACGCTGGGAGGGGCCCTGCTCGCCGAACTGCTGCTGGCGGAGCGCGTGACCATCGCCGACGAAAAACGCCGGTTTGTCACCGTTGTGGAACCCGCGCTGCTGGGTGAACCCGTGCTCGACGACTGCCTGACGCGCCTGCGCGACGCAAAACGCCGGGCGAAAGCCGAGACCTGGGTTGCGCGTTTCGCCAACCTGCGCCGCCTGCGGCACCGCGTCGCGGCCGGGCTGTGCCGCCGCGGCGTGCTGCACGAGACCGAGGACCGCATCCTGTGGATCTTCACGCGCCGGCGCTACCCCGAGCGCGATCACCGCTACGAGCAGCGCATCATCAGCCGCCTCGACCGGGCGATCTTCAGCGATACGCAGCAGGTTGACGCCCGTACGGCCGCGCTGGTCGCGCTCGCGGACAGCGGGCATCTGTTGCCGATCGTGTTTGAGAAAAAGCGGCTGCGCGAGCGCCGCGCGCGGATCAAGGCCGTGGCCGCCGGCGACTATTCCAGCCGCGCGGTCCGCGCCGCGGTGCAGGCCGCCCGCGCCGCCGCCCAGGCGGCGATGGCCGCCGCGGTAATCGCGGCCACGGCAGCGTCGACGAGTTGAGATCCCGTAGCGGGTGCTACGCCCCCAGCTCGCGGCTGCGGTGAAAGGCGGCCTCAACGCCGGCGATGATGTGCTCAAAGACCTGGCTGTCGCGCATGGACGCGAGCGCGGCCGCCGTGGTGCCGCCCGGCGAAGTTACCTTTTCGCGCAGTGTGCCGGGGGCCTCACCGGACTCGAGCATCATGCGTGCCGCGCCAAGCGCGGTCTGTTTCGCCAGCAGGCTCGCATAGTGCGGCGAGAGTCCGATGCGCTTCGCCGCCTCCATGAGCGCTTCCGTGAAAAAGTAGTAGTAGGCCGGTCCGGTCCCCGAGACGGCCGTGACGGCGTCCATGAGAGCCTCGTCGGTGATGTGCACGCTCTTGCCGCCAGCATCGAAGATCCGTTGCGCGCGCAGCAGGTCGGCCTCGCTGGCGTAGCGCCCGGCACACACGCCCGCCATGCCGGCCCCGACGTGCGACGCCAGGTTCGGCATGGTGCGCACCACGCGGGCCTTGATCTGCGGAAAACACTCCTCCAGCGACCGCGTGGAGACGCCCGCCATGATCGACACGACCAGGTGATCCTCGCGGACCAGGTTCGCGAAATCGTGCACAGCGTCGCGATACTGCTGCGGCTTGACGGCCAGCAGAATGATGTAACTCTCGCGCACCAGGTGGCGATTGTCGTCGGTGGTTGTAATGTGAAAGCGCTGCTCAAAAAGCTGGCGGCGCTGTGGGTTCGGGTCCGAGGCGATGATGCGGTCCTCCAGCAGGATGCTGTTGCGGAGGATGCCGTGGACGATGCCCTCGGCGGCATTGCCCGCCCCGATGACTCCGATCTCATACTGCGTGGGCACGGTGCGCTCCTCGCATAAACCCCGCGGCCCGCTCCCGCCGGCCACGCCACTGCGATCTACTCACCGGGTCGCGCTGCCGCGACGGGCGTTACGGGCGTGGCCGGCGGCGTCGGGGCGGGGGACGTGGGTGCCAGCGGGTTGACGGGAGTGTTCGGCATGACGACGGCACTGGCCGGCAACGTCCGCGGCACCACGGTCAGCACGTCGTCAAACAGCCGCCGAATTTCGATCGCCGCGCGCCGGCCGCTGTCGCCCAGCTTCCAGACAACGGTGCCCTTGCCGCAGGCTTCGGCATAGGCCTGTCGGAGACAGAGGCACGTCCGCGCCAGTGGGAACCCGTACTTGCCAACGGCCTCCATCGCGATCTGGGCCAGGCGCGTGCGCGGCTGGACGCGGTTCAGGATCGTCACGACCTGGGGACGCTCCGTACGATGCACGCGCAGCCGGAGGTTGTAGAGCATCCGCGCCGTGCGATACGAGGCGCGCACATCCATCATGGATGGACCGATCGGCAGCAGCACCAAATCGGCCGCCGCCGCCAGCACCACCGTCTCCGCGCTCAGTGCCGCCGGCCCATCCGCGAGCACGACGTCGTAGACCGCACTGAGCCGCGGCAGGCGCTCATTCAGCTGGGCGACCGTCTCGCAGCGCTCGATGCGCAGGCCCGGCGCGGCCTGCGCCAGCCACTCAGACGTGCTCGCCTGGGCGTCGGCGTCGACCACGGCCAACCGAACCCCGCGCTCGCGCAACCAGACGGCGGCGTGGACGGCAATCGTGGACTTCCCCACGCCGCCCTTGCTGTTCGCAACTGCGACAAACATGCCGCCCGGTCCCTAATGTCTGGTTGCAGGTGGCGCCGCGGCACTACGCGGCGCCGCTTCTACGACATGCGGTTCAGGTCCACTGCACGCGGGCGCGATCGGCGGCTCCGCCGTGCGCGGCAGGTGCTCCGTGAAGCGCGTCGCGCCCGGGGCCCGCAGCTCGCCGGCGGGCGCTGCGCCCAGCCGGATCGTGGCCTGCGGTGGCGGCGGACTCTCCGGCGTGTGGCAGACGAACTTGTCGCGCCCCTGCTGCTTGGCGGCGTACATCGCCCGATCGGCGGCGTCGATGAGTTGTCGCGCGTCCCATCCGCGGCACCATTCAGCCGCGCCGATGCTGGCGGCAATCGGCAGCGGCGTGTCCTGGTACTGCGCCGCGTCCTCGTGGATCGAATCCAGCAGCCGCCGGGCGACCTGTTGCGCGCCCTGCAAATCGGTGGCGGGCAGCATAATGATGAACTCGTCGCCGCCGACGCGGGCCGCGCCGTCGAACTGCCGCAGCACGCCGCTGATCCGCCCGGCCAGGTGCCGCAAGAGGCAGTCGCCGGCGGCGTGACCGGCGCGGTCGTTCACGGCCTTCAGGCCGTCGAGATCGAGCATGAGGATGGAGAGCGTGGCGCCGAAGCGCTCGGCGCGGTGGATTTCCTTCTCCAGCGCTTCCATCATCCAGCGCTGGTTGAACAGGCCGGTCAGGCTGTCCACGCGGGCTTCGAGTCGTGATTGTTCGAAGGCGCAGGCGTGGTGCACGGCCCGGCCGAGGAAGGCCAGAATCTCCTCCAGCGGCAGGCCGACCTCGGTCTGGATCGTGCGGGCACAGCCACTGAAGCAGAGCACCCCCCACAGGCGGCCCGCGCTTTGCAGCGGCGCGACCAGGCAAGCCTCGTCCGGGTACGGTCGCGGCACGTCCCGGTTGATACCGTGACTGGCGCGTTGCGCGCCTGCACGGTCCGTGCGGAGGATATGCCCCGTGCGGGCGACCGCCGCCATCAAGCTGGTCTGCACTGCGTCCAGGCGCACGGTCAGATCAATGGGGCGTGTGTGTGTAGTTTCGGCCAGTGTCAGCACGTCCTGGCCGGGGCCGCGCAGGTACAGTGAGGCGTCACGGTAGCCCAGGCGCGGCGGCAGGCTACTCACGCACTGGCGGCACAACGCCTTCAGGTCGAGTTCGAGAAACTCGAGCAGCCACGCCGGCAGCGGGCGGCCACCGCTCGGGCCGACCATCAGCGGCGCGCCGGGTGTCGATGCCGGCACGCCGGCCCAGAGGACCTCGAGCACGGCCGGCGAGCAGGGTTTGCGGATGAAGCGGCCCGCGGCGAGCCCGCCTGGGAGCGGTTGTTGGAATGAATGGAAGTAGACGCGCTGCCGGGCGGTGGGGGCGGCGGTGCCGGGGGTCGTGTCCAGGTCGATCCAGACCTGCGCGACCTCCAACGGGCCGCACTGCGCAACTTCATCCGAGCCAAGGCATTGGAGCAGGCAGCGCGGGGGACGGCGGCGGGCCACCGCGGCCCGGAACGACCGGTCGTCGGTGATCAGCAGCACATCCGTGTGTCGTCCGGGCATCGCAGTTCCACTTTGCGCTTACCAATGCGCTTTATCGGGGGCCGGCAGCAAATAACTGTAGTCCGCGCGCGGTCTCGCCCGCGGCGGGGAAGCGCAATTTTGATGTGCCGACCGGCAGGAATCGACCGATAGGAAGGGGCGCTGCGGCGTCGCGCCGCAGCCGCGCTGAACGTGCAGGATGCAGGTGCAACGCTCAGGATGAGCAAGCCGCGGATGTTCAACTCGCTCGGCGAACTGCTGGCCGGCCGCTGGCAGATTCCGCTCGCGCTGGTGGCGGCGGCGGCGGTCGGGTTCGCGCTCTACCGCGCCAGACCGCAGCCCCCCCAAGTCGACCTGCAGACCGTTCTGACCGACCTCACCGTACTCGAGGAAACCTCCGGCGTGACCGCGGCCGCCAACGCCGCCGCCAATCTGCTGGAGCTGAAGCCGCCCCTGCCGCCCGAGCAGCGCGCCGCGTTGCACGACCGCGTGGCGGAGTTGCTGTTTCGGGCCGAGCGTGATCAGGCCACGCACCGCGCGGAAAACGCCCGCCGGCTGCTGGAGCATGATCGCGCGGCGCAGGCCCTGGGCGTGCCGACCGCGCCGGAGAAGCTGCTGCGCGCCGCGCTGGCGCGGCAGTGGCTCGGCGAAAACGACGCGGCCAGCGCCGGGCTGCAGGCCGCCCTGGCCGCCGGGCTGCGGGCGAAGGATCGCTGGGCGGCGCGGCGGGCACTGGTCGAACTGCTCGTCGGCGACCCGAAACAACGCACGGCGGTGCTGGAGGACGTGCTGCGCGAGGATGACGTCAGCGCGGCCCAGCAATGGTGGGCGCTGCACACGGCGGTGAGCGACGCGCTCGCGGGCGACGACCCCGCCCGGGCGCGGGAGTTGCTCACCGCGTACGGTGACGGGCTGAAGAACTCGGATCTCAAGGGCTACCTGGACTACCTATGGGCGTGCGTGGCGCTGCATGAGGGCCGCCCGGAAGAGGCCGGCCCGATGATGCGCTGGGTGGACACGTGGCTGAAGCGCGGTCGCCGGGCCAGTCAGGAGCTGGATGGGCTCGCGCACCTGCCCAGCCTGAACAGTTGGCTCGCGGGGCGGATTGCCCTGGCGCAGCGCCAGCCGGCCGATGCGCTGGTGGCGTTCGACGAAGCCCTGGAGTTTCACCCGGGTCCGGAGCTGCGGATCGCCGTGCACACCGGGCGCGGACTGGCGCTGGCCGCGCTCGAACAGCATTCCGAGGCGCTGGCCGCGTTCCAGGTGGCCGTGGATGAGGCCCGGCGCGCCCCCGCGCGTCATCAGCGGGCGCTCACCGAGCTCCAGCAGGCTGTCACGCAGCTCGCCTTCGCGCAGCAGTCCGCTCGCAACCGGCCGGCGACGCTCGACTATCTGACGCTGGCAGCCGCGCTGACGCCGGACACGGACCCGGAGAGGCAACTGGAACTGTTCGAGCAGTTGGGCCGCGAATATCAGGCCGCGGCGGCAGCGGAAAGCGATCCAGACGTGCGGCGCCGCGACTGCGGGCAGGCTGGGCACTACCTGGAGCGTGCGGCCCAGCGGGCCCGTTTCGACGAGACGCGCCTGGCGGCGCTGTTGTGGAACGCGGCGAACGAGTACGACCGGGCGGGGCGGGTCCACGACATGCAGCGTATGCTGCGGCAATTCATCGCTGGGCGGACTAACCACCCGGCGATGCCGCGGGCCGTCCTGCAAATGGCCCGCGCGTACGACATGTTCGGCGACGTCGACGGGGCGCTGACCTGGTACCAGCGCGTGATTGACGAGTACCCGCGGCTGGAGGAGGCGGCGCGCGCCAAGGTGCTGCGGGCGGGGGTCCTGGTATCGCTGGGGGTGGAGCATTTCCCGGCCGCCGAGCAGACGCTCACCAACCTGCTCGCCGACGGCAGCGTCGCGCCGAGTGCGGCCGTGTACCGCGACGCGCTGCTGGCGTTGTGCGAGCTGGTTTACCACCAGGAGCGGTTCGCCGAGGCCATCGGCCGGCTGCAGGACTTCCTGGCGCTGTATCCCGAGGATCCGGAGCAGTACCGCGCGCGGTTCATGCTGGCCGACGCGCACCGGCGCAGCGCGTACGTGCTGCGCGACCGGCCGCCGGCCAGCGAGCCCAGCCTGGCGGTGGCCGCGGAGAGCCGGCAGCGCTTCCAGCGCGCCGCGGATCTGTTTGACGAGCTGCTGGGCGATCTGGGCACCGTGGCCCGTCCGGACGCGGCGCTCCGCCTGTATGCGCGGCTGGCCCTGTTCTACCGGGGGGATTGTCTGTTCGAGCTGAACGACCCGGACACGCTGCAGGCGGCGCTGGCCGTCTATCGCGCCGCCGCGGCCCGCTACGACACCGAGCCCGCGGCGCTCACCGCGCAAGTCCAGGCGGCCAACACGCTATTGCGCCTGGGCGACGTGACCGAGGCCGCCCGGGCGGTGGAGCGGGCCCGCTGGCTGCTGCGCAGCATTCCGGCCGAGGCTTTCACGCGACTCAACGGCGGGAGCCGGGCCGAGTGGGAGCAGTTCCTCTCCGTGCTTTCGTCGTCGGACCTGTTTCAGACCGTGTTTGCCGCCCGACCGTGACGGCCCGTGTTCCGCAGAGGAGCAAGCGTATGAGCACCACCCTCACCAGCCAACTGGATCCGAACCGGCTGATTGCCCTGCTCGAGCAACAGCGCGATCTGTACCTGAAGCTGCGCGAGTTGAGCGACAAGCAGCGCTCGATGATCGCGGGCGACCGCCCGGAACTCCTGCTGCACATCCTGCGCGATCGGCAGGACCTCGTGACTTCGCTGGCGCGGCTGAACGACCAGTTGTCGCCGTTCCGCCGCAACTGGGACGCGATGTACTCCGCGCTGCCGGATGAGCGCCGCGCGCAGGCTTCAGGGCTGCTGCAGGAGATCAACGGATTGCTGCGGGTGATCCTGCGCACTGACCAGGAAGACGGCGCGCTGCTGTCGGCCCGCAAGCAGGCCACGGCGCTCGACATCGCCAGCACGACGGGCGGGCGGAGCGTGAACGCCGCCTACGCGCGCCAGGGCGGCGCGGGCGCGGGACCCGCGGCGGCGGATATCACGGGCTGACGCGGTGCGGCCCGCGCGAGACCTGACGGAGTGAATGATGTCGGATGCGCATGACAGCCTGACCGCCACCGCGAGCGGGGGTGGCTTGTCCGAGATCCTGCGCGAGTACATGGACGTCACGGGCCGCCTGCAGCATACGCACCAGGCCCTGCAGCAGGAGGTCGTCCGGCTGCGGGCGGAGCTGGCGGGCAAGGACCGCGAGCTGGAGCTGCGCCGCCGGCTGGCGGCGCTGGGCGAGCTGGCGGCCGGCGTGGCGCACGAGGTGCGCAATCCGCTCGGGGCGATCCAGCTCTACAGCGGGCTGCTGCGCAACCAGTGCGCGACCCACAAGCTGGCGCCCGCGCTCCAGCTCATCGAGAAAATCGACGCCGGCATCCAGGCCATCGAGGCCGTCGTGCAGGACACGCTCGCGCTCGTGCCGCGCGATCGCAAGCTGGCCGCGTGCCGGCTGGCGGAGATCTTCGCGCGGGTGCGCGACGCGACGCTGAAAACGCTGACGGCGTGCCGCGTGGACCTGGTGCTGGACTGCGCCGACGACACCCTCGCGGTGCGGGCCGACCCCGACGGCCTGCAGCGCGTGCTGATCAACCTGGTGGTCAACGCGGCTGAGGCTTCGCCGGCCGGGCGCACCGTCGAGCTGCGCGCCGCGGCCACGACGGACACGGAAGTCGCGCTGGGCGTGCGCGACGAAGGGCCCGGGCTGCCGGAGGAAATCCGGCACCGCATCTTCGACCCCTTCTTCACCACCAAGCAACACGGGACGGGTCTGGGACTGACGATTGCACACCGCCTGATTGACGCGTACGGCGGGCGCCTGACGGCCGGCAACCGGCCGGCGGGCGGGGCGGAGTTCGTGATCACGCTGCCGCGTGCGGCGGCGACCGAGATGGCGGAAGAACCGGATACGACAGCACGGCAGTTTAGCGCCGCGTAGGCCAAGGAGGCCCCATGGCATGCATCTGCGTAATTGACGACCAGGCGATGATGCGGGACTCGCTCGAAGCGACCCTGGCGGCCCGCGACCACAAGGTGCTCGCATTCGAAAACGCCCAGGAAGCGCTCACCATGATCAAGCAGCAGTCGTTTGACGTGGTGCTCACCGATCTGCGCATGCCCGGGCTGGATGGCGTGGGCCTGCTGCGCGAGATGCGCCGCATGGGGATCGACGTGCCGGTGATCCTGATGACCGCGCACGGCTCGGTCGGCAGCGCCGTCGAGGCCATGAAGCTCGGCGCGTTTGACTACATCCAGAAGCCCTTCGACGGCCAGGAGATCGAGATCATCATCGAGCGCGCCCTCCGCGAACGGACCCTGGTGCGCGACAATGAGATCCTGCGCCGCACGATCGAGGACCTCAGCCGCGACCGGCAGCTCGTCGGCGAATCGCCCGGCATGCGGCCCGTGCTCGACAAGATCCAGCGCGTGGCCCAGAGCTCCGCGACCGTGCTGATTACCGGCGAAAGCGGCACGGGCAAGGAGCTGATCGCCCGGGCCATCCACGCCGCCTCGCCGCGCGCGGACCAGCCCATGTTGTGCGTGAACTGCGCCGCCCTCTCGCCGACGCTGCTGGAGAGCGAACTGTTCGGCCACGAGAAGGGCGCTTTCACCGGCGCGGACCGGATGCGCAAGGGCCGCTTCGAGCTGGCGGACGGCGGCACGCTGCTGCTGGACGAGGTGTCCGAGATCGCGCCGCCGCTGCAGGCCAAGCTGCTGCGTGTGCTCCAGGAGCACGAGTACGAGCGCGTGGGCAGCTCGGTGACGCGACGCGTGGACGTGCGCGTCATCGCCACGACGAACCGTGACCTGCGCGACTGGGCGGCGAAGGCCCGCTTCCGCGAGGATCTCTACTACCGGCTGAGCGTGCTGCCGATCGAAGTCCCGGCGCTGCGCGACCGGCGCGAGGATATCCCCCTGCTGATGGACTACTTCATCGGGCACATCGCCGCCCGCGAAGGCCGCGAGCGACCCAAGTTCGCGGCGGAGGCGTTGCGCGTGCTCCAGGAGTACAGCTGGCCCGGCAACGTGCGCGAACTCGAAAACCTGTGCGAGCGCGTCTGCGTGCTGGAGGCCGGCCGCGAAGTCACCGCCGCCACGGTCGCCCCGTTCCTCAACGGCCCGATCAAGACGGCCGTGGCCGCCGCGCAAGGCGTGCAGTATCGCGACGGACAAATCCTGGGCGACGCGGAGCGCGATCTGATCCTGCGGACGCTGGAGCGCTTTGGTGGGCACCGGGAGCGGACCGCCCGGGCCCTGGGGATCGGGCTGCGCACGCTGGGGCTCAAGCTCAAGCGCTGGCGGGAAGAGGGCTCGTTCCAGGAGGAGCGGCGCCGCCGCGCAACCGTGATGGTGTGACGCGGTCCGGCACGCAACTTGCCTGTATCTGGAGAGCCTCGGCCCGTAGCGGACGGCAGGAATGTGGATTGACCGCCTGACAGCCTCGCGCACCATGCACGCCCTCGAGCTGGCGGCGCGCTTCGCGGAACAGCGCCAGCAGGTCCTGGCCGAGAACCTCGCCAACATCGACACCCCCGACTACCAGACCCGGCGGCTGGATCCCAACGCCTTCCAGGCGTCGCTGCACAAGGCCCTGGCGGCGGCCCGCCAGGACGGGCAGCGCCGGCTGAAGCTGCGCGGCAACGCGCAATTCGCGACCGAACCGGACGGCGAAATCCGTGTCCGTCCGGCGACGGAACCGGCCCCCAACGTGCTTTTTCACGACGGCACCAATGCCCGGCTGGAACAGACCCTGACCGACATCAGCCGGAACGCGATGTCGTACGAAATGTCGACCAGCTTGCTGCGCGGCAAGTTCCAGAACCTGCTGCGCGCGATCCGAGGCAGGACTGAATGATCCGTGCGCTGGATATCAGCGGGTCAGCCCTCACGGCCCAGCGCGTCCGACTGGACGTGATCTCCGGCAACATCGCCAATGCCGAGGTCACGCGCCAGGAAGACGGCACCCGTGTGCCCTACCGGCGCCGCTTCGTGACCTTCATGACCGGCGACGGGCAGGGCGGGCCCGGCGTCCACGTGGACGAAGTTGCGCTCGACGCGTCGCCGTTCCGGGAGAAATACGACCCCGGGCACGCCGACGCGGACCCGCGCGGCTACGTTCAACTCCCGAACGTCAGCATCACGATGGAGTATGTGGACGCGCTGGCGGCCAGCCGGGCGTACGAGGCGAACGCCGCGATGGTCGGCGTGACGCGCACGATGATTCAGCAGGCGTTGCGCCTGTTCGCGTAAAGCGCGCGCCCCGCCGGGGCGCCACGGGAGCGCGGAGACCGATATGGTGGATCCGATCTCACCCGAGCGTCTCACGCCGCTGCGGCCGTCGCCGACCCCCGGCGTGGTGTCCTTCGACCGGGAAACGGCGCCGGCGGACTTCGCGACGCAACTGCGCGCGCAACTGGAGCAGGTCAATCGCATGCAGGCCGAGGCGGACGAGGGTATTCAGAACCTGATCGCCGGGCGGAACGACAACATCACCGAGGTGTTGACGTCGGCCCGCAAGGCCGAGGTGGCCTTCAGTCTGCTGATGGAGATCCGCAACAAGCTCGTGGATGCGTACACCGAGCTGAAGCAGCTGCGCGTGTAGCGCGGCGGCGGGGTCCGCGCGGAGCGCGGGTGTGACCGGGTGGGCGGAGCCGGCCCGGGTGCAAGGATGCGTGGCGGCGGAGTCCGCCCGGAGTGACCAGGATGGGCGCACTCCAAAAAACGATGGCCCAGGTCGTGGCGCGCCTGCGCGACATCAACACGTCGCAACGGATCGCGCTGCTGCTGGGCGGGGCCCTGGTGGCCATCTCCCTGCTCTGGCTGGTCCAGTGGGCCGCCCGCCCGGAGATGGTGCCCCTGCTCGACCAGGACCTGCAGGCCGAGGAGATCACGCAGCTCCGGGGCGGCCTCGAGACGCTGGGCGAGCGCAACGAGCTGCGCGGCAGCCGGGTCTACGTGCGCGCCGCCGCGAACCGCCAGGCGCTCATCGCCCAGTTGCAGCAGCAGGAGAAGCTCCCCGCCAACACCAGCACCGCCTTCTCCAACCTCGTCAAGCAATCCGACCCGTGGATCTCGATGGAGGAGAGCAACCGCCGCTGGACCTTCGCGCTCCAGCAGGCGCTCGAGCAGGTGCTGCGGCAATTCAACGGCGTCAAGAGCGCCAGTGTCTTCCTGAACCTCGGAACGCACGCCAAGGCGTTCACGCGCACCCCGCCGCCCAGTTCGGCCAGCGTCACGCTGACGATGAAGCAGGACGCCGAGGTCCCGCGGCCGCTGGCCCTCGCTGCCGCCCGCCTGGTGTCCGGGGCGGTCAGCGGCCTGCCCGTGCACAACGTTGAGGTGGTCGATGCCGCGACGGGCCGCGTGGCGCTCGACTGGGACGGCGAGCAGGACGTGGGCACGCAGCTTGAACGCCGGCTGGCGAAAGAGGAGCTGCGCTACGCCGAGAAGATCCGCCAGCAGGTCCCCGACGCCAAGGCCCTGGTCAGCGTGCAGGTCGAGCTGAATTCCACCACGACCAACACGCAAACGGAGCAGCCGCTCAAGGGCATCCCGAAGACGGAGCGCACGACGCGCCAGGAGACGAGCCGCGGCCGCCAGGCCGACGTGCCGGGCGTGCAGGCCAACGTCGGGCTGACGGCCGGGGGCAGCGGCAGCGTCGAGACGCAGTCCGAAGAGACGTCCGAGACCGAGACCGAGGTGGGCCTGGCGCGCAAGGTGGAGGCCACGCCCGCGGGTGAGGTCCAGAAGGTCACCGCGGCCATCAGCCTGTCGCACACCTATCTCGAAGGCGTGTTGCGGCGCACCGGCGTGGCCGCGGACCCGCCCACCGACGCTCAGATCGAAGAGGTCTTCCAGCGCGAGCGGACGCGCCTGCTGGCGCAGGTGGTCCAACTGGTGAAACCGCAGGTCGAGGACAACGTCGCGATTTCGCGCTACTACGACACGGCGGGCGAGGCCGCCGGGGCAAGCAAGGCGGGGACCCTCAACGAAACACTCGACCTGGTGCGGAGCTACGGGCCGCAATCCGGGCTGGGGCTGCTGGCGCTCGTGGCGCTCGGGCTGATGCTGCGGATGGCGAAGCGTTCGGACACGGCCGAGTCGTTCGGGCTCGAGCTGGGGCTGCCGAAGGAGGCCATCGAGGCGGCGCGGGCAGCGGCGCAGGACGTGTCGCGGGTCGCCGGACGCCCGGGCGCGGCGGGCGGACGCCGGGGCGGCGGCGCGGGCGGCGCGCACACGGTGGACAGCGGCCTGCCGACGGTGGAGGCCACGCTGGCGCCCAGCATCGAGAGTGCCGCGATCACGGAGGGCATGCTGGTGGCCCAGGAGGTAGATCCGGCCACGGTGCAGACGCGGAAGATGCTCGAGCAGGTCGCGCAGATGGTCGAGA
>ERZ795059.4132-NODE-4132-length-13761-cov-6.428790_pt1 | contig 13761 bp, 13 predicted proteins | sample MGYA00375143_ERZ795059 | MGnify/ENA primary metagenome ERZ795059 (study PRJEB30188, sample SAMN05720168) | activated sludge metagenome | isolation source: Anaerobic digester | place: USA | collected 2015-01-07 ... | reverse complement strand
AGAGCGCTTCCATGGCATGGAAGAGGTCAAGGGTTCAAGTCCCTTATGGTCCACATAGGAGCAGCCGCTACGTGGCTGTTTTTATAATTCAATAATTTAATAATCATCATTAGATCATTTATTCTTTTAAATAAAAAAACATTGAATCATGTTCTGCGCAGAACATTCTATTTAATGATATTCACAGGCACTATCTAATAAGTCCACGTTTTCTTGGACTTATCTTTTTATTTTAGCTAGTTTTAAATAAGTTATTATAATAGTAAAATTTGTGGAAAAACTGTTGTTATGTAGACATTTTAGCAAGATTATTAGGCAAATCTCGTTATTTGATTTTACTTAAAAAAGAAACTATAATTAATATACGATTAATTAATTGTCGTCCTGTCGGGATGGCATTTTTATAAAAATATGTACGACACCATTATTATTGGCTCTGGGCCAGCCGGCATGACCGCGGGTATTTTTGCGGCCAGAAGGGAAATGAAGACTTTGATTATTGGTAAAGAGGCTGGCGGGCAGCTGGTTTGGGCAAGTGAAATAGAAAATTATCCCGGCTTTTCAAATATTACTAGCTTAGAGCTAATCCAGCGCATGAAAGAACAAACAGAAAAGTCAGGCGCAGAAATAAAATATGACGAAGTTAAGGCTATAAAACAGAATAATGACGGTAGTTTTACTCTAGCGACTGTAAGGGAAACTTATCAAACAAAAACAATTATTGTAGCTATGGGGCTGTCTCCAAGGCGTCTGGAAGTGCCAGGAGAAGTCGAATTTAACGGCAAAGGCGTTTCTTATTGCGCTAATTGCGACGGGCCTTTCTATAGGGGCAAGAAGGTGGCGGTGATTGGCGGAGGGAATTCCGCCCTGGATGCGGCCGAGGTAATGTCTAAAATAGCCAGCCAGGTTTATCTGATCCATCGTCGCGATTCTTTTAAGGCTTTTGAGGATTTAATCAAAGAAGTTGAAGCCAGGGACAATATCAATATCCGGTTTAACACTGAAACCAAGGGGATAGAGGGTAATGGGAAAGTGGAAAAGATCAGGGTTTTTGATCATAGCTTCCAAAAAGAAGAAGAAATTGAGGTAAATGGAGTTTTTGTGGAGGTCGGTCGCATTGCCAGCACAGATTTAGTGGCTGATTTTGTAGAAAGAGATACTAGGAGTCAGATTATCATCAATGAAAGGGCTGAAACCAAGACCCCGGGTGTGTATGCCGCTGGAGATGTTACCAATTGTGAGTTTAAGCAGATTACGGTAGCCATGGGCCAAGCAACTGTGGCTGCTTTGAGCGCCTATCAGTATTTACAAACAAAGACTCAGCTGGAGGCTTAGCTTTTGTCTGTATAATATGTCCGTATTTTTTGCTATAATATAATAGCAGATATTTAAATATGGATAAAAAAATACATCTTGTAGCCGCTGACATGGGATACGGCCATCAGCGCGCCGCCTTTCCTTTATTTGATTTGTCCGGCGGGGAGATAATCACGATTAATAACTATCCTGGAATTCCGGAAAAAGAGCGCGATTATTGGCTTAAAAGCCTCAAATCATACGAAAAAATATCTCGCTTGAAAAAAGTGCCGCTTTTAGGCAAGGCGGTCTTTTCTTTAATGGATGCTTTTCAGAAGATAAAGCCTTTTTATCCTTTTCGCGATCTTTCGGCACAGACTATCCAGCAAAAATTTTTTAGAGAGTCAATCGAGGGAGGCCTTGGCCGTGCTTTGATTGAAGAATTAAATAAAGATCCTCTACCTTTTGTGACCACTTTTTTCGTCGCCGCTTATATTGCCGAATACCATGGGTATAAAGGAGAGATATATTGTATTATTTGCGATGCGGATGTTTCCCGGGCCTGGGCCCCACTCTATCCTCAAAACAGCCGGACTAATTTTTTGGCGCCGAATGAAAGAGTGAAAGAAAGGCTTGCCATGTATGGAGTTAAGGAAGAGAAGATATTTATTACCGGTTTTCCTTTGCCAGAAACAAACGTCGGCGAGGACAAAAGTATTATTAAACAAGATCTGGCCAAGCGCCTTAGCCGGCTTGATCCATCTGGCAACTATCGGCAGCAGTATCAGGCTTTAATAGAAGATTTAGAAACAGACGATGATTCAAGATTAAGCCTGCGAGAAAAGAAGGGGCCTTTGAATATTACATTCGCTGTGGGCGGAGCAGGGGCTCAGAAAGAAATCGGCCGTGCTTTATTAGACCGCTTAGCTTCGGGGATAAAGTCCGGGGCCTATCATCTTAATTTGGTAGCGGGCAGTCGGCCGGAGGTGAAGGATTATTTCATTGACGCGATCAGAGAATCCGGCCTCTCAGAGGGCAACGGGGTCGATATAATTTTTTCTCCTGATAAATTTGATTATTTCAAGCTGTTTAATAAGTTGATGAGGCAGACTGACATACTTTGGACTAAGCCATCAGAACTCTCTTTCTATGCTGGGCTTGGCTTGCCGATAATAATGGCTTCCCCAGTCGGCTCCCAGGAAGACTTTAACCGGGAATGGCTTTTATCAGTTGGCGCCGGAATTGATAATTTAGATCCGCGCTATGTTGATGAATGGTTGCCTGACATTTTGGAATCCGGCCGCTTAGCCAGGGCGGCTATGGACGGGTTTTTGAATGCCGAATCTTTAGGAACTTATAATATTAAAAAATTAATTTTAAAAAATTAATTTATGTCTTGGGTAGCAGTGGCCTTATCTGCCTATTTTTTGCTAGCTATAGCCAATTTATTGGATAAGTTTTTGGTTGATAACGTGATCCGCAATAGCCGCGCCTATGCTTTTATCGCCTGCTTGCTCAGCGCGTTAGTTTTCTTGGCGGCGCCCTGGTTTTTGCAATGGCCTGGCTTAGGCCTTTTTCTTTTTAATATCTTGATTGGCGCCATTTTTGCTGTTGCCCTCTGGATGCTATATGAGTCGTTACGTCGGGGCGAAGCCTCGCGAGTCCTGGTTTTTATCGGCGGTGCCACTCCGGTTTTTTCCGTTTTCTTTTCAACCTTGTTCTTCAAGGAAACATATTCTTATAGTCAATGGGCAGGCATTGTCACTTTATTGATTGGCATATTCGTCATCGCCTTCTTGCCAGTTGAAAGAAGTTTTCTAGCCAGGGTATCTTCAAAGCTCGGCTTAACGGGCAAGACGGGCGCCGGCGGGTTGATAGCCGCCCTGATTTCCGCTTTGGCTTATTCCCTTTATTTTGTTCTGAGCAAACAAGCTTACCTCTCCCAGCCGTTTTTTAGTGCTTTTATTTGGACGCGCCTAGGCTCGCTTATTTTTGTCTTATTTTTTCTCTTTATAAGGGCTGATCGTTTGGCTATTCGAAATCTTTTTCAGCGTTCTGGTCCCAAGCGCGGAAAGTTATTGGTTATTTTAAATCAAGGCCTAGGATCCGCCGGTTTTATTTTGCAGAATTATGCAGTTTTTCTCGGATCAGTCGCCCTGGTCAATGCTCTTCAAGGAGCCCAATACGCATTTCTTTTGGTGATTAGCGCCGGCTTGGCGATCGTCAAACCGAAGCTGCTCAAAGAAAGCTTTTCTTGGCGCATAATTTTTCAGAAATTGGCTGCAGTCATGGTTATTGGTCTTGGTTTATATTTCATCACCTTATGAACATGAAGAAAAAAGCCCAGAAAGACAAGCAAAGTAAGTTCGGGCGCCACGGCATTGTTTGGACCCTGGTTATATTAGCCCTTTTTTTCTTATTTGCTTGGGCCTTCAAGTTTGGACGCCATTATCCATGGAAGATTGATATTGATAATCACAAGCCAGGCTATTTTGGCGTCACTTTTTCTACCAAATTTTGCCAGGAAATGGGACTTGATTGGCGCGAGGTTTTTCGAGCCGCTCTAGACGACCTGTCGGTTAAGCATGTCCGCTTGCCGATATATTGGGATGAGATAGAGAAAGAAGAGGGGAAGTTCGATTTTTCCACCTATGATTACATAATTGCCGAAGGGGCAAAACGGGACGTGAAGTTCATCGCCAATATTGGCTGGCGCCTGCCTCGCTGGCCGGAGTGCCATGCTCCGGAATGGGCCAGCCATAAAAGCTTGTCAGCCACTCAAGCCAGGGCGATAAATATGATTAGGGAGGTGGTTAATCATTATAAGGAAGAGCCCGGTATCGTCGCTTGGCAACTGGAAAATGAGCCTTTTTTTAACGCTTTCGGCGTCTGTCCGCCAAGCGACGACTGGTTTTTTGCTCAGGAACTGGAGGCTTTGAAAAAGCTTGATTCGCGTCCGGTAATTATTTCTGCTACCGGCGAGCTTAGCGCCTGGTTTAAGGAGGCTAGGCTGGCCGACATTTTTGGCACCACCGTATATCGGGTCGTTTGGGGGCCGATAGGTTATGTCCGTTATCCCATCCCGGCCTGGTTTTATCGCTTCAAGGCCTGGCTGGTCGGCATTCCTCAAGAAGACCGCTTGATTATTGAGCTGCAGGCCGAGCCCTGGGTGCCGGCTGGCAGCATCATCTACTTGCCAGAATCGGAAGCGACCAAGTCATTTAATGTCGAGCAGTTTAAAGCCAATCTCCAATATGCCATAAATGTTGATTTTCGTCAGGCATATCTCTGGGGCGTAGAGTGGTGGTATTGGCAGTATCAGAACGGCAACCCGGAGTATTGGCAGATAGCCAGGCGAATTTTTGACTAATATGTTGTCTATCGTCATCCCCACTTTAAATGAAGAAAAGTATTTACCCCAGCTTCTTCAATCTATTCAAAGCCAGGAGTTTTCCGATTATGAAATAATAGTTTCCGATGGCGGCTCGCAAGATCGGACTGGCGAAATAGCTAAAAGTTCCGGCTGTCGCTTAGTATCTGACTCAGCTCATCGCCACCCGGGCTGGCAAAGAAATATCGGGGCGGCTGCGGCTTTAGGAGACACCCTTCTTTTTTTAGATGCGGATTCTTATTTGCAGCCGGGATTCCTGGGCGATGTCGTGTCTGAATTCCAATCAAGAGATTTGGCGGTAGCGGGTTTTGCTATTAAGTTTTATCCTAACTCTCCACTTTATTCTTTATTCGCCTTGTTTTTCAATGCCTTTCTGAGGCTTCGTCAATATTATTCTCCGAGTGCGGTTGGCGCCGGCCTTTTGGCTAAGAAATCAGCCCATGATCAAGCCGGCGGATTCGATACGAGCATCATTTTGGTTGAAGATTACGATTATTGTGTCCGTCTCTCCCGTTTTGGAAGATTCCGTATTTTAAAGAGCCACCGCCTCCTTTATTCTTCCCGTCGTTTGAAACGTGATGGAGACTGGAATACCTTGGGCCGGTGGCTGAAGATGGGCCTGTATACCATATGCAAGCGGCGGATTAGGGAGAAAGTAATTAAATATGACTTCGGTAAGTTTTAAAAGTATTTTTTCCGGTTCAGACGCTTGGTTTAGGCTTCTTTTAGCTGCAGTTTTTCTGTCAGCTGGAATTTTTCGCATATTTAATCCAGCTGCGGCTAGCCTGGAAATGCAGCTTCTTGGCCTGCCCGTGGCCCTGTCTTGGTTGGTGATGGTGTTAGAAATAATTACTGGTATAAGTTTACTGCTTAACTTTAAGACGAGGTTGATTAGTTTGGTTTTAGTTATTTTCGTTCTATTATCGCTTATCTGGGCTATTATTAAGGACGGTTCCGATATTTTGGCCGGGGCAGGCGAACTTTTTGTTTTTGACCTTAATCCGACAGATTTTTTTCTTCATTTAATTTTCTTGATTATTTTATTTTTTTTAGCCAATAAAAGTCAAGAAAATTGATTTTATAAAAAATTTGAGCTATATTAGTATATAAGATATTAATTTATAAATTTATGAAGTTCGAAACAAGCAGCCCTTCGGTTGACCAGAGGCCAGTTGAAGACAACTTGGCTCTAGAGGCAGAGAATGAGGTCGATACCGCCGAATTGGCTAATAAACTTCTGCAAAATGAACAGGAGGTAGTCAGGCTCACCTCCCTTAATAAAAAGCAGGACGAAGTTATTTATCAAGACACCCTTGATTCAATTAAGGCCGAGTCTGGCGCGCAGGAAAAGAACGAAGCTGAGGCAAGGAGGGCGCATCGGACAGATTTTACCAAGCGAGCCCTCCAAATGGTGATAGATAATTTACAGAATAAGATAGATAAGAAGGGTTTGGCCGGATTACTTACACCCAAAAAAGAGTTGGCTGGAGATATTAATGGATTAAAATTTCTGCAAGCTCAAGAGAGGGCGGGTTTCAATGTGGAAATGCTTTTTGCCTATCCTTCGGTTGGCAAATTAGCTGATTCCGTTGTTAAGAAAGAGATTATTTCCATGATTAAGTCTGAATTTGACGAGCAGGATCAGCAAGTTTTTGAGGGTAATGAACAGGTTAGAAATCAGGTTGGTCGTCGGATGAGTAGCATTTCCGCTGGATAGACATATTCAGCAGATGATAAAAAATTGCCCCCACAGGGCAATTTTTTGTATGAGCGGGTAAGCGGAATCGAACCGCCATCTTCAGCTTGGAAGGCTGACATAATAAACCATTATACGATACCCGCAACTCAGGTATTCTATAGCAAATAATTATTCTGGTCAATGGCTTTTAGCGCGTATCTCGGATTGATAGAACCGCGGCCAAGCCGAATAGGACAATGACCGAGAGGAAGAGAAATAGGAAGGGGAGAGGAAAGAAACTAAGGATTAATATGGCCAGAGCCGGACCGAGGATATAGCCGAGGGGGGCGCTGGCTCTAAAAATATTAATATGGCTGATGTCCTTGGCGTCTATTATTTTGAAGAAATATGATTCACGCATCGCTTCTATTAAGGCGGCGCCGACACGGCTGGAAAAAAGAACCAGGGCCCAGAGCCAAATAATCGGTTGTTTAATTAAAAAGAAAGAAAGCAAAGAGAGACTGAGGACAATGAAGCCGCCGGTCAATATTTCTTTCTCCCCAAAGTATTTATCTGCCAGGATTCCGGCCGGGATTTCCAGAATAACGAAGGGGACCAGCATTAAGGAGAAGATCGGGCCGAGTTGGGCCCAACTCAATCCAAGGGTTTGGTGTAGATAAAAGGGGATGTAAACAACGGCTGAGCTGTAGAATATTTGTAGGAGCAGGGAAATAAAGAATATCCCCCGCAGATTGTTATTTTGCCAAGTTTCAATCAGAGCCGATTTAAGCGTTTTTTGGCTATATCTAGTTTGATCGCGCAGGCGCTTGTTTTGGAATAGGACAATCAGGTATATGGGCAGAACCAAGCAAGCGGCAATGAAAAATGGCAGGCAATAATCGCCAATAGAAATTAGGTAACTGGATAAGCTGGGGGCAATAATCCAGCCTAAATTAATAAAGGTAAAATAGATAGTGCGGATGCGCCCGGTTGCGGCATTGTTAGAATAGTTCTCCAGCATCACATCCATATTTATCCAAATCAGGTTCGCGGCTATGGTGAAGAAAACCATTGAGATGAAGGCGCTGATCGGTCCGTTCGCCATGGTGAGTCCGAGCAAGGCAGCAGCATAGACCAGAAGGACGGATTTGGCCACGAAGTAATTCCCCAGTCTTTTAATGGCTTTAGGGAAGGCCAGAATAAAGATGATAGAAGCCGAGTTGGCGACAATAAAGAAAAGACTAACCATCTTTAGGCTGACAAACTGGGATAGAAAATTTGATTGGATGTAAGCCGGCAGAGCCGCAGACACCGCCAGAAGTATGGCCAATAAATACAGGACGGCCAATCCAGACCGCCTGGCGCGGCTAAAGGGCAGGAGTTTTAGCATGTTTTTGAGAAATAATTATTCCGGCTATACCGATTAGGCCTAAGATCAGGCTCATTATTTGGGGCCAGCGCAAACCGAGAAAATCAGGCGCCGGATCCAGGCGGATAAATTCCAAGCTAAAGCGGAGAAGCGAATATAATATTAGGTAAAGGCAGACAATGAATATGTCGCCGCGTCGCCCTGATTTTGTTTCATTTTTTTTCCAGCTAACTAGCCAGAGGACGAAGAAAATTATCAGACAGCCCAGGCTTTCATAAAGGAAGGTGGGGTGGAAATATTGGGCCGACAGATATCCCAGCGGACGCTCGGTCAGGCTTATCGGTATGCCCCAAGGCAGGCTGGTGGGCCAGCCGAATATTTCCTGGTTGAAATAATTTCCCCAGCGTCCTATGGCCTGTCCTAAGGCTAAGCCGGGAGTAAATAGGGCGGCTAGCTTAAAAAAGCCAAAGCCCGATTTCTTCCCGGAGAACCAGAGGGCCAGCAGGCCCGCCAAGATGCCGCCGTGTATGGCTAGACCGCCTTTCCAAATCATTAAGGCGTGCCAAGGATTATTGAGATAATATGGCAATTGGAGCAGGATGTCATATATTCTGGCGCCTATCAATCCGGCGATTATCAGCCAGAAGGCAGTATCAAATACGATTTCAGGCCTAAGCCCTCTTAATCTAGCCATTTTCAAGGAAAATAGAAGGGCGGCGGCCATGCCAGATACGACAAAAATCCCGTACCAATAAAGATTGAGCGGGCCCAAAGATAAGGCGATGGCGTGAGGTTGGAAGGAATGCAGCCAGGCAATCATATAAATAGAGATTCTTTAATATGATAACATGAAAAACCTGGTCCGGGCAATAAAAATTAGGGCTTTTTAAGCCCTATTTATAAGTGCGGACGGAGAGGCTCGAACTCTCATGGGTCGCCCCGCTTGGCCCTAAACCAAGTGCGTCTGCCAGTTTCGCCACGTCCGCGCAACTTTTATCTTAAATGATTATTTTTATAAAGTAAAGTATGCTATAATGGAAACATAATTTTTTTCATCATCAAAATTTTTTAAACCTATGGCCGAAAAAATTTTCATCAAATTTTTTTCCGAGCTGACCATCAAGGATGTACCGTCAGTCGGTGGCAAGAACGCCTCTCTGGGGGAGATGTATAGCCGCCTCAAAGCCGAAGGCATCCGAGTGCCTAACGGATTTGCCACTACCGCTGAAGCTTATCGCCGCTTTTTTGAAGCTACCGGCCTGGAAGCTAAAATCAAACAGGAGCTGTCCGGTCTCAATACTAAGGATGTCCACGATCTCATGGCTCGGGGAGAAAAAGTGAGACGGCTGATATTAGCCGCTCGCTTGCCGGAAGATTTTTCCTTGGCTATTAAAGATGCCTATCAGCGGCTGTCTAAAGAATACAAGACTAAGGAACTGGATGTGGCCGTCCGTTCCAGCGCCACGGCCGAAGATCTGCCCGACGCCTCTTTCGCCGGCCAACAAGAGACATATTTGAATGTTAAAGGGGAAAAGCAGGTATTGGCGGCGGTTAAAAAATGTATCGCCTCCTTATTTACTGATCGGGCAATTTCCTATCGCGTTGACAAGAAATTCGATCATTTCTCAATCGCCCTATCCGTTGGCGTTCAGAGAATGGTCAGGGCCGACCTCGGCTCCTCAGGCGTGATGTTCACTATTGACACTGAGTCTGGTTTTTCTAACGCCGTTCTTATTAATTCTATCTATGGCCTGGGCGAAAACATGGTTCAGGGCAAGGTCAACCCGGATGAATTTTATGTCTTCAAACCTAGCGGCGCCATTATTTCCCGTAGTTTAGGAGATAAGGCATTTAAGATGATATATAATACTGGCGGCGCTAATCCGGTAAAGAATATTCCGGTTTCAGAGATCGACCGCCGCAAGCCTTCGATTTCCGACCGCCAAGTCAAGCAGCTGGCCAAGTGGGGGCAGATAATCGAGAAGCACTATAATCGCCCGATGGACATAGAGTGGGCTTTAGATGGCCGGACTAATGAGCTATATATCATCCAAGCCAGACCGGAGACTGTCCAAAGCGTCAAGGATTGGCGGATAATCGAGCGCTACCATTTGTCTAAGAAGAGCCGGGTGATAATCAGCGGCCAGAGCGTGGGGAATAAGATAGGCGCCGGCCGGGCCCGCCGCATCATGGGGGTCAAGGATATAGGCAGCTTCAAGCCCGGCGAAGTCTTAGTGACTGATATGACTGATCCGGATTGGGAGCCGATAATGAAGATAGCCTCAGCTATAGTCGCGGATAAGGGCGGCCGGACTTGCCACGCGGCCATTGTTTCCCGAGAGCTTGGCATTCCCTGCGTTGTCGGCACGGGCAAGGCCTCTGGACGCATCAAAACCGGTCAGCCGGTGACAGTTAGCTGTGCCGAAGGGGAAGTCGGCTTCGTCTATGACGGCCAGCTGCCTTTCAAGGTAGAAAAATCAGACATCGGCAGTCTGAAGCGCCCCAAAACCAAGATTATGCTCAATATCGCTGAACCGGACTTAGCCTTTCTCTCGTCCTTTCTTCCTAACGAGGGCGTCGGCCTAGCCAGATTAGAGTTCATCATCAATAACTACATTAAGATACATCCGCTAGCCCTGATTAACTTCCGCCAGCTCAAGGACCAGAGAGCTAAGGCAAAGATAGCCCAGCTTACAGTGGGGCATAAGAACAAATCGCAGTACTTCGTGGATCGCCTGGCTCAAGGTATCGCTATGATCGCCGCCGCTTTCTATCCTAAAGATGTTATTCTTCGGCTCAGCGATTTCAAGACTAACGAATATGCTAATCTAATAGGCGGTCGGGAATATGAGCCGGAAGAGGCAAACCCCATGATCGGCTTCCGCGGCGCCAGCCGCTACTACTCCCCCTTGTTCTTGCCGGCTTTCCGCCTGGAGTGCCAGGCAATACGCAAAGTCCGGGAAACTATGGGGCTCAAGAATTTGAAAGTGATGGTGCCTTTCTGCCGCACTGTGGAAGAGGGCAAAAAAGTCCAAGCGATAATGGCAGAAAACGGCTTGAAACGTGGCCAGGACGGTTTGGAAATATATGTTATGGCCGAGCTGCCAGCTAATATTGTCTTGGCCAATAGATTTGCTGATATTTTTGACGGCTTCTCGATCGGATCTAATGACCTCACTCAACTGGTCTTGGGGATAGATAGGGATTCTGGCGCCACCTTGCAAATCGCCGGAGAAGCTAACGAAAAGAATGAAGCCATCAAAGAAATGATCAAGAGTCTGATTCGCGTGGCCAAGAAACGCCGTCGCAAAGTCGGCATCTGCGGCCAGGCGCCCAGCGACTTTCCCGACTTTGCCGAGTTCCTGGTGGAACAGGGAATAGACAGCATTTCCCTTAACCCAGATTCGGTTATTCCCACCACTATCGCCATTAATCAGAAGGAAAAAGCTTTGCGTCGGCGCGGTTTCCTCAGCTTCCTGTTTTAGAAGAGAATGTTTGATATAAAAACAGCCCCGGTTATAAGCCGGAGCTGTTTTTTATATCAATCTGAAAATTATCTTAATTTATTTCCACCACTCTAATCTCGGCGACTTTGACGCCGAACTTGATGGCATCGCTCCTTTCTTTCATCCAGACATCCACCCGGTCGCTATGGCGCTTGTTCATCCTGTCTCGGACAACAAAGACGCGGTCGCCGAACAGTTCTGGGATTTGCACCTTAGTGCCGAACTTGAGAAAGTTGGCGGCAATGGTATCCTCCTCGCCGTGGGCGCAGACATTGAAGCCGTTGGCAGTGATGCAGGGGGAATCGTCAGTTTGGGCCGCTTCGGAATTATAGGCGGTAATGACATGACGGCTGGATCTGATAACTTTGATTTCCGGGCTTGAACTAGCCATGTCCTCAGCCAACTTAGCCGCCTCCTGATCCATCGCCCCCGCCTTGCTAACCTGGTCCAGGCTGATGATTTCTTCATCCTGGCCTAAAGAGGCAGCTTCAGCCTGTTTGACCGCATAATCGGCTAAAACAGGGCCGTAGAATAGGGCGAATTGGAAGAGCATGACTATGAAGATGAGCAGGGACAAGCCCTGCCGCATACTAAGAGGCACTATTTCTTCGCCCAGTTTTTGGAGCATTTTCATATTTGCTTTATATTAGCCAAATTAAAAAACCCCTACTCTACCACATAGCGTGATAATAAAGCAGGGATTTTCTTGACTAAGTAGCTTAGCAGAAGGAAAGGCAAAAGTCAACCCTGGCTTGGGGATAACTATTGACATATTTTATTTAATGTGCTATACTATCCAGATAGTCAAAATATAGATTATCAAGCAAAAAAGGGGATTTTTGCCCTTTAAAAACTGAATATTAATTAAAAGCCACGTATATCATGAAAAAAGTTGTATTTGCCTTATTTGCCACCTTGGTGGCAGTTTCCGCATTCGCCCAACCGACCCGCCAGCAGCGCAAGCAGCTGGATATGTTGGAGGAAGAAATAACCAGGGAAAAGATCGCCCTGGTAAAGCTCGAGGGCAGTCTTTATCCGGACTACTCTCAAAAAATTACCGCCCTCCAGGCCGAGAGCGATTCTGTAAAACAGATCGTCCCGCCGGCTGACTCCATTGCCGCTGCCAAACGGGCGCTGGAAACCCGGCTCCTGGTTGAGAAGAACCAGAAGCAGATTATCCACCTCACCGCCGCTTCGGCCGAGGCGTACAAAAACGCCGAGATCGAAGCGAATATCGAGACAAAGAAAAACAAGATCCGCGAGCTCGAGGAGCAGCGGGATCGCATCTTTTTCTCAGTAGCGACCACCGACGAGATCCCCCGCGAAATGGATCGCTGCACCACTCGCCGCCGCCACAATGCCAACCATATCAGGCGGGAGGAGTTGGTTCTCCAGAAAGTGGAGAGTGGTTTAAACGGCCAGAGTGGCCAGTCTATCACTCCAGTCGCGGATTCGGCAGGGTTCATGATCATTTTGCATAATGATTATGCTCTGCCGATACAGTTTTCCATCGCTGGAATTAATGGTGGCGACACAAAAAGCTATGTACTGCGCAAGGGAGAAAAGACGAAAGTTTATCTCATCCCCGGCCAATACATGGTCACCTTCCTGCGCGGAGGCAACACCATTGGCCACCCGGTCGTTCTGACCATAGACGGGTCGGTGCATAACTATATGGGCGAAGATTGTTTCGGCTTCGCCTATATGCCAAGATATTAGGCAAAATATTTCCGGAACAAAAAAAGGAGCTATCGCTGATAGCTCCGTTTTTATATCCAAATATTCCTGTCTTATATCGGATCACTGCTACCTCCCTGAGGGGCGCCGCCGCTGAAGGGGAGATAGGTGAAGATGAAGTAGGTGATGGCATAGGCGGCCAGGACGATGACCAATCCGATTACGGCTGTTTTGATTATCCCCATAGCCTTCTTGGCCCGCTCTTCATTGCCGGCAGCTGTCATCCATTGGAATCCCGCCGCGACCATTAAGACGACGAAGATAAGGGCGAGGAAGCCGAGGGCAATCTTTATTATGTTGGCGATAAGAATACTAAGCGGAATGTCCCCTAGCTGCGCGGTTGTGGCCATTTCATCAGTTAGGTCTTTTAACTTTTCAGGGCTATTTAATAATTGGGCCGAGGCAGGATCTATAGAAAAAAATATCACTGATATCAAACCAATAATAATGAAGATTTTTTTCATAAACGGTTTACAATATTAGTTTTTCAAAGACAAAGTTCCAGATAACCCAGGCTGAGAGAGAAACGACTAGTCCGATGATGGCTGTTTTAATGGTGGCCATTGCCTTTTTAGTTTTTTCCTCATTACCACTGGCCGTCATCCAGCTATAGCCGGCGATAACCATAAGTATTATAAAAACGATGCCGGTGAAGTTAATAAAAGCACCGACAATAGTCCCGATAATGATCGGCGTGGAGGCAATGGTGGAATCAGTAACATACCCCCCTTTATCAGCTACATTCTGCAGTCTCTTTATCAGCGGCGCGTCTCCGTTGGTCGCA
>ERZ795059.4130-NODE-4130-length-13767-cov-4.897389_pt1 | contig 13767 bp, 13 predicted proteins | sample MGYA00375143_ERZ795059 | MGnify/ENA primary metagenome ERZ795059 (study PRJEB30188, sample SAMN05720168) | activated sludge metagenome | isolation source: Anaerobic digester | place: USA | collected 2015-01-07 ... | reverse complement strand
GTTTTTAATTCAATAGAAAAAATTATATATGGCTTTGTGTGTATGGCTGTAGCTACCTATTCAATTGATATGATCTTAAATGGATCAAGAGAATCGGTACAAGTGACAATTATCTCAAGGCATTATAGTGAAATTGCCAATAAAATTGGAAAAGAAATGAATAGAGGTGTAACACTCCTCAATGGAAGAGGATGGTATTCTAATGAAAACATGGAAGTTGTCATGACAATGATTCATAAAAGTCAGGCAGGTGAGTTAATGAGAATTGTATCTGAAGTTGATAAGCAGGCATTTGTATCCATGGCAAGAGTCATGGGGGTTTATGGGAAAGGTTTTGAACAGCTGAGACAATAATAAAATGAAGAATAATATCAGAACAATTACTGCTTGTTTATCTGATTTCTATTGAATCACAATATCATTTGACAAAATTGATTCAGTCATTAGAATGGAAAAAAATATCATAGAGGGAAAATGAAAAAAAGAGACTGGCTTCACTTATCAATAATTATACTGATACTCATTTTTGGGTATTACCGATATAAACAAAAATTGTATCAACTCAATAATTCTCAAATTTTAATGGATACTCAGGTAGAAATCTCACTTTCTTCAAAAAGCAGACAAGTTAACAAAATACTAGATAAGGCTTTTGATCGTATTAGAATGTATGATGAAAAGTTTTCTTACTACAATTCAAAGAGTGAACTCAACAAAATTAATCAAAATCCATCTGAAATCGTATTGATTGACAAAGAGTTTCATGAAATTCTATCTGTTGCTCAAAAAATCAGCATAGAAAGTAATGGACTATATGACGTTACGATTGGCAATCTAATTGAGGCATGGAATTTTAACAATGCGATTGTCCCTGATTCTCTTACTATTTTGAATGCAATGATAAACAGCGGTTATGAAAAACTTAATCTAACAAAATCCAGTATAAAGAGACCATTTGGTATGAAAATCAATCTGGGTAGTATCAGTAAAGGTTACATTATTGATAAAACAATGGATTATCTGATTAAACAAAATATTGAGGAAGCTTATATTAATGCAGGCGGAGATATCAGAGTGTATTCAAAGCATGATAAACCCATTCGTATTGGTATTCAGCATCCAAGAATTGCAAATGATATTATTGCAACACTTGAAGTGAGTAATATGTCAGTCGTTACTTCGGGAGATTATGAAAGATTTTTTGAAAAAGATGGCATCAGATATCATCATATCATCAATCCAAAAACAGGTTACCCTGCTCTTAAAACAATCTCTGTCACTGTCATATCTAAATCAGCACTAATTGCTGATGGATTAAGTACGACACTCTTTGTGATGAATCCAATCGAAGGCATTGAGTTAGTAAAAAAATATCCTGATACGGAAGCCATAATCTACTACAAATCTGATGAAGGCATTGTTTCTTTGAAATCATCAGGCATAAAAAAATATTTAGTTTCGGAGAAATCTCTTGATTAAACATGATGTTCAAAACCAGAAAGATACCAGACGCATAAAAATCGATAAAGTAGGTGTAAAAAACATTCATTACCCGATTATTGTTGAAGACAGAGCGAATAAAATACAGCATACCACTGCGATTATTGATATTTATGTTGAGCTGCCTCATGAGTACAGAGGGACTCACATGAGCCGTTTTTTAGAAGTACTGAACAGTTATCATAAAGAAACTCTGATTGATAATCTAGAGCCATTTTTACATGACATTAAACAGAAGCTACATTCGGAAGCTGCTTATGTCAATATCAAATTTCCTTACTTCATCAAAAAAACAGCTCCTGTTTCAAATATCGAGTCACTTCTTGATTATCAATGTGAATTTTCTGCTGTCCTAAACAAATCTTTTGATTTTATCATCTCAGTAAATGTACCCGTTACGACTTTATGCCCCTGTTCAAAAGAAATCAGTCAGTATGGTGCTCATAATCAAAGATCAAAAGTAACTTTAAAAGCTCGCTACAAAGATTTTATATGGATTGAAGAGCTAATTGCCTACGTAGAAAAATCAGCCAGCTGTGAAATTTATCCTCTGTTAAAGCGGGTAGATGAAAAATATGTAACAGAAAAAGCATACGAAAACCCTGTCTTCGTCGAAGATATAGTTAGAGATATTACATTAAAACTCAAACAGGATAAGCGAATTACCTGGTTTAGTATAGAATCAGAAAACTTTGAATCGATTCATAACCATTCTGCTTATGCATTTGTTGAACAAGAACAAAACGAAGATTAGAGTTTTGTACTGCTATACAGGTATTCTGGAGAAAACAAATCACAATATACTTTTTCAGACTACATGAATAAAAGAAAGATCATTGAATGAAAACCACACATAAAGTACTCAATAATGGATTTAAAGTTATTTTTACCAGAGATGATTCATACCCTTTAATCAACATTCAGTTATATGTAAAAATGGGCTCTTGCTGGGAAAACAATGACGAAGCAGGATTTAGCCACTTAATGGAACATTTGGTCTTTAAATCAACAGAGAAGTATCCACAGAATACTGTCATGGAAAGAGCATCGACCCTTGGTGGATCTATCAATGCCTTTACCGAATATGATTCTACTTGTTTTTATCTGACTCTGCCTAAAGAAAAAGTACATTTTGGACTAGATATTCTGGCTCAGTTAGTCAGATTTGCCAATTTCTCTGATGAAGAATTTTATTCAGAAAAAAAAGTAGTTATTGAAGAGCTTAAACAATACAGAAATGATAAAGAAGATTATTTTATTGAACAAATACCCGGTATGTATTTTAAAAAGAGTCCCTTTATAAAGCCAATCATTGGTTCTATGGAATCCTTACAGAGATGCAAACCTGACGAATTAAGGCGCTTCTATCAAAAATACTATCAACCGCTCAATTGCTTTATCTGCATATCTGGGGACTTTAATACTTCTGCAATGCAAAATCGAATAAAGCATTATTTTGCCGACTGGATAAACAATCATAGTGATTCTTTTTTGCATGAACACCTGAATCAATATCATCAATTTTATTCGCCTGGTTTTAAGGTTAAAGGTATCGATGAACTCAATCATCAGATTTATCACCATTTTCAACAAAATTTTAAAAGTAATCTGCTTGCTTTTGTTTTACCTGAATTTTCAGACAAAAATAAAGATTCATATGCCCTGTCTTTACTTTGTAAAATGTTTGCGATGGGAAAAAACTCGATTCTGTATCAACGCCTCTTTATCAAAGAAAAACTAGTAGATACAATCAAAGTACATTCTATTTCCGGCATTTACAATGGCTTGTGTCTGATACTGGTTCATCCTCGTAAGTATGATCAGATTTATAAGATCATTCAGATTTTTATTGAAGAGCTCAAGGCATTGCCCGAGAATGTTAAAAACCTGGAAAACATTGAGTATCATAGAAATGAACTTATCTATGCGTACTTATACTCTTTCGAATTTATGGAATCTCTTGGTCTAAGTATTGGTTCTGAAGAACTTTTAGGTAATTACCAGGAATTCTTCCTCTATTTAAAAAAAATGAAAGCGGTCAGCAGTAATGATTTAATAAAACTAGCCAGAGACGTATATTCTCTGAACTACCTTATGATCGCCACTTCAGGCAAAACTGCCCTCAAAATCGATGTCCTTACAGATTTACTAAATCAATTTAAAATGACTGATTTATACGATTCGAACTTCTCAGAATGGACATTTAATGTTCACAAAGAAATTAAACACCTAAAATCTTCAGATTTACCTGATTTTATAAAAAAAACACAACGTCATTCATGCAATATCACTATTTCTGATTTGAATTCACAAAAGTCCTTGCTTTTTAAAGAACACGTCTTAGCAAATGGTATCAGACTTTTCATGAAAAAAGTTCCTCAAAAAGCGATGTGCGGTGTATCTTTAGCATTAAAAAGTGCTCAGATATATGAAAATCATCATCAGTTAGGCTTGAACCAACTCACTTCTACCCTATTGATGTATGGTAATTCAAACATGAGTTATGAAGAATTTTTGAACTATTGCACAAAAAAGGGAGTACAATTCTCAATATCTTGCGCAAAAGAAAATACAAAGATTAAATTTAAATGTTTCAATGATCACCTGTATGATTCACTAGCCCTGATTACTGATGTGCTATACCAGCCTGTTTTTCCAAAAGAACATTTCAAAAACCTGCAAAAAACATTTATCAGTACGATAAAAAGAATGCGGGATTATCCTCAAACTATGGCAGTCTATAACTGGAAACAGCTTATGTTTGGAGAACACTCAAATCTGTTGAGCAAAGATGGTCAGGTGGAGACTTTAAGTAATTTCTCCACAGATGATTGTATGAACTGGCATGAAAAGCATCTGATTAACTGTAATGCGAACCTGGTTATCGCAGGAGATATTGATTTTGATAATGTCATTACTATTTGTGAGAAATTGTTCAATAAAGGCCAACATGAAAATATCAATCATGCTTTAATCAATCATATCGATCCTGCTGAAGATTCGTTTCGTATTATTCAAAATAAACATGATCAGTCTATCATCAATATTGGCGGTTTCAGTTGTAAATCAGATGAAGTTGAAAATAAAACAGCCCTGTTTATCCTTTCTCAAATTTTAGGGGGTGAAATTAACTCCAGACTTTTTAATGAGTTGAGAGAAAAAAGAGGTATCGCCTATTCAGTTGACTTTGATTTTGACAGTTTGGAAAATACAGGTTACTTCAATGCGTTTTCTATTGTAGATAAGAATTATGAACAGGAAGCGATAAATGCTGTCCATACGATACTTGAGTCAATTGCCAGAAAAGGTGTAAGTAAAAAAGAATTTAATACAGCACGTCAGTATATACTTGGTTTGAGTTGTCTGGAAGAGGAAAGTATCTTATCTCAGGTACAAGTGTTATCAACTATTTTTTTAGCAGGAAAGACTTATGATTATTATCTCAGAAGAAATGAACGTTTAATGAATGTTAAAATGGACAAATTACAAGAAATAGCATCTATGTATTTTAAGCCCGAGAAGCTTTATACATTAATATACAGGTAAGAATATGAAAGTCAGTATTGGAATAGATTGTGGTTCAAGAACCATCAAGATGGTAGTAATCAATATCATGAATTATCAGATCATTGACTCATCTGTTACGGAAAATGGATTATTCCCTCTTAAAATAATCAATGACCAGTTTAATAAAATCCTTTTAAATAATAAACTAGAAATAGACAACATTGTTTGTATTGCGGGAACCGGATATGGTAGAAACAGCATTGTCCTTGAAAATCTGGAATCAGTGAAAGAATCAGGAATAATCTGCCATATTTTTTCAGAAATTTCATGCCATGCAAAAGGTACTCATCAGTTATTGCCATTCTGCCCGACAATTATTGATATCGGCGGACAAGATTCTAAAATAATCAATATCAGTAATCAGGGAAAAGTGCTTGATTTTATAATGAATGATAAATGTGCAGCTGGTACGGGTAGATTTCTCGAAAAACTGGCTCAGATTTTAAATATGAATATAGACGACCTTGATTGCTTAGCTGTTAAACATAATAAAGTGGTTTCAATCAGCAGTACTTGTGTTGTTTTTGCTGAATCGGAGATTATCGGTTTACTAGCCAAAGAAGAAAAAGCTGAAAATATTATTTACTCGATTTATCAGTCCATTGCAAGAAGAATTGTTAGTCAGGCAGGTTCAGTCTCTGTATGTAAGCCAATCGCTTTTGTCGGAGGCGTAGCTCATCATCACAGTATCAAAACGATATTTTCTGAGCTCTTCTCAAGTGAAGTGTTCTCTCCGGAAAATCCTTCGATTACAGGAGCACTTGGCGCTGCCATCCTGGCAATTGAACAATACAAAAAACAGGTAGAAAAATGAAAATAGATTCACATATACACGCAGATTTTAGCTCTGACAGTACCATAAAAATGGAAGAATTGATTGAAAAAGCGATTTTATGTCATTACCATTTTATTGCTTTTACTGAGCATTTTGATTTACTTCCTCGAGAAATAGTCAATTATGGAATCCTGCCCTTAAAAAAGTACAAAAATCGAATAGAAAACCTCAGAGAAAAGTATCCTCAGATTCACATAGCATTTGGTTTAGAAATTGGAGAACCTCACAGAACAAAGCAGTTAAGGGAATTGTTGTTTAGTTATTTCAAACCTGATTACCTTATTGGCTCTCTCCATCTGCTGAAAAATGAAAAAAATCTATCTACTCCAATAAATTTTTCTTTACTTGAATCGGATATTATGTTATATTATCAGGAGATAGTAGAAATGATAGATAGTGGAGGGTTTGATACATTGGGACATTTGGATATCTATAAACGGGAATTAACACAGGATTTTTGTATAAAGAGTGATTTTTCAGACATGATTGATCTTATACTGAAAAAACTGATTGATAAAAATATATGCCTTGAAATTAACTATTCAGGTTTCAGAGCAAAAATAAATCATTTTTTGCCTGATTTGAGCGTTTTAAAAAGGTATCTGGATTTAGGAGGTGAATTAATTACGATTGGTTCTGACTCACATAGAATTGATTTTTTTGACAAATATTTTGATCAAACAATTGAAATTTTAAAAGATAATCATGTAAAAAGCATACATTACAAGCAAGATAATAAATGGATTGGCATAAATATATAAGAGGGAAATATGAAAGCGATTACATTGGATAAAGTAGAAACGGGGATGAAACTAGCTCAGGATGTTCTGACTTCAAAAGGACAGGTTCTTTTAAAATCAGGACTGGAACTGGATGCTTATTATATAGGCATTCTTAATAAATACAACATTGATGTGATTGTTGTCTCATCGGAAGATGAACAACGGGAAATGTCTCCTGAAGAAAAATCAGCTCTTTTAATGCAAATCAGACCTGTCAAAAAAATGATCTTTCAAAAATGTATTGATGATCCAATGATGTATGAAATGTACGAAGCAATTATTCAAAATGCTTTATGGGAGAAATGGAATGAAAAATAAAAACGAAATATTGAGTTTATTACAACAACAAAGTCATGATTCTGCCAATCTATTGTATTATAGCTCCGTTTTAACAGAATTTAACAAAGCCATGTCAAATCCGGATGTTCAGGTTGATCAGTTAAGTAATATTATTGAAAAAGACCCTGGACTTACTGCCTCTGTATTAAAAATGGCCAATTCTAGCTTTTATGGTTTATCTAAGCGTGTTGCAACAGTTAAACATGCAGTATCTTTATTGGGTTATCGTGCGCTTGAAAAAATCTTTACTGTGAATTTACTCAATAAAGCCCTGAATAAACAAAAAACAGTTCATGGTGAAAATCTCTGGAAGCACTCTTTGGCAACTGCTATCGCTGCTCAACAAATTATTGGAATTACTCAGCCCAAATATGTAGAACAGATCTTTACAGCCGGATTGTTACATGATATTGGCAAGTTCTTTATCATGAATTTTCTCCCAGAAGAGTTTGATATGTTAATGAAGGAATTTACTAAGAATCCATATCAATATTCTTTACCACTTGACAATAAGTGTATCGGACTCGATCATCAGCAGATAGGCGCTTTTTTTGCAGAATTATGGATGTTCCCTGAAACCGTAGTTTATTCAATCAAATATCATCACAGTATTGACAATGCCCCAGCATATAAAGATGTCGTTGCAGCAATCAGTATTGGTAATAACATTGCAAAAGGGATGGAGCTGGGTCAGTCCACTTCCATGCTGGTAGAACTTGCTCCAAGATGGGTATGGAATTATCTGGGAATTAAAAGAAATGATTTTTCAAATCTTATACCTGTGATTCAACAGAAATATAACGCTTATCTTGCTTTCCTGAATATCATGTAATATGAAGAGTTTTTATACAGGGATTCCCTTTTTTGATAAAGTTTTATCAAATTTGGAAATTAACCACACATACGGCATCAGGACAAACTATACCAGATTATCCTTGTTGTTTATTGTGCAGTCTGTTATTGCACATTTAAAATTAAAGAAAAAAGTGATTATATTATGTAATTCAAATCCAGACTCTCTAATTGATGAATTTTTATCTTTTGATTTTGATATTCAATCATGTATCGAAAATCAGGATTTAATCATACTAGAACAACCACCTGAATTGGATATTATACTTTCTAGTTTAAACAACATTGAAATGATTTTTGATGATTTACAAACTTACATCAAGCACTTTGAACCGGATTTTATCTATTTTGAATCACTAAAATCATTTATTCCCCGAAATAATGTCTCTTCAAGTAAAGTCATCATTAATCGCTTGATAAACATTTTAAAAAATTATTCATGTACTCATTTTATTGACTTTTCAAACATCGATTATGATTTACAGTTATATTTTGAAAAGCAAATTTTTGCTTTGTTTTCTTTTAAATTCAATTATAAAGGGGGAATTCATTATCTGACTTTCCGGTTGACTAATTCTGATACACACCATGATATCGCTTTTAGTATTCAGTCTCAACAATATTTTGTTCTCCCTCAGCTCGACTTGAAACCAAACATCTCTATCAACGAGATTGATACAATTTTCTTGCAAAAAGAAATTAAGAGCCTTCAAGAACCTTTATCAAAAATGGTTACAAAACAAACGCATTTTATCGTATTTGACATTATTGATCAGGTGATAGAAAAGCTTTATAAAAATAACAACATTTTATTTTTACCCATCAATTATAACAATGTCAACGGATTAAAACTCGCTTACCAGTTAAAAAACAAACTGGATACGACAAAGATTGTAATTGTTATCAGCCATAATACGAATCCAAATCAAAAAGTCAGGATTTTACGATTGGGAATTGACCATTTTTTAGAGTTTCCTTATACTCAAAATATGTTGTATGCTCTTTTAACAAAATTGTTTCCTGTAATCCCCTACAACGAGAAAAAGCTGATGGTTTCAGTGCTATTTAACAATGATGTTCAATTCAACTCAGACAATAATCACATCGTTTACTTCGACAATGTATTCCGTGTTTTAAAAGAGTACATTTATAAAAAAATAGCTGAAGCTGGCTCAATTCAATTTGTAAAAATCAAACTTCATGGTTTTGATTCATTTACTTTTATTCAAATTTTAAAGCAATATCAGGGTCTGTCATGTATTCTATCCAATCAGATTTCTGAGAATGACCTTCATTTGATTGCTATATTTATCAACATTCAGGAGAAAACTAAACTTCAACTTTTTAATCATTTAAAAGACCACCTGATGAACACCTCAAAAGAGATTCAGACTGATTCAGATAATGCATTAAAAAATATATTCTTAAATGAACAGAAGAGTATAAATTTTCTCAAAAACATCAGTGACAATGTGAATCAACTCGAATTGATAAATTATCCATTCGATGAGGTAAATTTTGATCACTTAATCAAGAAGTTATTCGACAATGCTTGATCATTATTTTGCTATTATCATTACACTTACAGCCATTCTGTTTTTGCTACTAATTTTTCTGATTATTAGAGTATTCTTCTTTTCATCAGTAATTGAGAAATTAAAATCGCCCCTAGCCCCTAAAAAATCAACAAGCAGTGAGCTCGAACCCAAAAACGGATTTCAAAAAATGTGTATCAATCCTCTGAGTAAACAAGAAAGACATTTTAAGATTTATAAAGGTCATTTTCAATTTTATCCGAAAAACACTCTAAGCCATATCGATTATAACATAAATGAATGTTCAGTATTCTCCATTTATAAAATGAAAAACAAGCGGGATAACTAATGGAAAAATTAAATACAAGCATCGAAAATATTCTGATAATTGATGAAAATATTGAAGTCTATAATGAATTAAACCAAATCCTGTTATCGTTCAATATAAAAACAAAGATCATAAATAATGCAATTTCTGCAATTAAAGAGATCGAGAAAGAAGAGTATCACTGTTTTTTTGTTGCTGAAAATCTAAAAAGTGAGAAGGCATACAAAATAATTGATTTAATTAAATGCTACTACCCTTATGCAATTGTGGTATTGATTGTTGAAAATCCATCTGCAGAAATGATCATAAATTATGTCAAATATGGTATTGACAATGTGATATCAAAACCATTCCTGTGGTCTTCAGTAGAAAGTGTGATTACTTTTTACAATTATTAATCTATCTGTATATGGATTACCTGTACTTTATCCTCTTTAATAGGAAACACAAATTTTAAAAAGCCTTCTTCATACTTAATCTCAGGATGATGAATATCAATATTTAAATCAGGAAAATATATTTTTCTTTCAAAATCGCCTGATTCAATCTCCATATTATAAAAAGACACATTTTTATACTGATATTCACAGTTTCTTTTTCCGTTTACTTTGATGAAGTTTTCATTGATAGAGTATCTGAGCTCATTGTGATTGATATTTGCTATCTCCAGAATAATGTAAAGCTTGTCTGCAATAGAAAACATATCACAATGAGGTACCCAGTGACTATCAATATTATTCTGATCGAGTGTCATCGGATATTGTGTTAATGTACTTACTTCTGAAACAATCTTCAGCATTTCCTGCTGAATTTCTTTGAGATTGTTAAAAAGCTTGTCTCTCATTCTTCTTCCTTTTTATAAACACAGATATGACTCTGACTACTTCGTACTGATTCCATTAAAGCTTCTTCTGTTTGCTTAAACATGGTATCAAAATCTATCTCTTGCTCTCTGTTATCATTGATTCCCCATTTAAACTGAACAGCGATAAATCGTGGGTTTTTGATGATAGATGAATGAATTCTTTCGGCAACCATTTTAGCCGTATCTTTGTTAATCTCATTGTAGTAAATACCAAATGTGTCTGGATAAAGAATGCCCGCAAAATCTGTCTCTCTGATATTACTTTTAATCACCTCGGCAATCTCTTGTAAAAATTTGGGGAGCTTATGATTACCAATGACTTGGGTGATTTCATCAAGCTTGTTTATTTTTAAAAGACAGAGAGAAAAATCTCTTTTGTATCGAGACATTAATGTATGATTCTTCTTACAGTTTTTGATGAATGATTTATGATTTAGCAAGCCTGTTACATTGTCCAGTTCATTGATTCTTTCGATGTGAAGCTGTAACTGATCAATTTTAAGAATAAAAGACAGCAATGCAACATAGATATTTAACTTAGCAATCTCATAATTACTAAATCTTTCGTCCAGCTTGTCAATGAAGATAAAGCCAATAAATGAATTTTGAAAATAGATTGGGAAAATGATTAGATCAAGTGCTTCGTATTCAAATTTAATCTTCTTATCACTGCAATGTATGTATTTTAAGTTTTTTAATTCTTCAATCAGTTTATCATCTTCAGCGATGAGATGTTCCTTAACAAAATGGTGAGACAGATGTCTGTGAATTTTTACCTGATAATGACTTTCATTACGTGGTTTTAAATAAATACCCAGAGATTGAAAGCTTACTTCATCTTCAATACTTCTGATAATATGGCTTAAGTTCTCTTCCATAGTGTTCTTACTGATAAGACTTAAACATAGTTCATCTAAATGTCTGAATCCGATTTCCATTTGATACCTCCCCTAATAATTCTTGACTCTCTGTGTCCAGCTTATGTTGTCAGTTGTACCTGCTTTTATATTTCTTTCAATATAGATAGAATATGCATCTTTTTCTGTATAATTAAAATTTTTTTTGGTGATTGTATAGTTACCATTGTAAAGGTTGTGAAGAATCCTGACTTTAATATCTTCTTTCTTCTTATTTTCGATGGTTATCTGCATTTCTCTTTCGGTTTCATTACCTATTTTAGTATCTTTAATCACTTTTGATTTTGCAATGACATCAAAAGCTTTGCCCATTGTCAGTTCCACTTTTTGGTCCAGACTGGTATGATTGACATTATCTTCTCCAACAAACTCCAGATTATTATCAGCAGTATCTTTCAGATACATTTTTACGATTCCTTTGGGTAAAGGCTCACCAAGTCCCTTGGATTTACTGTTAGTAAAAATAACCTTACTAAAGACTTCGGCACTCATACTGTTATAGTCATAGATTTTCTCAATGTCTATCGTCTTAGGGTCAAAGAGAATCATTTGTTTGGTCTGTTTATCCTGAACGCTTACATTCTGGCTAAGAGTGTAAAGTCTAAAATCAGCAAACTGTTTTTCTTCAAATGAAGGAGGTGCAAAGTCTTCTTTAGCCATTACCATGCCTGTATTACTTCTGCCACCTCTTACTTGAATAGGTTGCATCTTATTCACATCACCTGCTACCAGTTTCAGGCTTATATCATTGTATGCTTTACCACTTTGGTTATCAAGTGTTACCCAGGGGGTTAACTCCATCGTGTTGCCTGTTAAGACTGCATTATAAGTCACAAACCATTTTAATCCACGGGTGATATAAGATATGTCAACGGGGAATTTGCCTTTTTCTGGGGCATTTACTTGCCAGTTAAGGGTTGGCTTGATATAGAAGTTTTCAGGTAGGTTCTTCAGTCTGATATTTTTCAATTCATACTTATTAAGGAGGTAGAGTTCTTTTGTGCTTTTATCCTGTAATCCGATACTTTGATTATCAAAGAAGATAAGAATGCCTGAGAATTCGCTATTGTCTTTTAATATGATACTTATCTGGGCATTGAGGTATTTTCTGAGGATAGCATCCGAGTTAGCCAAATCGTATTCATAGTTTTGAGCAAAGAGTTTAAGTTTATTGTCTTTTGATTTAAATACAAGAGATGTCGCTTCAATTTGGGAAGGGATATCATCAAACAAGTAGTTCTGAACTCCTTTTTCCAGCTGAATATCAAACTGGCTTCTGACAACTGCAAAGTTATCATTGTAAATCGTTAGGTTTTCTTTGGCATTCAGACAGATAAAGCTAAGGGCTAAAAGACATAAAATGATTTTTTTCATTATTTACTCTCCTTTTTTAATTCAATTATATTTTTCTCTCTGAGTCCAAAACAAGGAATCAGTTGTACCGGCTTTAATTTTTCTGTTAATGTAAATAGAATAAGCGTCTTTCTCTGTATAATCAAAATTTTTACTGATAATTTGCGTATTATCATAGTAAAATATATGTTGTATTCTAAGCTCAATATCTTCATTCTTATTGTTTTCAATCACAATACTTAACTCATGATCAGCTCCATGATTGAATTGAGTTGATTTAATCAATGTGGTTTTGGCGATGATATCAAAGGCATTTCCCCTACTAAGTTCTACTTCCTGGTCTAAAGCAGTATGAGCAATGTCATCTTCATCAACTAATACAAGGTTATCATTTTTATCTTTTAGATACATCATGACAATCCCTTTGGGGAGAGGTAGTCCCAAGCCGGTCTGTTCGCTGTTTTTAAACTTAACTTTACTGATAACTTCTTCGTTAAAAGAAGTATAATCATAAAATCTCTCATAGTCAACGATTTTTGTATCAAAAAGAGCCATCTGTTTAATCTGATTTTCATTGATACTGACATTCTGGTCTAGCGTGTATAGATGATAATCGGCAAAGGCTTTTTCTTCAAATGCAGGATCCTTCATAACAGATTTTTTAATTGTACAGATTTCCTCAATCCCTTCTTCATACTCATACTCTTCCTTGTTCAAATCACCTGCCATTAACTTAAGGCTGACATCCTTATAAGATTTTCCACTTTGATTATCTATGGTGACCCAGGGAGATACTTCCATCTTGTCTGGATTAAGAACCACATTATAGGTGACAAACCAGTCGATAGCTTTTGTAATATAAGAGATGTCAAGGGGATATTTACCGGCTTTAGG
>ERZ795059.4124-NODE-4124-length-13785-cov-5.731828_pt1 | contig 13785 bp, 10 predicted proteins | sample MGYA00375143_ERZ795059 | MGnify/ENA primary metagenome ERZ795059 (study PRJEB30188, sample SAMN05720168) | activated sludge metagenome | isolation source: Anaerobic digester | place: USA | collected 2015-01-07 ... | reverse complement strand
TCACATTGCACATGTGCTGTGCGCGGCTGGCGCCAAAGAGCAAGAGCTCGCTTTCAGGGGCGACTTTTTCGTTCCGGAGCTCCATGAGAATGCGGCGGAGCTCTTCGCCCATGGGCGTGCCACCGGGTTCGCGCGTGACCAGGACCTCATAGCCGAGTTCGCACAAGTGTTTTTCCAGCAGGCCGATCTGCGTGGATTTGCCACTGCCTTCCGGGCCCTCAAAGGTCATCAGCATGATCGCCTCGCCGAACTCATGAATGGCTTACCATAACGTCTAACGCGCCGGTAAACAAGAACGCCGCGCAAAAGAAAGGGCGATCGCGACGACCGCCCTTCCGCTTTGCGACATTGATAATTATTACTTGATCGCGCCCAACTCCTTGCCCACCTTGATGAACGCGGCGATGGCGCGGTCCAGGTGCTCCTGGTCGTGTCCGGCGCTGATCTGCACGCGGATGCGCGCTTTGCCTTTAGGCACCACCGGGTAGAAGAAGCCCTTCACGTAAATGCCTTCGCCAAGCATTTTGTCGGCGAAGTCCTGCGACAGCTTGGCGTCGTAGAACATGATCGCGACGATTGGGTGTTCGCTGACCAGAATGTCGAAGCCCGCTTCGCTCATTTTGGCGCGGAAGTACTTCGTGTTGCGCTCCAGCTTGTCGCGCAGCGAGGTGTCCTTCTCCAGCATGTCCAACACCCGGAGCGTGGCGCCGGCGATGGCCGGGCACAGCGAGTTGGAGAACAGGTACGGACGACTGCGCTGACGCAGCAAGTCGATCACTTCCTGCCGCGAAGCGGTAAAGCCGCCGGACGCGCCGCCCAACGCCTTGCCCAGCGTCGAAGTCAGGATGTCCACCCGGCCCAGCACGTTGCGGTACTCGAGCGAGCCCTTGCCCGTCTTGCCGAAGAAGCCGGTGGCGTGGCTGTCGTCGACCATCACCAGCGCGTTGTACTTTTCGGCGAGATCGCAAATTTCATCGAGCTTGGCGATGTAACCGTCCATCGAGAAAACGCCGTCAGTGGCAATCAAACGGTAGCGTTTGTCCCGCGTCTTTTGCAGAATCGCTTCGAGCTCGGCCATGTCGCTGTTGGCGTAGCGATGACGCTCGGCTTTGCACAAGCGCACGCCGTCGATGATTGACGCGTGGTTGAGCGCGTCGGAGATGATCGCATCCTCTTCGGACAGCAGCGTTTCGAACAGACCGCCGTTGGCGTCGAAGCATGAGCTGTACAAAATCGCGTCATCGAATCCCAGCCAACCGGCCAATCGACGCTCCAACTCGGTGTGCAGATCCTGCGTGCCGCAAATGAAACGCACGCTGCTCATGCCGAAGCCGTACTTATCGAGAGTCGCTTTCGCCGCGTTGATCAACTCCGCATGGTTGGACAATCCCAGGTAATTGTTGGCGCAGAAGTTGAGCACCTTGCCCTGCTTGACTTCGATCTGCGCCGCCTGCTGTCCGAGCAGCGGCCATTCGACTTTGAACAATCCGTCGTTTTTAATTTGTTCCAGCGTCTTTTGCAGGTCCTGTTTGATCTTTCCGTACATGTCGCAACTCCTTTTCCGCCCGGCAGACTCGTTAAAAATCCAACACGACTTTGCCGCATTTGCCCTGCATCATCAGGTCGAAACCCCTTTCGTATTCGGCGAAGGGGAACCGATGGGTAATCAGCGATTGGATGTCGAGCGCGCCCGACTGCAATAAGCCGGCGATGCGATACCAGGTGTCGTAAATGCGCCGGCCGGTGATGCCGTGAATGTGGATCGCCTTGAACACGATCTCCTCGGCGATGTTGAACTCCACCGGTTCGCCGGGAATACCCAGCAGAATGGCGTCGCCGCCGGGCCGCACGCCGCGCACCGCGTCCTGAATCGACCGCCTGGTGCCAGCCAGCTCGATCGTCACATCGGCGCCCTTGTGGCCGGTGATGTCGCGGATCGCCTGCGGCACATCATCGATGTTCTTGGACATCAAGGTGTGCGTCGCGCCGGCCCTGAGCGCCAGCTTGCGTCGGTATTCGTTGTCCCATTCGATGGCGATGATTTGCGCCGCGCCGATCGCTTTAAGTACCGCGACGGCCAAAATGCCGACGGGGCCACAACCGAACACGACGACTTTCTTACCCACGCAATCGGCCGCGAACACCGCATGCACCGCGTTGCCCAACGGATCCTGGCAGGCGGCGATTTCCGGTTTCATGTTCGGATCGTTGACCCAGACGTTCGCCTCGGGCAGCACGATGTACTCGGCGAAGGCGCCGTCGACATCGTAGCCGAGCCCCACCCAGTTTTCGCAGATGTGGCTCTGGTGTGTGCGACACATCTGGCAGAAACCGCATACCAGGTGCCCTTCGCCGCTGACGTAATCGCCGACCTTGAAATGTTCGACGGCGTGGCCGATTTCCACGATTTCGCCGGCGAATTCGTGGCCGATGATCCGCGGGAGCTGCAAGCGTCCCTGGGACCACGGGTCCCATTTGTAGATATGCAGATCGGTGCCGCAAATCGCGGCGCATTTGACTTTAATCAGAACATCGTGAGGTCCCGGTTGAGGAACGGGCAGTTCGCGAAATTCGAGCCCGCCGATTTCCGGTTTCGCTTTGACTATCGCCTTCATCGCTAGATCCGTCCTGTAGTGTTGTTACCGAATTTGATGATCATGGATGCCACGCCTGACCAAACCCCGATCGCGGTCGCCGGAAGTCGATCACTGCGCCGGCAGTTCGGCCAGGAGCTTTTTCACCTGCTCCTTGTAATAGGAGCATTCCCAGGCATGTTCGGCGCAACCGGCCTCCGCCAATGCCTTCTGGCCGATCGCTCTGGCTTTGTCCAATTCGCCCGTTTCCTTGTACAACTCCACCATGTAAAAACGCGTCCGGGTCATGCACGGCGCGATTTTCTCCGATTTGAGAAAATAGTCCAGGGCCTTGTCGAGCTTGCGCGCCAGTTTGGGCAGCACCTGATAATAGCGGCCCATCGCCCGCAACGGACCGCCGCGATCGAAGCCGGAATTGATGGCGATCGCCTTGTTGCACTGGGCTTCGTATTCGCCGCCCAGACCCTTGAAAAGCGCCTTGGCGATGCCGATGCCTTTGCCGTATTCGCCGCTGGAAATGCAGCCGTAGTAATGGCCTTCCACGCGATTGGGCGCCAGTTCGGCCGCTTTCTTGCCCCAATCCCAGCCGCGTTTACCGAACTCGACATCCACTTTGGCGTTCTCGGAGCGGTCGCAAATCCAAAAGCAGGCCCGCGCCGCGCGCCAGGCCGCTTCGAAACCGCCGCCATTGGCGAAGGCTTGCTCGGCCAGAGCCAGCGAAGCGCGTGCATTCTGTCCCGAGCCATTGCGTTTGGCGTACGCCGCATCGATCGCCGCCAGCGGATCCTGGGCGAAATTGACGCCGGCGAAAACGCCGATGGTCAACAACACGACCAAGGAAACGAAGATCATGGATTTTCGCATCGCAACCCCCTTTGCCGAATTATCCGTCGCAACCGACCGCGCCACCGCGGCGGTCAACCATCTTGCGTCAATTGTCGGTTGGTCAGTTCCTGGAGCATCCGGTAATCGATGCAGGTGATGTTCAGGTCGGCCAACAGTTGTTTGGTTTCCGGGCTGGAGAAAAACTCCATATCGAACGCACGATGCGCGGCAGTCGCTCCGCAAATGGCCGTCAGTTCATCGGAGGCGATCCCGCAATGGATGACCAGTTCGGTCACGCCCGGTTCGCACTGTGCGAGGAATCCTTCGTAATAACTTTTTCGTTGTTCGACCGGCACGTCGTAGGTGTCGAACCAGAGACGATCGACCACCGCCCAGCCTTCTTGGCGCATGATCAAGCGTCGCGGATTGTAGCCGATGCGCATGGTCAGACCGAATTCACGGGCCAGGCTTTTGGCGATTTGGAAGATATCCTCGTCCCAGTGATATGCACCCATATGACTGTCCAGGTGCGTGGGTTTAAGCCCCCAAGCCAGCACACGCTCGATCTGGGCGCGAAATTCGATCTCCACTTCGGCATGTTTTGCCTGCGCAAAAAAGTCCGCCTCCGAGCGATTAAAGTAGCCTTCGACGTCCAGCAGGCTCGGCACACGCTCGCGTCCGGCCACCGGCCCCCATCGATAATGGTCCCACTCGCTGGTTACCGTCAGGTGAATCCCACAATGAAACTGCGGATTAGCACGTAGGAAAGCGGCGATTTCGGGCGCCCAGGGGCACGGCGCCATGACCGTCGTGCTTTTCACCATGCCCGCTTCCAGCGCGCGGATGGTGCCCAGGTTGGCGGCATGGCACATTCCAGCGTCGTCGGCATTGATCAGCAGAAGTTTTGCGTCCTCGGCAAAACCAAGCTGTTGATTGAGCGTCGGAACGGGAACCTCGGGGGCCATGCCCTTTCCTTTCTTATCCCAATGGAACGCAGATCGTGGACTAGTTCTAACAGGGACCACCTTTGCCGACAAGGGGGAATCGCCTCGGTGTCAGTTATAGTTCTTTTGATATTCTTCGACGGTAATATCTCCACAACCGCCAAGCGGTCAGCGGCGCGGTGAGCCGCCGAACGGTCAACGGCGAATGTTCCGATCCAAAACGGCGTAGCCACAGGCGAAATGCCTGATTCACGCTCAACGGCCAGGGCCGCGCAAGGCGATCGTACAACCAAGCGCCTTGCGGCCGTAGCAGAAACGGCAACAGCTTGAGTTTCCGGTAGCCGCGCTCGCCGGCCTCGACGATGCACACCGCGTCGAACCGGCGCGCGCGCAGTTGCTTCACCAACGCCGCTTGCCCGGTGGCGGGATTGCTCAACTGTTCGTCGGCGGCCAGTTCCGGTAGGTACGGCTCCATGCCCTTTTGCACCAGGACGGTCAGCTTCGCCTGCGAAAATTGTCGACGCGCCTCGGCCACGACATGACCGAGCAGATCGGCGTTGCAGGTCTGCACGACCAGCACGGTGCGCATGCGTTCCGCGGCAGGACGGCGCCAGAGGAACATCATCGCAGCACCTCCCGCCACGCCGCTTCGAGCCGGTCGGCGATCGCGTCCCAATTGTAGTCCCGCTCGACCAATTGCCTCGCGGCCTGGGCCAGCCGCTCACCCAACGCGCGATCGGTCAGTAAGCGTAGGCACTGGGCGGCCAATACCGACGGATCGTCAGCCAGAAGCAGATGATCATCGTGCCGCGCCATCAATCCCTCCGCCCCAACGACCGTGGAGAGCACGGGCGTGCCGACGGTCATGGCCTCAAGGATCTTCAACCGCGTGCCCGACCCGCGCCGGATCGGCGTGACGAAACAAGCCGCGCGACAATACAGCGGCATCAGATCGTCGACGAAACCGAGCACCTGGACGGTCGGATCGTGCGCCAACGCCTGCACCTGCGGCGGCGGAGCCGCGCCGGCGATCAGTAGACGCGCCGGCCAATGCGCTTCGCGGATGCGCGGCCAGACTTCACGCGCGAACCAGACAATGCCGTCGACGTTTGGCGTGTGCCGGAAGTGACCGACGAACAAAACCTCGTGCGCCTTGGGCGGGCGCGGCTGAAATGCGATACGCGCCGGATCGGCGCCGTTGGGCACGATCACCACCGGCGTTTGCGTCAGGCGACGGCAGACGTCGGCGTCGACCTCGCTCATCGCCAACAGTAAATCGGCGCGATCGGCGTACTCGACCTCATACCGGAACATGCGCAGCCACTCGTAGGTGGATAAAATCTTTTGCCCCCATCCGCCGGCTGTTTGCGCCGTACGCCGATAAGCCACGTGATAAACATCGATCTCGGTCAGCACGGTTTTCGCCCGCCCGCCGTAGGGCAGCGCGTGCGCAAGAATCGGATATTCCGCCTGCACCAGATCGTAATCCTCCTCCCCGCACAGACGATCGATCGCCCGCTCGAAGGCCTGCAATCGAAATTCGGCCACGCTGGCCGGCCACCAATGCGGCGCCGCGTCGGCTGGTCCACGCAGGTGCAGATGCACACGCGGGAAGTGCTTGCGCAACACCTCGGCATACGCCAACTCCGCCTCACGCTCGACCATCGCCGCCAGATGTACCTCGTGGCGCGCCGCCATACGCGTCAACAACTCCCACATGCGCACCGCCCCGCCGTGCGTCGGCGGGTACGGACAATACGGTGCGATCGCCAGCACCCTGAGCTTTCTGTTGGAAATCGAAGAAACGCGCGGTCCGTCAACGCGCAGCCGATCCCACACGCGCGAACCGGCACCGGTGAGGACCTCCCGATCCGTCAGCGTGCTGCCGGCCGGTCGCCGGCGCACCAACAACATTTCTTCGCGTTTCGCCCACGCGGCATGCAACGCCTCGATCGACACGCGCCCCCGCAACACCGCGCGGGTAATGGCGCGAGCATGTTCGCGCAACAATTCCGCATCAGTAAGATTGGCCCAGGTGAACAGCAATAGATTGCGCTGCAGGATGGTTTCGATTTTTCGTTCGTCGGCCACGCGGCCGATGGTCGCGCGGTGACGGTGAATCACGCGACTACGCGGTTCAATCAATACCGACCGGCCGGCCTTCCAGGCACGATAGGACAGGTCGAGGTCCTCGGCATAAAACGGCGCATACAGCGCGGCAAATCCGCCCAAGCGTAAAAAAGCGTCGCGGTCGTAGGCGGTCGAACCGCCGCCCGCGTAGAGCGTCGAGCGCGGCTGATCGCCCAGGTCGTCGCCATGGCGCAGGTGTAGGAAGCCGTCATGCCAGTCGGCCGTCGCCAGGCCCGTTTCGATGCCGCTTTTGCGCGGATCGGCCATGGTGATTGCGCCGGTGACGGCAAAGGCGCCCGTTTGCCATAGCGTGCGCGCGGCCTGCTCCAGAGCGTCGGGCAGCAGTTGCATGTCGTTGTTCAGCAGATACACAATGGGATGTTGGGCGGCAACCACGCCATCGTTCGCGGCGACGGCAAAACCGCCGTTGGTTGCACGGGTGATGACTTTCACTTGCGGATGTTCGCGGGCCAACCAGGCGCAGGTTTCATCGCTACCGCCGTCCTCGACCACGATGACCTCGACCGGAAACGGACACCGCGCTTGTTCGGCAAGCACCGACGGCAGATGTTCGCGCAGCAGTTCCAGCCCGTTGTAGGAAGGAATCACCACCGTAACACCCGGCGGATCGCCCGCCTGCGGCTCAACCTCGATCGATTCCATCGGCGACGGCTCAACCGATAACAGCACTTCCGGCAACCGACGCGCGATGCGCCAGGTGTGCGCGGCCTGTATCGATCGCGGGACGAACGATAGGCCATGCAGAATCAGCACCGGCAGGCTAAGGAGAATTTCGCCTAAAAAAAAACCGTTGCGGACAAGCGATTTGCCCCAGCAACGCAACCGTTCGATCACGGGCGTCAACCGTCGTTCCAGGCGAAAACCCCAGCCGGCGCGCAGTTCGTCGCGCTCGCGAGCGGCTAGTTCCAGACGCACGTCGCGATCCTGCACCCGATGTTCCAGTTCCTCGCGCTGAGTTTCCAGCGTTTGCAGCCAAGCGTTTTTCTCGTCGACCTCGCGCTGCAGGGCGACGATGCGCTTATCGCGCGCGGTAACATCGTCATCGCGGCAGCACAACCGGTCGCGCAGTTCGTCGATGTTCCGGAAATACGGAATCTCCACAATGCGCGCCACATCGGGCAGCGTTTCGCCGCAAAGGGCCAGGTAATAATGGATCGGCTCGCCGGCGGCCAGTTCGTGCGATACGGCCGAACCGTCGCCCGAGCCGTCGAGTTGATCGAAAGCCAGACCCGACATGCGCCGCTGTCCGAGCAGGCGAACGGCCGGAAAATACGCGACGAGCAACGACCGAAATTCTTCGCGTTTCAGTTCGTGCGCATGAAAAGGATTTTCCATCGCGCCATGCCGTTGGGCATCGGGCGTGGAGCAAACAAACAATCCGCCCGGCGCCAACAAACGTTGCACTTCGGCGATTACGGCCTTTTGCTCACGCACATGCTCGATCAGCTCGAAGCAGACGATCAAATCGAAGGAAGCATCCGGCAGACGGGTGTCACGGACATCGCCGGTTTGGAAGGATAGATTTTCATGCGCGTAATGTGTCGTCGCATAGGCGATCGCCACGGGCGCGATATCGATGCCCACCACCGTTTGCGCGCCGGCCTGCGCCAGAGCGTGAGCGCCATAGCCGCAACCGCAACCCAAATCGAGAACCCGTTTGCCGGCCGCCCACGGCGCGGCCAGCTGGTAGCGGGCGATGTGCTCCCAATACAGGTCGCGATGCGCCGGATCGTCGGGCACCAAGCGCTCGCCGGTAAATTCCAGGCTGGGTTTCAGGTCAGGCACGCATCAACTCGCGTAATTGTCCTTTGTTGCGGATCGATAAATTAAACGGGGAAGAGCCGTGCTCCTCCCCGGCGACAATCGCGGTAATCTTGATCAGAACACGGCGTAGATAAACGGCAACACCGCGCTGCCTTCGGTCAGAACGATGAACAGACTCAACAACAGTAAAACGAGCACGATCGGGGAAATCCACCAGACCTTTTCTTCTTTTAAAAAGATGAAAAATTCCTTGAAGATGCTCGGCCGCTTGTCCGGCAATTTGATTTCCGGGCTTTCGTTTTCGGGCTCAACGATTTGGTTTTCCGGTTTCTCGGACATCGATGATCCTCCCCCTTAGCGCAACATTGTTTCCCAGCGCGACGTGCCGGATGGTCCGACCAACTCTTTCGGGCGCGATTCTATCACATCCTGATCCGGCCTGTAACGCCGGCGGCATTCCGGGCAACGCTCGTTCACGACCAGCGGCCGATCCAGCCCGCCGTAAGGACAAGCGTGCAAACACAAGCCGCATCCATCGCAACTGACTTTCACCGGCAAACGTGGATTGGTCGGAGCGAGAGCCTCACGCGGGCACGCCCGCACGCATTCGGTGCGACAGGCGCCGAAAATGCATTTTTCGGTAAAGACCACGCAATCCGGGCACGCCAGACGTACGGCAACCGGCTGACGGAACTCTTCGGTCAGCGTGTAAGAGACCAGACCGAGCGTATGGTCGTCGCTGAAAAAATCGACCCGGCGTGGTTCGCGCGGCAGTTCGATCGTCACGCTGGCGCGTCCCAAGGCCGATGCGGGCATTGGTCCGACTTCGTATTCCAGAACCATCGTTTCGCCCTGGCAGATCAGCGCGCCGTTGTAGCCTTGAATGCGGATATGGTCGTGCTGCGGATGTTTACGCAACAGATAACGCGCCCGGCCCAGGCTGCGGACCGCCGCCGGCTTTTTCGCCCAGCCGTTAACCGCGCCGCCGAACCATTCGGTGAGACTGGCCAGACGACGATCCGGCTCGACGAGCCACCGCCACAGCATGCGTCCCACCGGTCCGGCGCTGGACAAGCCGCCGGTCAGCTGCGGTTGATAAAACCATTTCGCGTCGAGGTAATCCGCGAACATCGCCTCCCACGTATGCCGATAGAAATCGCGCTCGGTCACACCCGCCGCTTCTTCCTCCGCGCCGCCGATGCGGGCGAAAAAGGGCAAGAGATGCGTCTTGGCCAGCAAGCGCCGCCAGCCGGTCAGCCGATCGGCGCGCGTGGTGCGCCCCCTCGCCCACTGCAGACGGCGGCGAATGGGCTCCTCGGCGATAACGATATGTCCGTCGGGCGCGAGCACGCGCCAGATTTCCTCAAGCAAGCAGGACGGATCGGCGAAGTGATGCAACGTTCCCCACAGCAGCACTGAGTTAAAGCTGCCGTTGGCGTAAGGCAACCGTTCGGCGTCGGCCGCCACGCGATGAACCGGCGCATCATAGCCCAGAATGCGCGACACGATGGTTGCGGCGCGCAGGGCGTCGGGCGACAGATCGACGTTGGCCACCTCCATGCCCAGTTCGTTTTGCAGGATCATGCCGTTGAAGGCGTATTCGGCGCCGATCTCCAACACGGGCGAACGCAACGCGCCGTTCATCGCCGCGGTGGTCAAAAACGAGCGACGCTCGTTGAGGATCCCGCGTAAGTATTCCGCGTTTTCCCCGGCCGACCAGAAGTAGTCGCGGCGATAGTCGATTTCGGCCTTTTTTGCGGTCTGGCTTTGCCTCATGCTTCCACCCGCAGCGGCAGGCGCAAGGGTTGTCCGCCGGCATCCGCGAACCACCCGATGCGTTCCTGCACCATATCCAGCTCGACGAAATAGCGCCCTTCCTCATCCGGCGCCTTGATCATCAATTCCAATTCGACGGTTTCGTCAGGCGACAAATCGTGCGGCAAATAGGCGCGAGGATTGTTGTCGAACCGCAACATGCGCCCGCGTTTGTCGAGCAAATGATACCCCAAGCCAACGCCATGATCACCCGCCACATCGTACCCCGGCCAGACGAACCGACCGGCGTTGCGCACGATAACGCTCAACTTGTACACCTTGCCCGGCGGCAAAACTTCCGGCAGATGATGATCGGCGAAACCGGCGCGCAGCGCCAGATCGGGCAGCGGTGCGAAACGCTCGATGCGCTCGCGCAACGCCTTGTTTTCCTCGCTCAACGCCTCGGCGCGACGCCGAGTGAGATCCAGATAATTGCCGGGTGTGAATTCATCGACCAGATAAAGAAAGTGCTTCGCCTTCGGACAATAAGCGCAGGAGTCCTCGCCCGAGCGGAAAGACGCGGGATCGAGGTTGGCCGCCTCGCGCCGGAAATTGGCATAGGCGTCGCCGCGCCAGATCTCCGCAAAGGATTGTTCGCTCAGGTTGCCCATGTAATGCCCGGTGATCGAGGTCGAGCGCAGACAACAGGGAAACACCGTGCCGTCGGCGTCGATGTAGCTGGCGATGTATCCCTCGATGCACGGCACCCAGGTACGGTCGTCGAGAAACGCTTCGGGCGTCACACCCGCCTGCAATAGGCCGTCGGTCATTTGCCCCGCGCATTCGGCGCGAAGCGACTGCGCCACCTGCAATGTAAAATTGCTTTCAGTAGCGACGTCGTGTTCGAGGCGGCGAATGGCCGTGCGCACTTCTTCCAGTTGGGCTTCGTCAAGCAGCAGATGGCGGTGTTTGTCGCGCGGTTGAATGCGGCGGAACTGCACCTGCGTCGCGCCGACCAGACCGGCCAAGCCGACCATCGCCTCAACTTCCTTGTAGTTGACGCTGTTGACCACAAAATTCATCGACACGAACGAAGCGGCGACGTTCCCTTTTTCCGCCTTTTGCACGTAATAGCGCAACGTGTTGAGGATGCGCTGAAAGTCGCCGTCCTTTGCGCCGCGATGGATGGCGTAATAGCCTTCCTCGGTAGCCGCGTTGAAGCTGACGGAAAGATGTACGCCCAGTTCAGCCCAGCGCGTCGCCAACTCCGGCGTGAGCAGCGAGCCGTTGGTGCACACCGAACAGGCCATATCCCTGGCCCGCGTCAATTCGACCATCGCAGCCAAATCCGCGTGCAGCAGCGGTTCGCCGCCGCCGGTGAAGCTCACCTGCTCGCATTCCGCTTCGGCCAGTTCGTCGATGATCTTAGTCCACAACACGGTCGGCATGTCACGCACGCCGGCACGGCCTTCGTTGGGCAGCGAACAAAACACACAACCGAAGTTGCAGCGGTAGGTGGGAATGACGCCGACTTCCATCGGGCCGGTCAGCGGTTGCTGTAACAAGACCGATTGACGGACTAGATGCCGGCGGCGCGCTTTGCGCAATTCCGCGAGCGGATATTCAGCGGGATTGAGTGGAAACTGCATGTGCCAATTTTTTCATCGACGGACGATTATGGCAAGAGACGCTCGGCCACCGTTTTCCACACGTTGAACGCGGTCCGATTCCAGACCGGCGGCGCCAATTTCCAGTGCGCCATGGCGGCGAAAACCTGCGGCATGAAGAAAAAGAATTTGGCCGCCACCAGCGGGTTTTTCGCGATGCCGACGATACGGCGCGGAACCGTGGTCGCGCTGATGTGCAGCGGTTTGGCCGCGAGCGCGGTTTTAAAGTCCTCACCCTGCATCAGGCCGCTGTTGATCAACGGGAGCGCTTCGCGGTGCACGTCCATCGCTTCCATCAAACGCCGGTTGACGTCGTAAGAAGCCAACACCGAACCGCGCCCTCGTTGATAGGCGGCGCACCACGGCCAGAGCCGGGCGGTCGTCGCTTCGCGTTTGCCGCGCAGGATTTTTCCCAGGTGTCTACCCAGCGCGTAACCGGCGATCATGCCCGAGGCGACGCCGCTGGCGTGCAGTGGAATGACCATGCCGGCCGCCTCGCCAATCGTCGCGAAGCCGTCGCAGACCAGTTTGAGACTGGCGCGGCGGATGCGGATCCGCCCGGCGTCCTTGATGATCGTCTCGCGCGCAAAGTCGAGTTTTTCCAGCAGTTCGTCCAGCACGCGCCCCGGTTCGGGACGCTCGTAATCGGCTTTAATACCGACCAGCGCGAACATCTGCGCGTTCTTCAGGTCCAGCATGTGACTGATCGTGCTGTACACGCCGTGCGCGGCGATCTGGTGATACATGATGTCCGGTTCGATACGGCCGGCCGCGATCGCCCGTTGCGCCGCGTCGCGATCAACCGCGACCATCCGCGCTTCGGCGACGACCCAATCGGAGGCGCGGTCGGTGAAATCGATGTTGCACTCCGCCGGCAACAGACGGGTGATCGCCGCGCCGTGGCCGGTGGCGTCGACAACCATCCGCGCCAACAACTCGCGCTCTTTGCCGCGCCGTGGTTGCAACACCACGCCTTTGACGACGGCGCCCTCGACAATCGGCCGAACGGCGCGAAGACCGTAAGAAACGTCGACGCCCGCTTCTTCGGCGTAACCGACCAGGCGACGCACCAGCGTTTGCAGGTTCAAGGCGTAAACCAGGTCGCCGCCGACCGAAAACGCGTACTCGCCGGTCGGGCCGAACATGCGATAGCCCTTTTCCGCAAAGACGATTTCGTCGGCCGATGGCGCAGGCACGTCGCAGCGGGCGAACACGCCGCGTTCGATTTCCAAAACGCAGGGATGGCCGAATTTCGTTTTCGCTTCGGCCTCGATCAACGAGCTGCGCAAACCGGCTTTGGCGCATTGGATCGCACAGAGCGCTCCCGCCGGACCGGCTCCGATAATCGCGACATCGTACCGTTCGTTCGCCATAATTTGCCTCGCGTGCTTTCGTTGTCGATGCGGGATGAGGGCGGCCAAAGCGTCGAACCCGCTCCGGCCCGGTCGAACATTATCGCTAAGGCGTCAGCCGTCCCATCAAACGCGGGAACGGAATGGTTTCGCGCACATGCTTGACGCCGCAGACCCAGCCGACCGTGCGCTCCACGCCCAGGCCGAAGCCGGCGTGCGGCACCGAGCCGTAACGGCGCACATCGAGGTACCACTCGAAAAATTCCATCGGCAGTTGATGACGCTTGATTTCGGCGACAAGTTTTTCCATGTCGTCCTCGCGCTGGCCGCCGCCGATGATCTCGCCGTACCCCTCGGGCGCGAGCATGTCGACGCTGCAACTGGTTTCGGGCCGCGCCGCGTCTTTCTTCATGTAGAAGGCTTTGATCTCCGACGGGTAGTGATGGACCATCACCGGTCGATCGAACTGTGAGGAAATGACCGTCTCTTCGTCGCCGCCGAAATCATCACCCCATTTGAAGGCGTGACCAGCCTTGTTGAGCACCTCGACCGCTTCGTCGTAATGCATGCGCGGGAACGGCCGTTTGACCGACTCGAGCTTGCTTAGGTCGCGTTCGAGCGTTTCCAGTTCCTTGCGCCGATGCAGCAGCGCCTGCCCCACGACGTACTCGACGAACTCTTCCATTAGGTCCATATCGCCGTAGATGTCCAGGAAGGCGACTTCCGGTTCGAC
>ERZ795059.4123-NODE-4123-length-13785-cov-6.394975_pt1 | contig 13785 bp, 11 predicted proteins | sample MGYA00375143_ERZ795059 | MGnify/ENA primary metagenome ERZ795059 (study PRJEB30188, sample SAMN05720168) | activated sludge metagenome | isolation source: Anaerobic digester | place: USA | collected 2015-01-07 ... | reverse complement strand
ACACTGGATGGTACACTCTTTCCCTACACGACGCTCTTCCGATCTCAAATCCTATAATCAATGCAGTGAATGCCATACTAAATATTGATTACCTCTTCCACATAAAATTCTTTGTCGTCCATCGTCCAAAGAAGTTTGGCCTTGTACATTCCTTTATCCAGTCCCTTCAACTCAATCAAATCACTTTCGCCTGGCAAGGCACTTAGTTTAAATTTCCGATCCATCTTCGAATTCGAAGGACAAAACAATATCAACTCACCATTTTTAATTTCATCAGATTGATTCAATTTTATCTGAAGAATATTATTCTCCATTAATTGAACTGTCGGTTTTGTTGATAATATCTCTGTGTTATTCAGGCGTTCAATTTGATCCTGATACGCTAGCTCTTCTTTGTAATAATCTTTCGATACCAAATCAATATCCTGGCGCATACAAACTGTTACCAGTGTACCGATAAAGACAGTGAAGAGTATAAAAGAGACGACAATCCATTTTCCAAAGTTCATAACTTTACTATTTTAATTTCGTTTTGCATCTGATCCTTTGCTTACAGGTCCGATGAATTTGGCCTTCACGGTCTCAATACGCTCACCATTCTGATAAACACCAAGCGTTACAACCGTTCGTGCATTTTTTACATTGTGTTCTGGAATCTTAATGAAGAAAACACTTTTTACCATTCCCTCTGCAGGAATATCAATTGCCTTTCCATCCGCTTTTAAAATCTGGACACCCATGGGTTCTTCTACCCTGATCTCAAGTTCAATCGGATCAAATGTCTTGTTTACAAATTCGATGTTATAGAGGTTGGTAATGAATCCCGCCTCGCGTTGATATAAGGTACCCGGAACTTTCAATACCGTGGTCTCTACATCTGATCGGGTGATTAAAGCAAAACTCAAAATTGTAAGCAATCCGAGCAAAACAAATGAGTAGGCTATTACCCTCGCATTGATAATTTTAGAAACGCCTTCTTTGATGGAGGTATAAGATGCAAACCGGATCAGTCCTTTTGGCTTTCCTATTTTTATCATCACATCGTCACACGCATCAATGCATGCTGTACAATTTACACACTCTAATTGCGTTCCATTTCGAATGTCAATTCCGGTAGGACAAACATGAACACAGAGTTTGCAATCAATACAATCACCACTGTTAACTTCTGTTATTGATTTCTTTTTCAAGTGCCCACGAGGTTCACCACGTAACCAATCATACGCAACTACAATAGACTCTTTTATTAAGAGTACTCCTTGCAATCTTCCATACGGGCAAACGGCTATACATGCCTGCTCGCGGAACTTCGCATATATTCCATAGAATATTGCCGTGAAGACAATCAAGCCAATAAAACCGGAAAGATTCTCCAATGGAGAATGTTGAACGATATGAAGTGTTTTTTCAATACCGATCAGATAGGACATTAAGGTATGCGCGATCAGAATGGAGATCAAAAGAAAAACAAAATGCTTTGTGGTCTTCTTAAAAATCTTCTGGATGTTCCATTCCTCCTTCGCTAATCTTCTCTGTGCACCGGCATCACCTTCAATAAAGTATTCAATTTTACGAAAGACCATTTCCATGAACAAGGTTTGTGGGCACATCCATCCGCACCAAACACGACCGAACACAACCGTAAAGAGAATCACAAAAACAAAAAAGGTAATGAGTACAATGGCCAGCAAAACAAAATCCTGCGGCCAAAAGGCCTGGCCAAGAATGATAAATTTTCGTTCGAATATATTCAGTAAGAGAAGCGGCTGACCTCCTATCTTTAAAAACGGCCCCGCAAAAAGTAATGACAGCAAAACCACAGTAACGACAATCCTCAGATTGTGATATTTACCGGAAGGTTTTTTTGGATAGATCCAGATTCGTTTTCCCTGTGCATCAACCGTTCCAATGCTATCACGAAACTCATCATCGAGTATGTATAGATCGTCAATAACTTGTTTCTCCATTTTTACTTCAGGTTCTAAGTTGCCGGGTTACCGGTTACCAGTCACCGGTAACTGGCAACATTTTCTAAAGTGAAGCGCTTACTACTGTTGAATCCACCTTCACTGTTGTTGTATCTGATTTCAGAATTTGTTCTTTATACAATTCTCCCTGAGCGGCTTTTGCTCCAACAGGATTTGTGCCTTGTAGACTCAACACAAAAAATGCAACTGCTTTAACATCTTGCGGACTCATCGATTTTCCCCAGGCTGGCATGCCTTTATCTACGGCTCCATTTTTAATCGTTGCAAAAACATTTTTAATACCACCGCCATGAATCCAATATTCATCAGTAAGATTTGGGCCAATAGTATTACCTCCTCCATCCGCTTTGTGACACGATGCACAATTGAAACTCACAAAAACGGATTTACCTTTTTCGATAATCACATTGTCGTTCGTAAAGACAAGGGCATTTTCATCTATCACTTCTTGTGGTTGTGAAGCTTTTAGTTTTCTGGCTTGTTCATCGGCAACGGTTAACTCTTGCTGATATTCATCAAGCTGCAATGGAAAGGTATCAGAGATGTGATACACTACTAAATAAACAGCACCCCAAACTATACAACCAATGAATAACCAGGTCCACCACGGTGGCAAGTGATTATCAAGCTCCTTGATACCATCATAATTGTGATCAAGTTCAATGTCCTTTTCTTTTTCAACCGGAACAGCGGCATTTAGTTTATCAATAAAGCGACTCCACATGGATTGCCTGGGAGCGTAGGGAATACTAAGCTTGCGCGCATTTTCCTGTTCCGCTTGATCAGCCAGTATGTTGAGTATTTGCAAAAGGTAAATAGCGACAAACGCTACCAATAGGATTACAACCAAAACAAAAAAAGACACAATGTAAAGCGGTAGAAGTGGATCATTAAAAGGATCATCCATAAATGACTTTGCTTTTGTTGCAGTTTCCTGAGCAGTGACAGCGAATGAGAATAGTGTCAAAGTCAAAAAGGAAAATATTTTTTTCATAATCTTAAAGGTTAAGATTGGTTTCGTTTTTACGATCGCTTTTGTCGATGGGAAGGTTTGCCATCTTTTCAATTAATTTCTTATCGGCTGTAAATACCCAGAGCAGAAGGCAGAGAAAAAAAATAAAAAAGATTACAAACGATATCACCGGCCAGATGGCGATGTTGTCTATGTTCTGAAGAATGTTTTTATACATGGCTCTATGTTTTATTGAGTGGTGTTTGGTTGCCGGTTACCAGTTACCGGTGACTGGCAACTGATTCTATTTCTCTGCGGTCTTTTCACCTTTAATGTCCTTACCCAGGCGTTGCAGATAAGCGATGAGTGCTATGATCTCTGCATCATCGGCTTCGTCAATGCCATCTGCTTTTAATGTTGCTGTAATTTCGCTGGCTTGTTTTTCAAGGTAATCATTGGCAATATTCTCATAACCCTCTTCGTACGGAACACCTAACGTTCGCATCGCATTGATTTTTCCACGGGTTAATTCTTTATCGATACTTTGTTCCGTTAGCCACAGGTATGCTGGCATAATTGATCCTGTAGATACTGCATCAGGCGCGAGCATGTGATTGTAGTGCCAGGTGTTTGAATATTTTCCATTTAAGCGATGCAAATCCGGACCAGTGCGTTTTGATCCCCATAGGAAGGGATGGTCATAAACAAATTCACCAGCCTTGGAGTATTCACCATAGCGTTCAGTTTCTGATCGGAACGGTCTCACCATTTGCGTGTGACAGTTTGAACAACCTTCTCGGATGTAAATATCACGGCCGTGCAACTCCAAAGGTGTATATGGTTTTACGCTCGCCAGTGTTGGCACATTCGATTTGATTAGGAAAGTAGGAATCATTTCAATGGCCCCTCCGATGAGTATGGCTATGAGGGTTAGGGTACTGAACAAAATAGGCTTGTGTTCCAATATTCTGTAATGCCATCCGCCACTTTTTGCTACATATTCTTTTGCAAGAGGAGCTGCTTCAGCGTCTTCATTAGCGGTGAAGCTTCCTGCGTATGCTGTCTTGATTAAATTGTATGTCATGATGATGGCACCCGTGAGATATAATAAGCCACCGAAGGCACGCAACGCATGAAGCGGAAGAATCTGAACTGTTGTTTCCAGGAAGTTTTTGTAAACAAGAAAACCTTCCGCATTAAATTCTTTCCACATCAGACTTTGCACAACACCTGAAACATACATGGGGAGTGCATAGAAAATAATACCAAGTGTCCCTAACCAGAAATGAAGATTCGCAAGTTTAGCCGAGAATATCTTTGTGTTCCACATGCGTGGCACAACCCAATACAACATCGCGAAGATCATGAATCCATTCCACCCTAATCCACCAACATGCACGTGGGCTACAATCCAATCGGTAAAGTGAGCAATGGCATTAACATTTTTGAGTGATAAAAGAGGGCCTTCTAATGTTGCCATACCATATGCGGTAACGGCTACTACCATAAATTTCAAAACAGCATCTTCGCGAACCCGATCCCACGCACCGCGCAGTGTCATCAAACCATTTAGCATTCCTCCCCATGATGGAGCAATCAGCATGATTGAAAAAACTACGCCAAGAGATTGTGCCCAGTCAGGAAGAGAAGTATAGAGTAAATGGTGAGGACCCGCCCAGATATAAATAAAAATCAACGACCAGAAGTGAATGATAGAAAGCCGGTAAGAATACACAGGTCGGTTAGCAGCCTTCGGTAGAAAGTAATACATCATGCCCAGATATGGTGTGGTTAGAAAGAATGCAACGGCATTATGACCATACCACCATTGTACTAATGCATCTTGCACACCCGCATACCAGGAATAACTTTTAAAAAGTGTTACCGGTATTTCAAAGGAGTTAACTAAGTGGAGAACAGCAACCGTTACAAAGGTTGCGATGTAAAACCAGATGGCTACATATAAATGTCGTTCTCTTCGTTTGATGATTGTACCAATCATGTTCCATCCGAACACCACCCAGATTATGGTAATCGCAATATCGATTGGCCATTCGAGCTCGGCATATTCTTTTGAAGTAGTCAATCCTAATGGAAGGGTAATAGCGGCAGCAACAATGATTAATTGCCAACCCCAGAAATGAATCCAGCTCAGTGTGTCGCTAAACATTCTGGCTTTCAGCAATCGTTGCATGGAGTAGTACACTCCGGCAAACATGGCATTACCAACGAAGGCAAAGATGATGGCATTGGTATGCAGCGGTCGGATGCGCCCGAATGTGGTGTATTGCAGATCGAAGTTGAAAATGGGATACACCAACTGAAGAGCAGCGGTGAGACCAACCAACATACCCACCAATCCAAAGATGACGGTGGCGATGATGAAGGCTTTTACAATTTTATTGTCGTAACTAAATTTTTCGATTTCCATATCGAGTGGCTCAGGTTTAGTAAGAATTATTACTGGCCTAAAATTATCGCTACATCGCTCGATGGATTATGATTGTCGTTAGTTGAAAGGATGATTTTTGTCATACACTTCAAAATCTTTCATTACAGATTGTGGAAGAAAGCATTGTTGAAGTGAAATAAGCGCATACCTTGACCTAGCAAATGGGAAAGATTCACAACAAAACGCGTTTGCTAAATCGCATTACTAAAAACCTGGTCTTGATTTTTCTCCTTATTCATTCGCATATCAAATACTGCGCAGATATTCCGAATGAATGGCTCGCCAAGAATGGTAACATGCAAGCCTGCTTCATTCAAATATAGAATTCCTTCCTTTTCCATTACGCGCAATGTTTCCAGAATTTCGGAATCAATAACCTCCATCAATAATTCCTGATGCAACTTACCATGACAGCTAATCTCAAGAATACACTGTTTCAAAAGTAAATCTTCCCTGGTGAGCAAATGACCTTTCGCTATTGCTGTGCCCTCTTCCTTTATTGCGAGCATATATTCTTCAACATTCTTTACATTCTGAGCGTATGCATACTTCGCATCGCTTATAGCGGAAGCTCCTAAGCCAATCAGTAAATCAGTATTACTGGTGGTGTAGCCCATAAAGTTCCGGTGCAACTTACCAGAGACATGCGCTTTGAATAACGTATCATGACGCAATGCAAAGTGATCCATGCCAATATCAGCATATTCATTCTTCTTTAAAGTATGCCTACCTATTTCGTAGAGATGTCTTTTCAATCCATTGGAAGGTAAATCAGAATCACCATAACCACGTTGTCCCGGTTTTAACCAGGGTACATGCGCATAACTGTAGAACGCCAAACGATCGGGCTTAAGCGTTAATATTTTATCGATGGTATCCGAAACGGTGAAAGGTGTTTGAAAAGGTAATCCGTAAATAAGATCATAACTCACAGACTCATAGCCAATGGACCTTGCCTGATCGGTTACGCGTTGCAAATTTTCAAAAGGCTGAATGCGATGAATTGTCTTTTGCACTTTTTCATCCAGATCCTGAACGCCAAAACTCACGCGTTTAAAGCCAAGATCAAATAATGTTTGAAGATGCTCATAGGTAGTATTGTTTGGATGTCCTTCAAAACTAAATTCAAATTCATCGTGAATCAGAACATCTTCCAGCAAGTAGGTAATTAGCCAACGCAAATTTTTTGCCTCAAAAAAAGTAGGTGTACCCCCTCCCAAATGGAGTTCCCTAATAACAGGCGTTTTTCCAAAAATCTTTTTGTATTCATCCCATTCTTTTAAAATGGACCGAATGTATGGGATTTCAATACTGTGGTTTTTTGTAATCCGTGTGGTGCAGGCACAATAGGTACACAGGCTTTCACAAAAAGGCAAGTGTATATACAGGCTGATTCCCTTTTCAGAATTTGATTCATCGAATGATCTTCTTACAGAATCAATCCATTGTTCTTTCAAAAATGAATCCACATCCCAACATGGCACCGTAGGATAACTTGTGTAGCGCGGTGTGGGAACATCATACTTTTTGATGAGCGATACTTGTGATGGGTTCTTGATCATAAATCAAAGTAACTGCTCACAACACGATGAGCCCCTGATCATGCTCAATCCCTTTAATGATTTTTGTCAGTTCGAGTACCGTCATTGCGAGGAATGAAGCAATCCCCTTACTACGAAGTGCTATAGAAATAAGTGACTACTTGAATTTCTAGATGCGCACTAAGCTCCCGTCTTGTTCTTTGGTATTTCATTGCTGGGGGATTGCTTCGTCAGCATGTCACGCGTTTTGCGTGACGCTTCCTCGCAATGACGAGCAGTTTTTTTTGGCTTGTCATCAAACAACATTCTTACCGAAGGAGTATAGGTATCTTCATACTGTCCGCTTTTAATATTCCAAAAGAAAATACTTAAAAAAAGTACTGCGATGGTCACACTAATAGCAATAAGCAATACGATGATACCCATGATTATTTAATTGTATTGACTTGAATTTTAAGTTTAGTTTTTGCCGAAAGGTTTACAGCAAGTACAGAGAACCCTACTACACTAATGCTACTGATCGGCATAAGAATGGCAGCCACCAAAGGAGTAAGATTTCCGGATACGGCAATACTTAAGGTAATGGCATTATAAAAAAATGAAATAGCAAAACCTGTTTTTAAAATTGCAGATGATGACTTTGCAAGTTGAAGCATTTTGTCCAATGAAGTAATTTCTTCACCAGACAAGATCCCATCACAGGCAGGGGTAAAAACTCCGGTATCATCTGTTACCGCAATACCTACATCACTTTGCTTCAATGCACCTGCGTCATTCAAACCATCGCCAATCATCATCACCTTTTTTCCTTTCGCCTGAAGCGATTTAATATACTGAAGCTTGTCGTGTGGACTTTGATTAAACAACATCTCAACAGAATTACCAAACAGCTTTTGCATTTGATTCCTGTCTGATTCATTGTCGCCAGATAGTAACGCTGCGCATTTGTTTCCCAACCGGTTAATCATGCTCTCAATGTTAGGACGAACTGAGTTCTTAATTCTGAAATATCCTTTTACTTCATCATCAATCGCTACGAATACCTGCGATGAAATTGAATTTGTACTTCCATAAAATCCAACAAAATTTGGCGACCCGATTTTATAATTTCGTCCTTCAATCGTTCCTTCAATTCCTTTACCAGTGATTTCCTTAAAATCAGAAACGCTGTTTTTAGAATGGGATTTAATATGTTGTGTGATCAATAAACTCAAAGGATGTGTAGAATAACTGGTAAGTGTTTTAATACAATCGAAATCAGTTTCGCTTAAAGCACCCTCAAATTTTATATCCGGTTCTTTGCCGTGTGTGATGGTTCCGGTTTTGTCAAATACAATTGCATCGATTGTCACCATCCGTTCTATGGCATCAGCATTTTTCAGGTATAACTTATTTTTACCGAATACGCGGAGCATACTTCCAAATGTAAATGGTGCGGCTAGCGCTAACGCGCAAGGACACGCCACCATTAATACTGACGTTAGCACCAGCCACATATTTTTAGGATCATTAATCTGCCAGTACATTGTAGTACCTGCGGCTATCAGCAATACAGCCCATGTAAATTTCTGTGCTGCACGGTCAATGAGTTTTTGATATTTATTTTCTTCTACCTTTTTAAAGGCATCGTTGTTCCACAGACTGGTTAAATGACTTTGAGAAGTTTCCTTTTCAACAATAAGTTCAACGGGTGATCCTATAAGTCTACCCCCAGCGTAAACCAAATCAGTTTGCATTACTTTTGCCGGACGTGATTCTCCGGTAACAAAACTATAGTCGATGTATGCAAAATCACTGAGGAGCATTGCATCTGCCGGAATAATCTCCATGTTCCGAATTCGGATTTGATCGCCTCGCTTTAGTTTATAAATTATCAATGGCTTCCATCCATCCTTCATCATCACATTGACAGCCAATGGAAAATAGGCTGTAAAGTCGCGATCAAATGCCAGGCTCTTATATGTTTTATCCTGAAACCATCTACCAATTAGTAGAAAAAAAACCAGTCCGGTAAAAGAATCAAGATAGCCAGGTCCTGTAGCGGTAATAATATCATAACTGCTTCTCAAAAATAATGCAATGAGTCCGGCAGCAATGGGTAAATCAATATTGATTTGTTTTTGCTTAAAGCTTTTGAAAGCGGATTTGATATAATCGAAACCGCTAAAGAAAAATACAGGTATTGATAAGGCGAGATTAAGCCACGAGAAAACACGCATCAATTGTTCCTCTGAGTGATCGATACCCAGATATTCCGGAAAGCTAAACAGCATCACGTTGCCAAAACAAAATCCGGCAATGGCCATTTTAAGAACCAGACTATTATCTTCCTTTGGCTTTGCCTCTGCAGTACTATCTAAGGTAATCTTAGGAATATAGCCTACACTGGTGAGCAATCTGGCAATGGTACTTACCTTTATTACTTTAGGATTAAAATTAATAGAAACCGTTTTTCTGGTAAAGACCACTTCACTGTGTAAAATTCCATCGGCAATCTTTTGTAAGTTTTCCAATAACCAAATGCACGAAACACAATGTATAGAGGGGATGAAGAGTGTAACTTTTGCAAAATTTTCTGAATCAAAATCCAATACCTTTTTACGAATATCTATTTCATCCAGATAAGCATACGTCTCTTCACTGACATGCTTTAGCTGCACTCCGGGGTTTTTATCCAAATCATAATACTCACACAAATTGTTACTGCTCAGAATTTCATAAACTGTTTTGCAACCATAACAACAAAACGGCTTCGCTTCGGTCCATAGTGGTTCGTCACACGATTGCCCGCAGTGAAAACATTTCAGATCAACTTCAACTTGTGTCATGCGAAATAATTATCCGGCAGTGGTGTCATTCTTTATTGAATAAGTCCAGATAAGTCCTTTATAATGATTCGCTACTGATTCCGCGAGGCTTCCAAGAAGTAAATGGGAAACTCCTTTTCTTCCATGCGTTCCCATAGCAATCATATTCGCTTTAATGGAGTCAGAGAACAACCGGATTCCTTCTTCTGCATCAATGTGATTGTAGATGTCTATTGTAAAATTTTTAAACATAAACCGTTTCGCAAAATCTTCCAATCGCTTTAAGGTTACGGTATCATTGGTGAAATTAGCCGGAGTGTTTACCCAAACGATATGAAGTGTAGCCTTAAAGAAATGCTGAAGAGCCTTTACGTTCATAACCAAATCCTCCTGATTTTCAGTATCCAATGTGTTTGGAAATACAATATGCTTAATAGAGCCTTTATAATAGTCTTTGAGTATTAGCACTGGAATTTTTGAATTGCGAATTATCTTCTCTGCATTTGATCCAATGAAGTATTCTCTCATTCCATTTGCACCATGAGAACCCATAATGATTAAATCAACTTTATTCTTCTTGGCATAGGTATTAATAATTTGTGTAGGAGATCCAAATTCCACTTTTGTAATTACCTTGATTTTTTCCTTGCCGTACTTGGCTGTGAGTTTATTGAATTCTGAAATACTCCTTTCTCTAAGGTCTTTCAGGAGTTGGGCTTCAAATGAAAGTACAGGCATTATCATTGAGTCATGTAACACCGGTAGCTCTACTACATTTAAAAGGTGAACAATACCTTTAGACATTTCAGCAATATCTAAGGCAAACCGAAAAGCATTGATCGCTGGTTTCGAAAAATCGCAGGGTACGAGTATTGTTTTCATGACGCTGTTGTTTATGATCAAAAGTAATTTGAGAGGCCACAAACTACGTTGACAGCAATCATATCAAAGACTGACTTTTATCAGTTTATGCTTTTGCAGGAATGGAAATCCAGAATGAGAACAAACTAAGACTGCATAAACCCGATGTTTTGGTTTTGTATAAACAAATTTGTTGGAGCTTTTAAAACTATAAGCTCTTCAGGAACACAAGGCTTTGTGGAATTTGTTCGAGCGGATGCGAAGATTCATCTTCAATGAAGAAATGTTTCACACCAACCTTTTTTGCTTCTTTCATAATATCCGCAATCCCAACATCACCAGTTCCCAATACTACATTGGTTTCATCAGCAGCATTTCCATTTTGATTTCCTTCGGTGCCGTGCTTACGGTCCTTCAGGTGCATCAACAAAAACCGATTGGGATATTTTTTAAGCAAAGCCACAGGATCCTGCCCCGGATGTTTGATCCAGAATACATCCATTTCAAAATTGACATAACGTGGATCCATATTGGCAACCATGTAATCAAATAAGGTTCCGTTTTCATAGGGTCTGAATTCATAACCGTGTGGATGATAACAAAGTGATAATCCACTCCTTGCTAATATTTTCCCCGCTTCATTAAAAACAAGAACAGCTTTCTTTACATCCTCAATGGTAAACTCATTACCATTGTGTGGAATCCATGCGCACATAACATACTTGGCTCCGAAGGAGCGAGCCTCATCAGCCACAAATTGAGGATTGTTTGCCAGCCTGTCGAAGTCAGCACCAAAGCTTACCATCGAAAGTCCGTTTTGAGCTAACAACTTAATGTATTCCTGAAACGACAGTCCGTAAGTATCACCACCCTCAATTTGCGTGATCCCCATTTCTTTCACCTTCGCCATTGTGCCAGGAACATCTTTAGCAAATTGATCGCGCAAGCTATAGAGTTGGAGTCCGATTTCCTGCGCTTGTGTGGGCATGTAAAACATTGAAACCAGAATTGCCAAAATAATAATGCGCTTGCGCGGAATAGAGACAGAGAGCATAGTGTCTTTGGTTTGAGCAGTGAAATTATAAAAACTAAGAGAAGAAACAAGGTGTACTTGTACTCACAAAAAATGCAACTGAAAATGCACCGATTTGAACTGAGCATAAGCCCCTTATCGAAAAAGGCATGATTGAGTTGTGTTAACCTTCTTACCCGAGATTAAAAAATATTTTACTCAACATCAAACTTTAATCCCGACATTTGCATCTACACTCAGGTACGATAATTCAAAAGTTAGCTATTAACTAAATCGTTGGGAAATGAAGATTACTTTGTCAAAATTTTAAACAAACACCTTAAAAACCAAACCTTAACGTTTTATGAAAAAATTAATCATTGTGCTAATCATGCTGTTTACCTCAGCATCTACCTATGCTCAATTCAATAAAGGCAGAAAGTTGATTGGCGGTAAGGTCAGCTTTAGTACCAGTCCGGATTCAGATTATAAATCAACCTATTTCGAACTGACTCCTCAATTTGGCTATTTTATTGCAAACAATTTGGCAGTTGGCGCAGGTGTAAACTATTATCGACAAAATAATTCAGATAGTTATTTAAGTACCTCACTACAAATTGAACCCTTTGTTCGATACTATTTTAAACCCGGAATATTCGTTCAGGGAAGTTATGGATTAGGCCCTGGCAAGGTTAGGACTAACTTTCCAACGAATACTGGCCAATCAACTAGCGAACGCTTATATAATGTTTCCAGTTGGGTGGGGTCAGTTGGATATGCTCTATTTTTGAATGATCATGTTGCTATTGAACCCTTGCTTGGTTACAAATGGAGAACAGTGAATTACAAAGCTACTGACTCAAATCCTTCAGAAAAAAATTCTAGCTCATCGCTGTATTTTCAGGTTGGATTACAGGTTTACTTGGGCAAGAGGAATTAATATGTTAAATAAAAAGTAACTCGTTATTTATTTTAAGGATATTACCTGTAATGTAAAGATTTGCGGAATAATGATGTTCCATATATTCTGAGTCAGTCCCCACAGGTACCCAATAACGCACTTATTGAAAACAAAAAAGCATCACCTTTCGGTGATGCTTTTTGAGGTTTATGGGTTTGGTTATTTATTTCGATGATACCAATAAAGGTGTGTTGGTAACAATGGTAATCAAATCATCATCATTTACGCTGCGTTTCTCATCAGCAACAACAAGGAAGTTTTCATAGAGTTGATCCAACTCTGATTTGTTTGGTTGATAACCCAATAATTCTAAACGATGTTTCAATGCCGCACGGCCGCTGCGCGCGGTTAACAAAATTGAGGACGTTGAAACGCCAACATCTGCCGGATTAATAATTTCATAGTTCTCTGAGTTCTTCAAGAAACCATCTTGATGAATTCCTGATGAGTGAGCAAATGCATTCGCGCCAACAATTGCTTTATTCGGTTGCACAGGCATGCGCATCATATCAGAAACCATTGAACTTAATGCGTACAATTTCTCCGATTTAATATTAGTATGGAGACCCAAGTCTTTATGGGTTCTCAAGATCATAGCAACTTCTTCAAGTGAAGTGTTTCCAGCACGTTCACCAATACCGTTAATGGTAACTTCAGCTTGTCCTGCACCAGCAATTAAACCAGCAATGGTATTTGCCGTTGCTAATCCCAAGTCATTGTGACAATGAACAGAGATCGTTGCCTTATCAATATTCTTTACATTATCGAATAAATATTGAATGCGTTTACCATATAAATGTGGTAAGCAATACCCTGTTGTATCCGGAATGTTTACAACATCTGCACCTGCACCAATAACAGCTTCCACCATTTGTGCAAGGAAAGCCAGGTCAGCACGACCCGCATCTTCCGCAAAAAATTCTACCTCTACACCTTTTGCCTTCGCATATTGAACAGCCCACACTGCTTGCTCTAAAACCTTCTCACGTGTGGTGTTGAATTTGTGCTTGATGTGAATATCAGATGAACCAATACCGGTATGTATTCTACCGCGCTTTGCACGAAGTAGTGCTTCACCAGCAACATCAATATCTTCTTTGCGGGAGCGAGTTAAGGCACATACGCCAACTTTTACTGCTTTCGAAAGTTCGACAACAGAAAGAAAATCACCAGGACTGGATATCGGAAATCCAGCTTCGATAACATCAACA
>ERZ795059.4120-NODE-4120-length-13787-cov-10.424337_pt1 | contig 13787 bp, 15 predicted proteins | sample MGYA00375143_ERZ795059 | MGnify/ENA primary metagenome ERZ795059 (study PRJEB30188, sample SAMN05720168) | activated sludge metagenome | isolation source: Anaerobic digester | place: USA | collected 2015-01-07 ... | reverse complement strand
ATTTATCATATAGTTACAAGACATTTAAGGATAATTTACCGTGCAAAGGTCTTAAGATGGCAGATGGTTTTTTGACCCACCTCCTGCTTTTCATGTTCAGGTTACACCAACTGCATTGTAGTTGATGTAATGCGCTGGAATGCCGTCCTTCATACATTCAACCATTGGTGTTCTGGCAGTCAAGTAGATGGTATCCTTTTTTTATGATGTGTTTGAGGTATTGTGATCAGTATATATCATAATTACCCACTCAATGTGAAAAAGAACCTTTAGTTTTCGTTTGGTATTGGTACTTCAGAAGGCGGTTTTATGGCTGGTTTGTCAGGTGCTTTGAAATCGTCATTGGGGTATAATGGCAATGCCTTTGACATAAACTCTATCCATATAGGCAGGGCGGTTGTGCCGCCGGATTCCTTGTTTCCAAGATTTATAGACTTGTCATATCCAACCCATACAAGGCATAGAAGATGTGGAGAAAAGCCGACAAACCATGCATCTTTAAAATCATCTGTTGTTCCTGTTTTTCCGGCAAGATAGTATGGCATTGATGCTGCTGCCCTTGCAGTCCCTTTTTTTATTACACCTTTCATTATATCGACAAGTGCAAAAGCTGCTTCCGGTGATACCACATTTTCTTCATAAGGTTCATCTGTATAAACCTCTTCACCCTCTGTGGTCATTATATTCCTTATAGCTACCGGATGGATATAATTTCCGTTTCTTGCGAATACGGTATAGGCAGATGCGAGATCGAGAGGCGCTATCTCAGTTGTGCCCAGTGCAAGAGAAAGATTTGGAGCAAAATTGCTATCTATATTCAATCTTTTTGCCATTTCTATCACATTACTCACACCAACAATTTCGAGCAGCCTGATGCTTGCTGTATTCAAAGATAGCTCGAGTGCTTTGCGCATTGAAACATCTCCGTGATATTCATTCTTGTAATTTCTTGGCTGCCATATTTCTTTGGTATATGGATTCGTGAAAGATATAGGCGCATCTCTGAGCACCATGTCAGGGCGGTACCCTTTTTCCAATGCAGTTAAATAAATGATAGGCTTGAAGGCTGAGCCCGGCTGTCTTTTTGCCTGTACTGTCCTGTTGTAAGGAGTACGCGTGAAGTCTTTGCCACCTATCATTACCTTTATATTACCTGTTTTTACTTCGATAGCTAAAAGAGCAACCTCAGGCAATTCAGTTACATTTGGATGCCTTTTTTTGTATAATTGAATCCCCTTATCTATTGCCTCATAACCGAATTCGGTCATTTTCAGATTTATCGTAGTTTTAATATTGAGTCCCTTTGTGTAAATATCCTGCGAATTTTCAAAGAACTCATCGAGGTTTTGCTTTATGTATTCGATATAATACCCTGTTTTTTTCTCGTATGTTCTCAGTGGTGCAAGGGTTAAGGGGGTTTTGATCGCCTTGGTATAGGTATTTTTGTCTATGAATCCTGCATCATACATCTTGCTGAGTACGATATTTCTTCTCTCATGAGCCTTGGAATGGTTTTTAAAGGGTGATAATTTTGAAGGAGATTTTGTAAGCGCAGCAAGTGTTGCAGATTCTTCGATGGTCAGTTGGCTTGCCTTTTTGTGAAAATATGTATAACTTGCTGCCTCAACACCGTGGGCACCTTCACCCAAATAAATCAGGTTCAGGTACATATTTAGTATCTCGTCTTTTGAATATGCCCTTTCTATCTGTATAGCAAGGGCAGCCTCTTCTATCTTTCTTTTAAATGTTTTTTTCGGGCTTAAGAAAAGATTTCTTGCGAGCTGCTGGGTGATGGTTGATGCACCTTCTGTAATTCCCTGACGGGTAATGTTTTTAAGGGTAGCTCTTAATATGCTTCTTACGTCAATACCAAAATGTTTATAGAAACGCACATCTTCTATGGCTATGAAGGCGTATTTGAGGTGGTTTGGCATTTCTGTAATAGGTATAGGTATCCTTTTTTCAATGAAAAGTTCTGCGAATAGCTCATCGTTGTCAGCATAAAGCCTTGTTGCAGATTTAGGTTTATATGATTCGAGCTGTTTTATATCCGGAATTTCAAGATAATTTACAAGGCCATATCCAAAGCTGCCCCCAAAAATGGCAGGCAGCAGGATTAAGAGGATGCTGAACTTAATAATCTTTGAATACATCTCAGATTATATTATACTTTATATTCTGAATGTTATCAAATTGCGATAAGATAATTATTGTTCTTGGTCCGACCTGTACCGGAAAATCTGAGTTATCTGTACGTCTTGCAAAAGAATTCGGAGGAGAAATTGTTAATGCCGATTCTATGCAGGTTTATGAACATTTCAATATAGGAACTGCAAAACCAGATATTGTACTGCGGGCTAGCGTACCACACCACCTCATCGATATTGTTGCGCCTGATAGGAAATTCAATGCCGCTATGTTCAAAAATCTGGCAGATTTAGTCGCCAAAGAGATTATAGGCAGGGGAAGATTGCCTATTTTTGTGGGAGGTACAGGGCTTTACATCAGGGCATTGTTGTACGGTCTATTCCCTGTACCGAAGGAAACAGGACTTAGGGAATCAATAACAGAGGAATATACAAAAGACCCAGTACAGTTTTACGAAACCTTGAAAAAGGTTGACATTGAATATGCGAATCAAATTAGTTTTCGGGATAAGATAAGGGCTGTAAGGGCTATGGAGGTCTTTAGAACAACAGGCGTGAAGATGTCCGAATGGCAACTCATCCATGGTTTCAGAGAGCCGCATTACAGGGCATTGAAGGTCGGCTTAAGAAGAAATAGGGATGAACTCTATAATAGAATAAATAAAAGGGTTGAAGATATGTTCGATGACGGTTGGGTCGAAGAGGTGAAGGGCATTCTATCCATGGGTTATCAACAGGATGAGAAGCCTTTTTCAGGCATAGGGTACAGGGAGATACTCTCATATATTAACGGTTTAATTACATATGAAGATATGGTAAAAGAAATAAAAAGGCACACGAGAAACTATGCAAAAAGACAATTTACATGGTTTGGAAGGGAAAAGGACATAAACTGGTATACTTACCCGGAGGAAATTGACGCCATCTTTTCTATGGTGTCGGGATTTTTGAAATAATGGAGCTAAAACGTATAATAGAGGCGATCCTCTTTGTATCTCCAAGGCCAGTATCATTTAAGGGGCTTTTTAAGAAGATTGAGGGTTGCTCAATCAAAGATGTTGAAAAAGCTTTAAATGAATTGATAAGGGAGTATAATTATTCTGATAGGGCAATAGAGGTTGTTCAGGTTTCTGGTGGCTTTCAGATGAGAACGAGGGTTGAATTTAAAGATTGGATCAGGCGTTTTGTAAGAGAAAAGGACGTGGAGCTCACAAAATCGGTTCTTGAGACCCTTGCAACGATTGCTTATAAACAGCCGGTGACAAAGAAGGAAGTGGATGTAATAAGAGGCGTTGATTCGTCCCGTGCCATAAAGAATCTTTTAAATAAAAGATTGGTAGAGATTGCTGGGAGGGACGACGAGATAGGTAAGGCAATAACATTCAGGACCACGGGAAAGTTTTTAGAGGTATATGGACTTAATAGTATTGAAGATTTACCAACATTAAGAGAATTGGAATCAATATAGAAGGAGGATTTTATGGATATATCTGAGCTTCTTATTTTTATGGTTGACAACAAAGGGTCTGACCTGCATGTCAGCTCAGGTGAAGTACCAATGGTGAGGATACACGGAGAAATGAGAAAGATCGAAGTTCCTCCACTTGAGAAGGATGATGTGCACAATATGATTTATGAGATTTTAAATGATCAGCAGAGAAAAATCTTTGAAGAATTTCTCGAATTGGATTTTTCGTTTGCCCTCGGCGATATTGCCAGATTCAGGGTGAATTGTTTTAAACAGCAAAGGGGCGATGCAGCAGTATTTAGAACGATCCCAACGAAGATCCCTACCTTTGAGGAACTAAATCTTCCAAAGGTATTCAGAGACATTGCGAAACTGGAAAAAGGACTTGTTCTCGTTACGGGCCCAACAGGAAGCGGAAAATCGACAACCCTCGCGGCAATTATAGATTTAATAAATAGCGAAGAGTTGGGCCATATATTGACGATAGAAGATCCTATTGAATTTGTCCATAAATCAAAAAAGTGTCTTGTAAATCAGAGGGAGCTGGGGCCTCACACGAAGAGTTTTGCAAATGCGTTGAGAAGCGCACTGCGTGAAGACCCGGATATTATTCTTGTCGGCGAGATGAGGGATCTTGAAACAATATCTCTTGCCCTTACAGCAGCAGAAACAGGGCATCTTGTCTTTGGGACATTACATACAAGCGGTGCCCCTAAAACAGTGGACAGGGTTATTGACGTTTTTCCTTCAGCTCAGCAGGCACAGGTACGCGCAATGTTTTCTGAGTCTATCCAGGCGGTAGTAACCCAGGCACTCTTTAAAAGGAAAGATGGTAAAGGCAGGGTGGCGAGCTTTGAGATTATGATTGGAACGCCCGCAGTACGCAACCTCATAAGGGAGGGAAAAATAGCGCAGATACCGTCGATAATGCAGACGAGCAAGGGTGTTGGCATGCAGACAATGGAATCATCAGTAAACGAATTGCTTGCTAAAAATATTGTTACAAGGGAAGAAGTAGCTTTCTGGCTACCACAATCAACTCAGCAGAGGTGAAATATGCCAGAGATAATAGACTATCTAAAACATATGTGCGAAAAGGGTGCATCAGATATATATATAACGAATGGTATGCCCGCTATGTTTCGTATTCAGGGTGCTACACAACCTTATGATGAACCTCCGTTAACACCCGAAGATACAGATAGGATTGCCCAGAGTACAATGAACGAAAAACAAAAAAGGATATTTGCTGAGGAACTGGAAATGAATCTTGCCCTTCATTATCCGGAACTTGGAAGATTCAGGGTAAATATCTTCAGGCAAAGGGGAAGCGTAGGCTTGGTTATAAGGCAGATCAATACTGTAATAAAGAGTATTGATGAGATGGGTCTTCCCCAGATATTCAAGGATATTATGATGACCAAGAATGGTTTGGTGCTTGTTGTCGGGGCGACAGGCAGCGGTAAGTCAACGACATTGGCTTCCATGATTGACCACAGAAATGCAAACCAGCGCGGGCATATCATAACCATTGAAGACCCGGTTGAATATGTTCACAATCATAAGCTAAGCGTTATTACGCAAAGGGAGGTCGGGTTTGACACACACTCTTTTGCGGCTGCTTTGAAAAATACCCTGAGACAGGCTCCAGATGTAATACTTATAGGCGAGATAAGGGATACTGAAACCATGGAAGATGCGATCACTTTTGCAGAAACCGGACACCTTGCGCTCGGTACACTCCACTCTAACAATGCAAACCAGGCACTCGAGAGGATTCTGAATTTTTTCCCTATAGAGCGTCATGAGCAGATATATATGCAATTATCATTAAATCTTAGGGCAATAATATCCCAGAGACTCATACCAACGATTAACGGGAAGAGGGTTGCTGCTATTGAAATACTGCTTGATAGTGCAAGGATTAAGGATCTTATCTTGAAAGGTGATGTAGGGCTCTTGAAGGAGACAATGGCGGCATCTTACAATGAAGGTATGCAGACGTTTGACCAGCACATTTTTGATCTTTACAAGGCAGGTATTATCGATTACAACAACGCCATAGCGTATGCCGATGCACCAAACGATTTGAGGCTTAGGATAAAGATGGCAAGCATAACCAAAGAGGAGGAAAGCCAAAAAGAGTCTTCATTCAAACTGAAGATAGATGGGAAGTAATGACGTTTAAATACGAGCAATGGATATCAAATGGTGAAGAACATCGATCTTTTGGATGGATTTTAACAAATTATTAATAAGGCAAGGTGGTTATTCGTATGGATAAAACAGATCAGGCAGTAAATTTTTTCAAACAGTCGTATAGCTGTTCACAGTCTGTTTTTTCTGTATATGCGAAAGAATTAGGCGTGGATATGGATATTGCCCAAAAAATAGCAGGTGCATTCGGTGGAGGTATGGCGAGGATGGGAGAAACTTGCGGGGCTGTGACCGGGGCATTTATGGCTATTGGGCTTAAATACGGAAAAACGGATCCAGAGGATAAGGCGGCAAAAGAAAAGACATATGATGTTGTTAGAAAATTTGTGGATAGATTTAAATCCATACATGGTTCAATAGTTTGCAGAGAGTTGACAGGATGTGATTTAGGTACACCTGAGGGTTTAAATGAATTCAAGGAAAAAAACATTCACGAGACACATTGTGTTAGGTATGTAAAAGATGCGGTCGATATGCTTGAAAGGCTTATATAAGCATTAATAAATGTTAAGCATATACAGAGGTTTAAGGTGAGCAGGTTGAAAGATCTTAAAACTCCTGTTTTTTGGGCGGAGGGCCATCCAGGTAAGCTTGACCGGGAAAGCTGGATTGTGAGTGTGGACGGGTTTTGTAAAAATCCTAAAATATTCACCTGGCAAGATATTGTTTCTATACCAAAGACCATTGTTGATGCACGTCTGACAAGCGTTACACGTTTCTCTGTGCGTGGAAAATGGGGTGGCATAAAGATTGCAGATGTGCTTGATGCTGTTGAAGCTCATGATGAAGCAAGGTATGTGCGCTTTTGGTCTGTAAGAAACATCTATGATACGTCCATTCCCATTGATGTTGTCAGGAAAGAAAAGACAATCCTTGCATATGAGTTTGACGGGGAGTATTTGGAAGAGGATTATGGTGGTCCAATAAGGGGTTTTTGTCCATACCTCTGGGGTTACAAATCTGCAAAGAGTGTTGTGAAGATTGAGCTTATGGACAGATACGTGTCTGGATTCTGGGAGTTGAGGGGCTATCCGGATGATGCCTTGATAACGAAAGGGAGGGTGCATGATTTGAATCAGGGCGGAAGGATCCGTTATATACCTGATGGCGAAGTAACGACGTTTATAGATGAGTGAGAAAATATAGGGTCTTGTATGACAATTGAATGTGCTATGGAATTATTAAATCTATTAATTAAAGGAGCTTATGAAACATGAAAAAGTTGATAATTTTTGTGGTGTTTTTATCAATGATAGCCGTTGGAACCGTTTATGGGAGTGGTTTGAAAAAGTATTCAGATATTGAATCATCGTCTCAGATGCAACCAAAACAAGACACACCAGATACGCTGATATACAAAAGAGAGGGTGTGGATGGTAAAAAATTCGTAAGATTCATTATTGAACCGGTTGTGATTTACCAGGGTGATGATGCAAATTTTGGAAGTGTCTCCAAAAAGGATATTAGAACGGTTGCAGATTTTATGAAAAGTGAGTTTGAAAGGGTTTTACAGGGCAAGTATCAGATTGTTGATGTACCGGGCCCTGGTGTGTTACGCATCAAGTTGACTTTGGCGGGTATAGAATTGACAAGACCTGCTTTGGCTGTTGCAACAAGGATTATACCATTTGGACTTGCACTTAATCTTGGTAAAAGTGCTGTCGGCTTGAATGGCTCTTTTACAGGTTCAGTGACCTGCGCCGGGGAATTTTATGATGCAGAGACGAATATACTCGTATATTCATTTCTCACAAGGAGAAGCCCGAATGCAATGGATGTGACTGCTGTTCTTACAGGACTTGATGCCTCAAAAAAGGCGATTACGGAGATAGCGGAAAAGTTTATCGAAATGGTCGACAAACTGCAAGGTGTAGTTAAAAAATAGATTATATTATTATGAAAAAGGTTGTTGAATGTGTGCCAAATTTTAGTGAAGGAAGAGATACAGCGAGGGCAGAGAAGATTGTTGAGCCATTTCGCAGAACTGAAGGGGTAAAGCTGTTAAACTACGAGATGGATAAAGACCATAACCGTATGGTAGTTACCGCTGTAGGTGAACCTAAATTTTTAGCAAATGCAGTTGTCGATGCGGTGGGTATTGCTATTGAAGTAATTGATATGAGAAGGCATAAAGGACAACATCCAAGGATGGGTGCAGTTGATGTCATCCCTTTTATCCCGGTTAAAAATACCACGATGGATGAGGCAATTGAGCTTTCCAAGGAGGTGGCAAAAACTGTCTGGGAAAAATACAGGCTTCCAGCTTTTCTGTATGAGGCATCAACAGATAATCCACTGCATAAAAATTTGGCCGATATAAGGAGGGGACAGTTCGAAGAAATGCCACAAAAGATTAAGTTGCCCGAATGGAAACCTGATTTCGGGGAGGCTTATATCCACCCTACTGCTGGTGTGGTTGCCATTGGCGCCCGGATGCCCCTCATTGCATTTAACGTAAACCTCGATACAAACAGTATAACGATTGCTAATAAGATTGCAAAGGCGATTAGGCATTCAAACGGAGGTTTGAGATACTGCAAGGCAATTGGTATTGAACTTAAAGAACGGAATATTACACAGGTTTCCATGAATTTGACTGATTACACAAGAACACCGATATACAGGGTTGTTGAGCTTGTTCGAATAGAGGCTAAAAGGTATGGGGTCAATATTGTTGGGAGCGAGATCGTTGGTCTTGTGCCAATGGAGGCATTGGTTGACGCTGTAACATACTATATGGGTCTTGAAGGCTTTGGGATAGAGAAGGTGCTTGAATCGCACCTTACGGATTTGATTCCATAGACTCTAAATTGTGTATAAAATATTCTGTTTCGTCAAGGGCATATCTTGCATTATTTCCAGTTGCAATAAACTCAACGGATTCACCCCTGTTTACCTCCAGATATTTGGGGCAGAGTATCGATTTAACATTTAAATATTCTTTTTTGCCAAATAAAACGAAATTGTAATATTTCATCATCTTTTTATGGATGTAGAGTTCGCAATCATGTTTCTTTGCTATTTCAGCAAGATGAGCTATTTCTATGTCGATAGAATTTTTGCCCTGGATTAGGATTTTAGTCTCAATAAATCTGTTTTTTTCAAGCGATTCTTTTTCTTCTCTCCAGATTGAGCCATATTTTATAACCCATTCTTCCGCTGCTTTTTCGGTGCCGATGTCATATCCCTTTTTTTCCGATTCAATCCATTTATATTTCATGATTTCATCGTTTTGTTCGTATAAATCCTCAACCTGTTTTGCCATTAAAAAATCTGATTCATAGTTTATTAGAAAATCAACAATTGCCTCTTCAAGTGAGACCTCTCTGCCTTCTTTTTGGGAAAGGTAGTACTTGTGTGTTTCTATGGTGATAAGCTCAGAGGGTATTAAATCAATTTCTTTCTTGAACATGTTTACCCGTTGTTTTGGATAATGATATTATTTTTTTGTGTTGTGTGTCAATATTTGAACATTCAAGACATGGTAGATCAACTGTTGGCCTGATACCCCAACAGGCTTGTTTCATCTTCTTTCATTATGATCCTGCCGTTGAAGATGCCTCCCTCAGATATTGAAATCCTTTTTGCGATTATATCACCTAAAGCAAATGCAGCCGAAGTGATCTCTACAAGACCACTGGCATGTATATTGCCCTCCATTTTACCACCTATGGTAATTGCATTTGCATCGACATTACCTTTTACATAAGCATCCTTGCCTATTATCACATGGTCTGCTGTTATATTCCCTTCGATGGTGCCATCCACCCTCAATGTGCCCTTTACTTCAACGTTGCCCCTGAATCCTGAGTTTGAGCCTATCAGGGATTCGAGTTTGTCATTATTACTCTTTTTGAACATATATGCCTTCATCCATATATCTTTTTGGATTGACATAATTGCCGTTTCTTAAGACGCTGTAATGAAGATGGGCGGTCTGTGCGTTACCAGTTGAGCCTACATATGCTATGGTGTCGCCCTTTTTTACCTTTTGACCGACCTTTACGAGGTTTTTCTTGTTGTGGGCATAATAGGTTGAAAAACCCATCCCATGTTCGATAACTACGAGATTTCCATTATCACCCAGCCAGCCGGAAAAGCTGACGATGCCGTCGGCTGTTGCCTTTACAGGGTCTCCAACGTTGGTTTTTATATCTATGCCATAGTGAAATTGTTCTTTTCCTGTATGAGGGTGTATCCTTTTGCCATAATAGGATGTGATGCTTCCCTTTACAGGTGAACCTAACGGCGTAGAACGATAAATGTCTTTTTGTTTATAAAGGTATTCTTTTATTTCACTCACTGTCTCGATCGTTTTTGCAATTTGATTTTTAAGACTTTCAAAATCTATCGTATCCTGCATTAGTCCTGTAGTGTTATCAAGATTTTCTATGACATCTTTTTTTGATTTCAGGGAAAATAACTTTTTGAGTTCATTCTCGCTGTTTTTTATCCCCATCATGGTTCCCTGTAGTTCTGAAAACTGTTGGGAATAATAGGTAAATTTTTGTTTCATCGAGCGATATTCAATGGTTCTAACGGTACTTGAAAAAACAAATAGTGTACCGATTATAAAAAATACAATACCCAAGATAATGCCTGCCGATGGAACCTTTAAATTTAGCGGCTTTTTGCAGTTGTGTGGAATAAGCATGATGGTAACGGGTGAGAATGCCTTTTTAAGAAGCCTTTTTAAGATGTTGCTCGGTGACATATCACATATCCTTCCGAATGGTCAACTGGTAACTTTAAGCAAAAAAATATTTTGATGAAGTCAATATGTTATCAATAATAGTATAAATATACAAGAATAATATTTAATCTTTTATGTTGACAATTTCAAAAAAATGTAGTTAATATTTCCGCTTTTAAATTTTAAGGAGGTGGTGCCGTTATGCAGTGTGCAACAGTGAAACCGGGAGTGGAGTGTGTGTTTATGAAAAAAACAGGATGCTCCTATAATGGTGGTGCATGCCATACAATAGTCGAAAATTGTGAAGGATGCACAAGAATCGTAGTTTTTGAAACAGGAAAATATTGTTCAAGCTTTCCAAGCCCAGCACAGAAGTGGCAGAAAGGCGTATGTCCAATGTCATCTCATGTAAAAAAGATGCAGAAGACGGAAGGGCAGAAACTGAACCCGCTTAAAGCATCCAAAAGAAACGCTGGGAAAAAATAAAACTGCCATAATTGAAACCAAGTCAGTTTAATCATATATAGGCTAACCAAAGTCAGGTGGAGCGTTGTTCCATGATACACCTTGATTATAGCATGGATTATCGTTTTATTGTTTATAACTATTGGTTGTTGCGTTTTTCATTGACTTGGTTCAATGATAAGTGGTAAAAAAGACAAAACAAATCTGGAGGCGCTGTTTTGAGGAAAAACAAATCTGCAATAAAAAGAACGAGACAGTCTGAGGAGAGAAGGTTAAGAAACTCTCACGTGAAATCGACCATGAAAACATATATTAAAAGGGCGGTTCAAGTTATTGAAGCTAAAGACAAGGAGCATTTGGACGAATTATTAAAAAGGGCCGTGTCTTATATAGATAAAGCAGCCTCAAAGGGGGTAATACATCCTAATAATGCATCCAGAAAGGTTGCAAGATTGTCAAAAAGGGCAAATGTTCTTTCCAATAAAATAACAGCCTAATAATCAATCAGCATAATAGAACAGAATTTTCTTGCCATGCGCCCTGAGAGTCTTTTCAGGGCGTCTCTTTTATTAAAATCTTCTGCGTTTATGTCAACGACATTGTAAGTTTCGTTATCAGAAAAATCCCACCTTCTTAACAACGTACCATTATTCCTGAAAATGGAAATGCCTACGGTGGCATAGATGGTTTTTTCAACTACGAGACCATATGCATTCATTGTGGCAGGCAATATTTTGATTTCTGTTATTGTACCTTCTATGTATCCATCAGGATTGTTAACATTTACCTTGAAAAGCCCACTCAAGACTATTTCACGTGTGAATGAGTCTGTGACATACATGGATGCATGCGGTTCAAATGACTTGTTTTTGAACGCCGGAATACTAAGCGATGATATATCGCCCCCATAGATGCCCTTTTCCTTTACCATTTGGTAACCACATGAACACAGCGCTATTAAGATAAAAACCATTAAATATTTTAATTTAGAATGCATTATATTTTTCATTAGTTTCTGAACCCCGTTTTAGAGTTTTTTTGACCAATAAACAAAAGCCGTTGTATTTCAAGTGCAAACGATATTTACAAGCTTATCAGGTATAGTGATAACCTTCCTTATATCCCTTCCCTCTGTGTGTTTTTTAATCTTATCAAGGCTAAACACAACCTCTTTTAGTCTTGTTGCATCGATACCCCTTTCTACTTCATATGTGTCTCTTAATTTGCCGTTAATCTGAATTGCTATTGTTACTCTGTCTTCCACGATATATCTTTCATCATATTCAGGCCAGAATGAATTGAGATCGTCAGGATTATTACCGAGTTTTTCCCATAGGTCCTCTGTTATATGGGGTACGAAGGGGAATAGAAGGGCAATTGTTGTCTCGATAGCACCCTTTAATAAACCTGTTTCTTCTCTCTGGTTTTGTTCATTTTCAAGAAATTTATAAATTGCATTTACGAGTTCCATAATGCTTGCCACCGCGGTGTTTAAATGAAACCTGTCAATGTCTTCTGTTACCTTTTTGATTGTTTTGTGGGTTTTGTAAGAAAGCTGCATTGTTTCATCGTTTGTATTTTTTGGTTTCATGCTGGTTTTGGTGTCTTTTAAAATCTTAACCCGCTCATTAACCAATCTCCAGACTCTCTGTAGGAACCTAAAAGAGCCTTCAACCCCTTTATCGCTCCACTCAAGATCTTTTTCCGGAGGAGATGCAAAGATACAGCAAAGCCTTGTAGTATCAGCACCGTATTTTTTTATCAGGTAATCAGGATCAACGACATTTCCCTTGGATTTACTCATTTTTGCACCATCCTTAATGACCATGCCTTGAGTGAGCAGGTTCAAAAAGGGCTCTCTTTCTTCTACGAATCCGAATTCATTTAATACCCTATTGAAAAACCTTGAATATAAAAGATGGAGAACTGCGTGTTCAACACCGCCGATATATTGATCAACAGGCATCCAATAATCGACCTTTTCTTTATCCAAGGCACCATCTTTATAGTCTGGGCATGTATATTTAAGGAAATACCAAGAAGATTCAACGAAGGTGTCCATCGTATCCGTTTCTCTTTTTGCCTTGCCCTTGCAATTGGGACATTCTGTTTCGAAGAATTCCGGATATTCTGCAAGCGGTGATTTTCCAACCATCTTGATTTCGAGATTGAGCGGTAATACAATTGGCAACTGATCATAAGGGACAGGGACAACGCCGCACCTTTCGCAATAAATAATCGGGATTGGTGTTCCCCAGTATCTCTGTCTCGAAATGCCCCAATCTCTCAAGCGATAATTGATTTTTCCCGTGCCAAGACCCTTTTCCTCGAGATAACTTATGATTTTGGGGATCGCCTCTCTGTTATTCATGCCGTTAAAGTGGGCGGAGTTTACCATCTTTCCGTCACCTTCATAAGCCCCCTCCATTGTTTCGGCTGTGAGGGATTTATCTTCTGGCATTATTGTGATAACAATCGGGAGCCCATATTCCTTTGCGAACTCGAAATCCCTCTGGTCATGTGCCGGGACAGACATGATTGCACCCGTGCCATACTCCATTAAAACGAAATTTCCAATATATATGGGTATTTTTGTACCATTCAGGGGGTTTATTGCATATTTACCTGTAAAGACACCTTCTTTTTTCAAGCTTATCTCAGTCCTGAAACTTCTGTCCTGTTTTTTTACCTTCTCTAAAAATTCATGCGCATCCTTTTCATAAGGGGTTCCTATTGGAAGAGAATAGGATAATGGATGTTCTGGTGCGATTACCATGAATGTGACGCCGTAAAGTGT
>ERZ795059.4119-NODE-4119-length-13792-cov-4.976341_pt1 | contig 13792 bp, 5 predicted proteins | sample MGYA00375143_ERZ795059 | MGnify/ENA primary metagenome ERZ795059 (study PRJEB30188, sample SAMN05720168) | activated sludge metagenome | isolation source: Anaerobic digester | place: USA | collected 2015-01-07 ... | reverse complement strand
CAGCAACATCCACGACGACAGGACCGTCTGGCAGGCCAACGTGAACCCGATCCGATACTCGACCTCATCGATGAGATCGCCTGCGGCGTTGCACAGGGCGATCCGTTCGCCGTCGTTGTCGAGTCGGCCCTCATACGGGCCGAACACGTAGGCGGGGTTCAGAGGCAGGCGGCCCGAGTTCCACTTGGCGTACATGTGGTCCAGCGATTCGGTGACCACGAGGTATCCGTCGGCGGGCAGAATCGTGCCGGCGGGGAACGTGTACGAAAGCCCGGCGTCGAAGTACCAGCCGGACAGATCGACCGCTTCGCCCCCACGATTGTGCAATTCGACGAATTCCACCAACTCCGTCTCATCGTCGGGGTTACAGTGGATCTCGTTGATCGTGATGCCTCGCCGGGCGGGGGAGGGGCCCTGCGACCACGCGGTCGGCGCGCCGGCCGACAGCACGATCGCTGCCACGAAGAGAAACGCTCTGCCGCAGTGGGAAAGAGGATTTCGAAGTGTCCGCGGCAGAGTTCGAGCAGCGCCGTGACACGAGACTTGCTTCTCGCTCATAACTCCGTCGATCCGAAGAACACCCTCACAATACGACTCCGACGCCGGGGGCGCCCCGATTCGTCCTGTGCGCCGCGAGGTCCGGCAAGCGGCCGACCCTGTTCGCGAACAGGATCATTGTACCGGTTCCGGCAAGGAAATGCCACAGGCGGTGCGGATCTTCGGTGCGGCGGCGGGTTATCCGCCGGAGGGCGGGATCGCGCCGCCCGACGGTGCGCCGCTGGCGACCGGCTGAACGGCCTGCGCCTTTTCGCCATGTTCCAGGGCGGCCATCACGACGGAAATGAGATCCTCGTTCTTCTCCCATGGTTTCGTGACGTAGCGGAAGATCTCTCCCTCGTTGATGGCGGTCAGGAGCGTTGTGATCTGGGTATAGCCGGATAGGACAACGCGCACGATATGTGGGTACTTGTCCTTCACCTCCCGCAGCAGTTGCAGGCCTGTCATCTCCGGCATACGCATGTCGGTCACGACCACGTGCACCTCCTGGCTCTCGAGCAGCTTCAGTGCTGCCGCACCGCTCTCGGCGAAGATCGCCTTGAACGGCTTTCGATGCACGATTCGCTCGATCGTCTTGAGGATGCGATCCTCATCGTCAACAAACAGCACAGTCTTCTCGTTCATGTTCTTGTCCTTGTTCAGCGTCCGTGGAGGGTTTTCCGTGGATCGGGAGCGCGAAGGTGAAGGTCGCTCCCTTGCCCAATTCGCTCTCGACCGACAGCCGTCCGCCGTGCTGACGGACGATGATGTCGTACGAGATGTGCAGCCCGAGCCCGGTGCCCTGGCCGACGGGTTTCGTCGTGAAGAACGGATCGAAGATCTTCGTAAGATTTTCCTGCGGGATCCCGGGGCCGTCGTCGGCGATCGTGCAGACGACGTGGTCTCCGTCCTGGAACGTCCGAATCACGATGTGTCCCATGTCCTCACGATCCTGTTCGGCGATGGCCTGGGCCGCGTTGACCAGGATGTTCAGAATCACCTGATTGATCTCGCCGGCATTGCATGGGATGTCGGGGATGTCGCCCAGCTCGGTGGTCACCTGGGCCCTGTGGGCCAGCTCGTTGTGCGCGATGCCCAGGGTGGACTGGATTCCTTCGTTCAGACTGGACATCGCCATGTGCTCGGCCTGGTCGATCCGGGAGAAGGAGCGGAGGTTGCGGACGATGTGGAGCACGCGGTCCATTCCCTCCTGGGAGTCGTCGAGCAGGCCCTGGATGTCGACGCAGATGTGATCGATGTCCAGGCTGTCGCGGGCCTCCTGGATCCGAGAGGCATGCTCCTGGCACTGAGGGGCGCCCGTCGCCGCCAATTCCTTGAAATGCTGATCGTAGGCCTTGAGCATTTCGGTGAGGTTGGCGACGTAGTCCCGGAGCGTGTGGGAATTGCCGACCACGTAGGCCATGGGATTGTTGATCTCGTGCGCGATCCCGGCCGCCAGTTGCCCGATGGAAGCCATCTTCTCGCTCTGGATGAGGAACGCCTGGGCCTCCCGGAGCTGGCGATTGGCCTCCTCAAGCCTGGCGTTGGCGGCCTGGAGCCTTTCCTCGTTCTGATATCGCTCGGTGAAGTCCTCGAAGATGCAGAGAATTCCTTCTACGTGGTCGCCTTTCGTGCGAACCGGGGTTTTCAGCACGCGAGTGACGGTGTCCTGGCCGTGAATGCGCCGACGCAGAAAACCCTCCATCGTCTTGTTCTCGACGATCACCGTCCAGTCACTGGCCTTGTACTTGTTGGCGACGATTCGTGGGTAGAGGTCGCTGTCGCTCTTGCCGATGACCTGTTCGATCGTGCGATTCAGGCTCTCGGCGTACTTCTCGTTGCAATAGATGACCTTGGAATTGAGATCCTTGAGCACCACTTTCTGGGGGAGGTTGGTGATGAGCGTTTCGAAGATCCGTTCGGCTCTCTGGGATTTCTCCGCTTCGCGTCTGAGACGGTCCTGAGAATCCAACAGGGACTTCTCGTACTGGATGAGTCTTGCGGAGTACTTGTGAGAGATCCCGATGGAGATCATGCTCAACACCACGCAGATCACCGCCGTCGAAGAGAAGAACACCCGCCAGATCTGATGGATATTCGCCCTGGCGATTTCCATCTGATCCGCAACGAGAGCGTCGATATGATCGGCGTACGCGCCGCATCCGATCGCCCACTTCCATTCGGGGAAATAGCGAAGATACGAGACCTTGGGATATCCCACCTGAGAGGGCTTCCCGTCCACGACCCTCGCCCAGTAGTAGTGGATGACGCCGGAACCCTGCGCACAGACCTTTTTGATCTCCGTGGCAATGTGGGTGGGTCGGATGCCCGCGATTGTCGGATGCCCCAACGGGTAGACCTGTCCATGATAGTAGATCTCCTGAACCCGATCGAGGTCCACCACCTGGCCGGTTGGTCGGCCGACGAAGCCCTTGTCCGGGTGTACGATGATGATGGGACCTTCTCCGCCGTCGCTATCGACCTGTTCGACATAGATGTAGTCGTCCCGGTTCAGGCCGATGTTCGCCAGGGCCTTCTTGCATGCCTCCTGCCCGAGATCCTCGCGGTAGTAGTGGTTGACGATGTCCCAGGCGCTGTCGACGCGCGTCCGCAGGGTGTCTACGATGTGCGACATCTCCACCTCGCGGATCTGCGTTTCCCGGGAGACGAGTTCTCGACGCAGAAGCCGGGATAGATTGAGGTAGAGCAGCAGCGTGCTGATCGCCAGTGGGAACAGCGCGATGCAAGCCAGAATGTAAGGTCTTCTGAGCAACGTCGCTCACCCCCATTGCCGCGCCGTGCGACTCGATTCGACGGGTCGGCACACGTGCCGGAGCGGTTTTGGAATACGCCAGAGCCCCAGGATACCGGGAGGTTCCGGGCATCGCGGCACTACTCTCATTCTGTTTCGGCGAGCTTGTGCCCCGGGGTTTATCAAAAAGCTCTCACCCCGGCATTCGGACCAAGCCGAGAGGGCCAGAGAACAGGCCTCCTTCCAGTTATCGGGCCTGCCGTCGCATTGGCTCACATCCCGGCCGGCCTGCGGAATGCCGCGCCGCTGCCGGGGCGCGGGGAAGAGCGCCCTCGCCAGTTTGAGCTTAACAGAAAAACGCGGGGCGCTTACGATAGTGGCGAACACGGTCGGACGGCCGGCCGTGCATGATTCGCCGATAGATCGCGGGTGCTGAATGGCTCTCGCTGGAGATATACGCAAACACGATGCTCTCGATCGCACAAGGCAACACGTTCTATGAAACCGCAGCGATTCTGAGCCTGGCCGCCGTGCTGGGCGTGGTCGGCCAGAAGCTCAAGCAGCCTCTGATCATCATGTTTCTGGCGACCGGGATCCTTGCGGGCCCTGCGGTGCTGGGGGTGATTCGCAGCTATGACCAGATCGAGCTGTTGGCCCATATCGGCATCTCGCTGCTGTTGTTCATCGTCGGGCTGCGGCTGGATCTGAGCCTGATCCGGACCACCGGGCCGGTCGCCCTGGCCACCGGGCTTGGGCAGATCGTCTTCACCGCCGGCATCGGGTTCGTGATCTGTCTGGCTCTGGGCATGAACGCGATCTCCGCCGCGTACGTCTCGGTCGCGCTGACGTTCTCCAGCACGATCATCATCGTCAAGCTGCTCTCGGACAAGAAGGAGATCGACGCCCTGCACGGGCGGATCGCGGTTGGCTTCCTGATCGTGCAGGACATCGCCGCGATCCTGGCGCTGGTGGCGCTGACGACGTTTGGCGTCCCGCTGGCGCGAGGCCAATCCGCGCTGGGCGTCTCCCTGGCGATGGCCGGCAAGGGGATCGGGCTGCTGGTGGTCGTCGCGGTTCTGATGCGGTACGTGCTGCCCCGCCTGATGGCGCGCCTGGCCCACGCGCAGGAGATGCTGATCCTGTTCGCGGTCGCCTGGGCCGTGCTGCTGGCGGCCGCCAGCGAGTGGCTGGGCTTCAGCAAGGAGGTCGGCGCGTTCCTGGCCGGCGTGTCTCTGGCCCCCAGCGAGTATCGCGATTCGATCAGCTCCAAGATGACGAGCATCCGGGACTTCCTCCTGTTGTTCTTCTTCATCGATCTGGGCGCTCGCCTGGAATGGTCCGCGGTCGGGTCCCAGATCGGCAACGCCGCGATCCTGTCGCTGTTCGTGCTCGTCGGAAACCCTCTGATCGTGATCGCGATCATGGGGTACATGGGATACCGCCGTCGCACGGGGTTCCTGGCCGGGTTGACGGTCGCCCAGATCAGCGAGTTCTCCCTGATCGTCGCGGCCCTGGGCGTTTCGCTCGGGCACATCTCGCCGCAGACGATGGGACTGGTCACGCTCGTCGGCGTCGTGACGATCTTCGCGTCCACGTACATGATTCTCTATTCGCAGAATCTCTACCAGACGCTCGCCGGGCCGCTGAAGCTCTTCGAGCGGAAGAACCCGTACCGCGAGGCCAGCAGCAACACCGTGGTCGAGACGACGGCCGCCGACGCGATCCTGGTGGGCTTGGGCAACTACGGCAGCGGACTGGCCGAGCGGCTGCTCGAACGCAAGATGAGGATCATCGGCGTGGACTTCGATCCGCAGGCGCTGGAGCGCTGGCGGGCCCGGGGCATCTCGGTCCTCTACGGGGACATCGCCGACCCCGACCTGTACGAGCAGTTGCCCATGAACCACGTCCACTGGGTGGTCAGCACCGTGCGGTCCAAGGACGTGAACCTCGCGTTGCTCCACCTGGTGCGGTATCGAGGATACGACGTGAAGGTGGCGCTGACCGCCGCCAATCAGGGGGAGGCCGTGCTGTACAAGCAGGCGGGCGCGCATGTGGTCCTGCGCCCGTTTACCGACGCCGCCGAGCAGGCGGCCGACGCCCTGATGGACGCGACGGACATCCTGCCGGAGAACGTCGATTGGCCGGTGGCCTTTCAGGAAGTGCGTGTCAAGTCGGGCTCGGTCTTCGCCGGCCAGAGCCTGCGAAACATCCCCCTCCGCGCCGAGGCGGGCGCCTCGGTCCTGGCCGTCAGTCGGGCGGGCAAAGTCCATTACGAGCCGGACCCCGATTTCCAGGTCTACCCGGGCGACCACGTCGTCCTGATGGGCCCGCCCAAGACGCTCAAGAAGGCCGACGACCTCATCAACCGGACCCAGAGCCGCGACTCGGCCGACAAACTGGAGCGATTCGTGATCGTCGAGCTGGAAGTCTTCACAGACTCCAACTGGCTGGGCAAGACCCTGGCCCAGCTCCAGTTCCGCCAGCGTTGCGGCGTGACCGTCGTGGGCATCCGACGCGGGCAGATCCGCATCACCTCGCCCGGCCCGAACGAATCCCTCCAGGCGGGCGACCGCCTGATCGTGATCGGCACGTCCGACAAGGTCCGCCAGCTCAAGTGCGGCGCCGCATCGTAAGAACGTGAAGCGGATCTCGTGAACCGACGGAACGCCTCCGACGCTTGACGCTTCACGAGATACGCTTCATGAATGGTTCAGCTTGCCTTGCGGTTGTCGCGGCAGAACTGGGCCATGAGTTCCATGGCCTTGCCGGTCTTCTCCATCGAGCCGTCGAGCTTGGCATAGGCGTCGACCAGCTCCAGCAGTTCCGGCGGGGCTTCGACCGTGCCGTACTGGTGGGCGGTGTTGACGATGCCGGCGTCCAGGCCGTACTCCATCGCCTTGGCGACGTACGCCCGGCAGACGCCGATCCTTCGGGCGGGCAGGTCCCGCACGCTGTTACTGATGCCCAGCGAGCAGTGGACGCCTTTCATTCGCGGATCGGCCTTGATCTTCTTGATCGTTTCGAACGTGCGATAGGTGTAGCCGGGAACGCCGGGCTCCATCGGCATGTCGATCGCCAGCGGGAAGACCGTCGAGTCGAAAAAGATCTGGCCCGGCTTGAAGCCGTGGCGCATCGCGGCATCGAAGAGCTGTTTGGCCAGGGCGTAGAGTTCGTCGACGGAGTGCGACCCGCCGGGACCGGTGGCTTTTTCCTCGCTCACCAGCAGTCCGACGAACGAGAAGTCGTAGTCCTTCTTCAGCGGCATTATCTTGTCCATCGTGTAGACTTTGATGGAGTTGAGCAGGGGAGCGTGAAGCGATTCGTTGCCTCGCTTCACGTGGTCCGCCACACCAGGTGCGTTCGCGTACCATTCCTTCAATCCGGCGACCAGGACCGCGTCGCTGCTGCTGTCGATGCAGACGGGCACGCCGCGACCCCACCTCTTCACGAGCCGGACGTACTGGACCATCATGTCCACCGCCTGCTGCGGGTCCTGCTCGCCGAACGCGTCGAGATTGACCGCGATGTAGTCCGCGCCGTCGTTGGCCTGCGATTCGACCAGGGCGCGAATATAGTCGAGCTGCGGGCTGGGCGTCGTGTATGCGCCGGCGCATACACGACGCCCAGCCCGCAGCTCGACTATATTCGCGCCCTGGTCGAATCGCAGGCCAACGACGGCGCGGACTACATCGCGGTCAATCTCGACGCGTTCGGCGAGCAGGACCCGCAGCAGGCGGTGGACATGATGGTCCAGTACGTCCGGCTCGTGAAGAGGTGGGGTCGCGGCGTGCCCGTCTGCATCGACAGCAGCAGCGACGCGGTCCTGGTCGCCGGATTGAAGGAATGGTACGCGAACGCACCTGGTGTGGCGGACCACGTGAAGCGAGGCAACGAATCGCTTCACGCTCCCCTGCTCAACTCCATCAAAGTCTACACGATGGACAAGATAATGCCGCTGAAGAAGGACTACGACTTCTCGTTCGTCGGACTGCTGGTGAGCGAGGAAAAAGCCACCGGTCCCGGCGGGTCGCACTCCGTCGACGAACTCTACGCCCTGGCCAAACAGCTCTTCGATGCCGCGATGCGCCACGGCTTCAAGCCGGGCCAGATCTTTTTCGACTCGACGGTCTTCCCGCTGGCGATCGACATGCCGATGGAGCCCGGCGTTCCCGGCTACACCTATCGCACGTTCGAAACGATCAAGAAGATCAAGGCCGATCCGCGAATGAAAGGCGTCCACTGCTCGCTGGGCATCAGTAACAGCGTGCGGGACCTGCCCGCCCGAAGGATCGGCGTCTGCCGGGCGTACGTCGCCAAGGCGATGGAGTACGGCCTGGACGCCGGCATCGTCAACACCGCCCACCAGTACGGCACGGTCGAAGCCCCGCCGGAACTGCTGGAGCTGGTCGACGCCTATGCCAAGCTCGACGGCTCGATGGAGAAGACCGGCAAGGCCATGGAACTCATGGCCCAGTTCTGCCGCGACAACCGCAAGGCAAGCTGAACCATTCATGAAGCGTATCTCGTGAAGCGTCAAGCGTCGGAGGCGTTCCGTCGGTTCACGAGATCCGCTTCACGTTCTTACGATGCGGCGCCGCACTTGAGCTGGCGGACCTTGTCGGACGTGCCGATCACGATCAGGCGGTCGCCCGCCTGGAGGGATTCGTTCGGGCCGGGCGAGGTGATGCGGATCTGCCCGCGTCGGATGCCCACGACGGTCACGCCGCAACGCTGGCGGAACTGGAGCTGGGCCAGGGTCTTGCCCAGCCAGTTGGAGTCTGTGAAGACTTCCAGCTCGACGATCACGAATCGCTCCAGTTTGTCGGCCGAGTCGCGGCTCTGGGTCCGGTTGATGAGGTCGTCGGCCTTCTTGAGCGTCTTGGGCGGGCCCATCAGGACGACGTGGTCGCCCGGGTAGACCTGGAAATCGGGGTCCGGCTCGTAATGGACTTTGCCCGCCCGACTGACGGCCAGGACCGAGGCGCCCGCCTCGGCGCGGAGGGGGATGTTTCGCAGGCTCTGGCCGGCGAAGACCGAGCCCGACTTGACACGCACTTCCTGAAAGGCCACCGGCCAATCGACGTTCTCCGGCAGGATGTCCGTCGCGTCCATCAGGGCGTCGGCCGCCTGCTCGGCGGCGTCGGTAAACGGGCGCAGGACCACATGCGCGCCCGCCTGCTTGTACAGCACGGCCTCCCCCTGATTGGCGGCGGTCAGCGCCACCTTCACGTCGTATCCTCGATACCGCACCAGGTGGAGCAACGCGAGGTTCACGTCCTTGGACCGCACGGTGCTGACCACCCAGTGGACGTGGTTCATGGGCAACTGCTCGTACAGGTCGGGGTCGGCGATGTCCCCGTAGAGGACCGAGATGCCCCGGGCCCGCCAGCGCTCCAGCGCCTGCGGATCGAAGTCCACGCCGATGATCCTCATCTTGCGTTCGAGCAGCCGCTCGGCCAGTCCGCTGCCGTAGTTGCCCAAGCCCACCAGGATCGCGTCGGCGGCCGTCGTCTCGACCACGGTGTTGCTGCTGGCCTCGCGGTACGGGTTCTTCCGCTCGAAGAGCTTCAGCGGCCCGGCGAGCGTCTGGTAGAGATTCTGCGAATAGAGAATCATGTACGTGGACGCGAAGATCGTCACGACGCCGACGAGCGTGACCAGTCCCATCGTCTGCGGCGAGATGTGCCCGAGCGAAACGCCCAGGGCCGCGACGATCAGGGAGAACTCGCTGATCTGGGCGACCGTCAACCCGGCCAGGAACCCCGTGCGACGGCGGTATCCCATGTACCCCATGATCGCGATCACGATCAGAGGGTTTCCGACGAGCACGAACAGCGACAGGATCGCGGCGTTGCCGATCTGGGACCCGACCGCGGACCATTCCAGGCGAGCGCCCAGATCGATGAAGAAGAACAACAGGAGGAAGTCCCGGATGCTCGTCATCTTGGAGCTGATCGAATCGCGATACTCGCTGGGGGCCAGAGACACGCCGGCCAGGAACGCGCCGACCTCCTTGCTGAAGCCCAGCCACTCGCTGGCGGCCGCCAGCAGCACGGCCCAGGCGACCGCGAACAGGATCAGCATCTCCTGCGCGTGGGCCAGGCGCGCCATCAGGCGGGGCAGCACGTACCGCATCAGAACCGCGACGACCACCAGCAGCCCGATCCCCTTGCCGGCCATCGCCAGGGAGACGCCCAGCGCGGATTGGCCTCGCGCCAGCGGGACGCCAAACGTCGTCAGCGCCACCAGCGCCAGGATCGCGGCGATGTCCTGCACGATCAGGAAGCCAACCGCGATCCGCCCGTGCAGGGCGTCGATCTCCTTCTTGTCCGAGAGCAGCTTGACGATGATGATCGTGCTGGAGAACGTCAGCGCGACCGAGACGTACGCGGCGGAGATCGCGTTCATGCCCAGAGCCAGACAGATCACGAACCCGATGCCGGCGGTGAAGACGATCTGCCCAAGCCCGGTGGCCAGGGCGACCGGCCCGGTGGTCCGGATCAGGCTCAGATCCAGCCGCAGCCCGACGATGAACAACAGCAGCGAGATGCCGATATGGGCCAACAGCTCGATCTGGTCATAGCTGCGAATCACCCCCAGCACCGCAGGGCCCGCAAGGATCCCGGTCGCCAGAAACATGATGATCAGAGGCTGCTTGAGCTTCTGGCCGACCACGCCCAGCACGGCGGCCAGGCTCAGAATCGCTGCGGTTTCATAGAACGTGTTGCCTTGTGCGATCGAGAGCATCGTGTTTGCGTATATCTCCAGCGAGAGCCATTCAGCACCCGCGATCTATCGGCGAATCATGCACGGCCGGCCGTCCGACCGTGTTCGCCACTATCGTAAGCGCCCCGCGTTTTTCTGTTAAGCTCAAACTGGCGAGGGCGCTCTTCCCCGCGCCCCGGCAGCGGCGCGGCATTCCGCAGGCCGGCCGGGATGTGAGCCAATGCGACGGCAGGCCCGATAACTGGAAGGAGGCCTGTTCTCTGGCCCTCTCGGCTTGGTCCGAATGCCGGGGTGAGAGCTTTTTGATAAACCCCGGGGCACAAGCTCGCCGAAACAGAATGAGAGTAGTGCCGCGATGCCCGGAACCTCCCGGTATCCTGGGGCTCTGGCGTATTCCAAAACCGCTCCGGCACGTGTGCCGACCCGTCGAATCGAGTCGCACGGCGCGGCAATGGGGGTGAGCGACGTTGCTCAGAAGACCTTACATTCTGGCTTGCATCGCGCTGTTCCCACTGGCGATCAGCACGCTGCTGCTCTACCTCAATCTATCCCGGCTTCTGCGTCGAGAACTCGTCTCCCGGGAAACGCAGATCCGCGAGGTGGAGATGTCGCACATCGTAGACACCCTGCGGACGCGCGTCGACAGCGCCTGGGACATCGTCAACCACTACTACCGCGAGGATCTCGGGCAGGAGGCATGCAAGAAGGCCCTGGCGAACATCGGCCTGAACCGGGACGACTACATCTATGTCGAACAGGTCGATAGCGACGGCGGAGAAGGTCCCATCATCATCGTACACCCGGACAAGGGCTTCGTCGGCCGACCAACCGGCCAGGTGGTGGACCTCGATCGGGTTCAGGAGATCTACTATCATGGACAGGTCTACCCGTTGGGGCATCCGACAATCGCGGGCATCCGACCCACCCACATTGCCACGGAGATCAAAAAGGTCTGTGCGCAGGGTTCCGGCGTCATCCACTACTACTGGGCGAGGGTCGTGGACGGGAAGCCCTCTCAGGTGGGATATCCCAAGGTCTCGTATCTTCGCTATTTCCCCGAATGGAAGTGGGCGATCGGATGCGGCGCGTACGCCGATCATATCGACGCTCTCGTTGCGGATCAGATGGAAATCGCCAGGGCGAATATCCATCAGATCTGGCGGGTGTTCTTCTCTTCGACGGCGGTGATCTGCGTGGTGTTGAGCATGATCTCCATCGGGATCTCTCACAAGTACTCCGCAAGACTCATCCAGTACGAGAAGTCCCTGTTGGATTCTCAGGACCGTCTCAGACGCGAAGCGGAGAAATCCCAGAGAGCCGAACGGATCTTCGAAACGCTCATCACCAACCTCCCCCAGAAAGTGGTGCTCAAGGATCTCAATTCCAAGGTCATCTATTGCAACGAGAAGTACGCCGAGAGCCTGAATCGCACGATCGAACAGGTCATCGGCAAGAGCGACAGCGACCTCTACCCACGAATCGTCGCCAACAAGTACAAGGCCAGTGACTGGACGGTGATCGTCGAGAACAAGACGATGGAGGGTTTTCTGCGTCGGCGCATTCACGGCCAGGACACCGTCACTCGCGTGCTGAAAACCCCGGTTCGCACGAAAGGCGACCACGTAGAAGGAATTCTCTGCATCTTCGAGGACTTCACCGAGCGATATCAGAACGAGGAAAGGCTCCAGGCCGCCAACGCCAGGCTTGAGGAGGCCAATCGCCAGCTCCGGGAGGCCCAGGCGTTCCTCATCCAGAGCGAGAAGATGGCTTCCATCGGGCAACTGGCGGCCGGGATCGCGCACGAGATCAACAATCCCATGGCCTACGTGGTCGGCAATTCCCACACGCTCCGGGACTACGTCGCCAACCTCACCGAAATGCTCAAGGCCTACGATCAGCATTTCAAGGAATTGGCGGCGACGGGCGCCCCTCAGTGCCAGGAGCATGCCTCTCGGATCCAGGAGGCCCGCGACAGCCTGGACATCGATCACATCTGCGTCGACATCCAGGGCCTGCTCGACGACTCCCAGGAGGGAATGGACCGCGTGCTCCACATCGTCCGCAACCTCCGCTCCTTCTCCCGGATCGACCAGGCCGAGCACATGGCGATGTCCAGTCTGAACGAAGGAATCCAGTCCACCCTGGGCATCGCGCACAACGAGCTGGCCCACAGGGCCCAGGTGACCACCGAGCTGGGCGACATCCCCGACATCCCATGCAATGCCGGCGAGATCAATCAGGTGATTCTGAACATCCTGGTCAACGCGGCCCAGGCCATCGCCGAACAGGATCGTGAGGACATGGGACACATCGTGATTCGGACGTTCCAGGACGGAGACCACGTCGTCTGCACGATCGCCGACGACGGCCCCGGGATCCCGCAGGAAAATCTTACGAAGATCTTCGATCCGTTCTTCACGACGAAACCCGTCGGCCAGGGCACCGGGCTCGGGCTGCACATCTCGTACGACATCATCGTCCGTCAGCACGGCGGACGGCTGTCGGTCGAGAGCGAATTGGGCAAGGGAGCGACCTTCACCTTCGCGCTCCCGATCCACGGAAAACCCTCCACGGACGCTGAACAAGGACAAGAACATGAACGAGAAGACTGTGCTGTTTGTTGACGATGAGGATCGCATCCTCAAGACGATCGAGCGAATCGTGCATCGAAAGCCGTTCAAGGCGATCTTCGCCGAGAGCGGTGCGGCAGCACTGAAGCTGCTCGAGAGCCAGGAGGTGCACGTGGTCGTGACCGACATGCGTATGCCGGAGATGACAGGCCTGCAACTGCTGCGGGAGGTGAAGGACAAGTACCCACATATCGTGCGCGTTGTCCTATCCGGCTATACCCAGATCACAACGCTCCTGACCGCCATCAACGAGGGAGAGATCTTCCGCTACGTCACGAAACCATGGGAGAAGAACGAGGATCTCATTTCCGTCGTGATGGCCGCCCTGGAACATGGCGAAAAGGCGCAGGCCGTTCAGCCGGTCGCCAGCGGCGCACCGTCGGGCGGCGCGATCCCGCCCTCCGGCGGATAACCCGCCGCCGCACCGAAGATCCGCACCGCCTGTGGCATTTCCTTGCCGGAACCGGTACAATGATCCTGTTCGCGAACAGGGTCGGCCGCTTGCCGGACCTCGCGGCGCACAGGACGAATCGGGGCGCCCCCGGCGTCGGAGTCGTATTGTGAGGGTGTTCTTCGGATCGACGGAGTTATGAGCGAGAAGCAAGTCTCGTGTCACGGCGCTGCTCGAACTCTGCCGCGGACACTTCGAAATCCTCTTTCCCACTGCGGCAGAGCGTTTCTCTTCGTGGCAGCGATCGTGCTGTCGGCCGGCGCGCCGACCGCGTGGTCGCAGGGCCCCTCCCCCGCCCGGCGAGGCATCACGATCAACGAGATCCACTGTAACCCCGACGATGAGACGGAGTTGGTGGAATTCGTCGAATTGCACAATCGTGGGGGCGAAGCGGTCGATCTGTCCGGCTGGTACTTCGACGCCGGGCTTTCGTACACGTTCCCCGCCGGCACGATTCTGCCCGCCGACGGATACCTCGTGGTCACCGAATCGCTGGACCACATGTACGCCAAGTGGAACTCGGGCCGCCTGCCTCTGAACCCCGCCTACGTGTTCGGCCCGTATGAGGGCCGACTCGACAACGACGGCGAACGGATCGCCCTGTGCAACGCCGCAGGCGATCTCATCGATGAGGTCGAGTATCGGATCGGGTTCACGTTGGCCTGCCAGACGGTCCTGTCGTCGTGGATGTTGCTG
>ERZ795059.4118-NODE-4118-length-13796-cov-9.093443_pt1 | contig 13796 bp, 7 predicted proteins | sample MGYA00375143_ERZ795059 | MGnify/ENA primary metagenome ERZ795059 (study PRJEB30188, sample SAMN05720168) | activated sludge metagenome | isolation source: Anaerobic digester | place: USA | collected 2015-01-07 ... | reverse complement strand
GTAACGGGAATCCTGTGACCCATGTCGGTTGTCTCCCGACCATTGAAATTGAACCGTGATTAATTGACGGTTTTTATCTTGCGACGGATCATATTGAGCTACATAATCCTCGAGAATCTTAGCGTCGTCCTTAAGAAGAGACTCGTTATAATACTTGTAATATTCGTTATGTATTGTGGGCATATTTTGAAGACCGCGTTTAAGACCAAGCGTTATTCCGCTTAAAAAAGCCGACTCGGGATAAGGCATCGTCCTTTTTATTGTAGTCAGAAATTTCCGTTTTACCGACAAGGAAAACTTCGTCAGCATATATAACGGATTATATTTTTCTCTATTATCATTATACGCTTGTTTTTCCTGCTCGTCCATTTCAAACGTTTCATCTATTGCCGTCATTCTTTCAGGATTATACATTAACGCGTAAACATTTGTCGCATACGCCTGCTCGCGCGCGTCGTATCCAAACGGGTCTGATTTAGGACGGGGAGCGACAAGTTTGCCTGTCACTTTCACTATTTTTCCGTAAGATTCGGGAACCGAAAACTCAGTCCATATCGGATCAATCGAGTTTCCTTTTCGCATTTTTCTATTCACTTGAACCGTAATTTCTCCGCCCGCCACTTTTTTATATTTATTTTCGATTTTCATTTTCTTAATCAAATACGGTTCGATGGTTATTTTGGTCTTATCATAATATACGTCGGGATCGCTTGAAATCTTTCCAATAATTTGAAATGTGGGAGCGTTTTTATCATATCCGTCCTGAGCGAATTGCGATATGTGATTCGGGTCGGAAAAATTATGTTCGTGGGTATATCTCGCATACCCTAATAAAAAAGAACCTATTAAAAAAAACGTCATCACCGTAGAATCGGCTATCGTTAAATTTTTTTTCTGAATTATATGAAGAACTATTCCTAATAATATAAATAATGCTGAAGCTCCATAAACTATATTCACATAGTTAATATTGATTGAATAAACTGTGGCGGCAATTATTCCAACAATAAACAACCAGCAAAACGACATTATTTTGTTGAATTTCATAATTAAAATTCCTCCGTATTTTTTTTGTATTATTTATTTAGCCGCAATTATATATTTTAAAATATCGCGCGTTTCGGCTAATTTAAATAATATGACTTATAAGCGTATTATTTTATTCGTCGCCGCCTGATAATTTATCGTCATATTCCGAATTGTTTTTACTTAATGTTTCTATTGTAGGATAAAATTTTTTGTTTGTTATGCTTATCGTTTCAGGCCTGTAGTTTTTATTAAAAGCTATAACTATTAAGCCGATTAGTATAGAGCCCAATATGGTTATTATCAATGCTTTTTGACTTCCGTCGCCCATATAAAAAATCCCTCCTATTATTTTCTGTTTTTTAATAAATGCTAAAAAGAAATATATTACACAATGTTGATATAGTCAAGCGTTTGTTTTTAATTTAAATAATTATTCTGAAATCACTCCGGCAATTTTAGTATTATCGTTGAAATCGGTTATTTTAAATGCAATTGTGGTTCCGTTTATATTTTCCTTTTTTAAAACAAATCTCTCGGTTTTAGAATCAAATATATTGTCTTCGGGATTTAATCTTTTCCAATCCGCTCCGTCAACAGAATATTCGCACGATTTTATAAGATTTATTTTATCGTCCGCTGTAACGATTATCTTATCGGAAAACTTTTCAATTTTAATTTCAGGCGGCGTATTGTCGAGAATGATTTCTTCCGTAAGGATTTCATCGGTCAAAGCGTTATCGGGATTGTCAAGCATATCAGAAGTCTCTATTTTAAAACGATATTTCCCGTCCGGAAAATATGATGTTTTCCAAGTATAAGAATTACGGGTATAATGTTTGTCGAATTTTATTTTAATCCATTCTCCGGTCTCATACCGGTAATAAATGTTGTGGCTTAATTTATCATTGTTGGGGTCTGACGCCGACCATCTTATATTATAAGTTGGTTCGGCTGTCCCAAGCTGCATATTCGGCTGCATCTGCTGCTGTTCCTGAAAATTTTGCGCCGCCTCAATCATCATAGCTTCGCTAACGGGATTTTGCGGCTGATTGATTTGAACGCCTTGCATTTGCCGCGATATCGTTTGTTTTGATTTGGAATTTCTCGATTTTGGAAACGAGGGATTTATATTTGCATATTTTAACGCCGGTTTCAAATTCAATTGAATATATGGAATAGTGATTTTTTTTAAAAATGAATCGGCGGATAAAAACCTGATTTTGAATTGAAAATATCTCGCCGCAGAATTTAAACGTCCTGTTTTCCAGACGCTCCATAAATCGTTTATTTTACTGGAATTTCCCGTTCTGTAAGAATACTCGATTTTTCCGCCATGCTCGATTTCCGGAACTCCAAGTTCCGATTTGTTTTCCATATCGATTATTTCCGATACGTATTCAAACTCTTTTTTTGAATTATCCGCCGTCAAAATTCTCGATGGATTGGAAACCGTTATTAGCAAAGGTTTTCCGGATTCGTCGAAATTAATATTCTGGATTTTACCGGATTTATTAACAAAAACTATTGAATAATCTTTTTTATTGATTTTTAACGCCGAATTTTTTTTCCCTGAAACCGCGTAGATATCGCCGTTTTTAACAATATCAAAATTTACTATGAAATCATTTTTCAATTCAGCCGCTATGGTTTTCCTTGTTTCTTCAATTTCAAAAATCAAGCCGTTTTTATAATTATTTTTTTTTATCGCGGTCTGATTTGAATTCTTGTTTTTTATTTTTGAAATTATTTCTTCTTGAGTTTGACCTGAATTTTCAATATATTCTTCTGTGATTTCGCCGAAAAATTCAATCGCGGTTTCCTCGTCCATTATTTCTTCTTGAACCGGTTCGTTCTGTTGAAAACGATTTCCGCCCATTATCGTATTGACCGCCGCAAAAATCTTATTGTTTCCGACTATGATTTTTTTTATTTCCGCTTCGCCGAAATCCTCTATTATTTCCGCCGAAACGGTATCGTCGACCGGTATGGAATATAAATTGCCGGACGATGAACCGCCAGCTAATATTTTATCTCCGTAAACGCCTAACGCAAGACAATCGTTATCTTTAATTTTATAAAATAACTCCGGTTGTCCCGATATTCCTATTCTATAAATGCGTCCGTTAGGTCCGGTTGACGCGTAATAAAATTCCTTATATTTTATGATATCATAAACGTAATTGTCGTCAAGTCTGCATATCAGTTTATCAGGATATTCATAAATCGCGGCTTCCGGAACAATCGAATAAATCAGTTTTTTTTTGTCAAAATCATAATACAGCCGGCTGACAGCCGCGACTTGCTCTCCGGAAACAACATACGACGTGTCAAAAACATATTCTTTTGATTTTTTTTCATATATCGTTATTGCGGCCGGATTCGAGGAAGCTATATAAATTTTTTCTTCAATTCTTACAGAATCCCAGATTTCTCCGCTTAAGTTTCTTTTATCGTCTATTTGAGAAAAATTTATCAAAGGGCTTATTTTCCCGTCATAACAGACGGCTAATCCATCCAGCGACCCTTTCTGAAATTCTTCTTTAGTTTCATATGTTTTATACTGGGTTTGAGCCGCGTTTAAACTTATCGAAATTAAAAAAATAACACATTGAATAAATAATATTTTTTTCATAAATAGAATACTCTCCGCGATTTATTTGTTTTTTAATAAATTATTAGCGTTCAAATCTATCGTCGCATATCCGTTTCCGGTTACAATAAAATTACAATTAACCGGAATATACTTGTAATCCGGAATTTTTCTTAATTTTGATTTGTCTGAAAATAATTTTTCATTAAACGAAGCCGAACCGGATTCGAGAACTTTATTCCTGTAGACATATTTTTCCTTATTGGTTTTGTAATAAATAACAATCTGATTGTTGACGAATTTTTGTTTCATATTTTCAATATAATCTTCGAAAGTTTCCGGAGTTCCCGTTATTACCGGAACATTTTCGCCGGACGCGATTTGAAACGACGCTTTTGTCATATCTTCGAAATCTTCGGAAATATAAACGGGAACCGATATGCGGACGTCTTTGTCTACGGTATGCGACAATTTCACGTCAATGATTAACGTATCTCCGATATTGCAGTATTTGGAAGATACCGCAACCTCGGAAATTTTATATTTTTGTTCGCCTTCAACCGCCGAGGATTCGTAATGAAGCTCTTCGACTTTTATTTCTTTAAACGGATTTCCATATAACCTGAAAGCGTTGAAAAATATCATCATATCATTCAATCCGCCGTCTTCGTTATATTCCCAATTATTGTATTCAAGATTATATTTTTCATTGAATTTTATTTTCATTTTTTGTTTTACAGTCAATTTCTGACCGGCGGCTTCAGCAAACGCGTATTCTGAATTATATGCGGAAATCAAAAATAAATAAGGGGTTAGAGATTTGTTGTCGACTATATTAAGATTAAACGTTTTAAACAAATTAATATTTTCATAGCCTAATTTAATTTTGGTCTTGATTAATTCTGATTTGATTTTCGAATCGGCTACTATGCACGAATATCTGTCTTGAACTACAGAGCCGTTTTCTTTTATAGGCGACCCCATTTTCCACGATATTGAAAGATTATTCATAATAGTATGAATTCCCGCCGTTGCGGCAGGCAGCTTTGTTTTTCCCCATCCGAACATCGGATGTCCGAACGCAAGAATATCGCCGTTGTCGGTTATCGCAGTAATGGTTCCTATGCTCGAAAGCGTCCAGTCTCCGGTTATCAATTGAACGGATATAGCTCCGCCGGGTTTGTATTGAACCGTATCCTCCCAGTATCCGGAACCGCCGCTTTCCACAGGCAAAAAATTAAATTTATCAAAAAAATCAGAGCATTTTTCTATTGCTTTCAAATTTATTCCGGAAACCGTCATAGGCGCTTTAATATATTTTAATTCAGAATTTGCGGCGCCTGTTTTAATATTTTCCGTTTGCGATAAAAATTTCAAAGGATTATTATAATCGTAAAGCATGCTTTCGATGGGCGTTACTCCGGCTATCGGGTCAAGCGACAACTGCCACGCGTATGCCAGAGCGCCTATAAGTTTCCCGTTTATATAAATCGGCGAACCGCTCATCCCCGCTATGATTCTCGATTTTTCAAGATTCTGTCCGGAACATTTTACAAGTATAATATCCCGCGACGGGTCTTGATTTTTTAAGATTGAAATTATTTCCACTCCGAAAGTTTCAGGTTCCGTATTTTTAAAAACTGATAATCCGTATCCGGTCATTCCCTGTTTAATATCGGATAATTTCATATAATCCATTGAAAATAAATCATACGAAAAACCATATAAAATCTGTAATATGACCGCTAATAAAATTTCAAATGCGACGGTAAATTTTTTATTCATTTTTTTATCCGGATATATGTAGCTTTAGCCGTTTAACAATATTAAATTTACGATTTCATCCTGACCGGCTAATAATACCAACTTTATTTTTATTGTAACAATTAAAAACATTATAATTAGTAATTTTAAAAAAACAATTATATTAATACTAAAAAGGATTTCTCATACTAATCCGCTTTCAAAATTATGAAAAAAATTTTTAGAACGGCGGATTAGTATTAAACCGAACCATTTCGGTTTAGTAATTTTGACAGCGGTTCGGTATCAGGTCTATTCATAAAAAAACCATTTTTTAACGGTTTGCGAAAAGCAAACGAATATTGACAAAAAAGTTGCATTTAAACGTTCTTGAAACATTTCATTTTTTCCGTCTACGCCTTTGCTAAGCATCATAGCGGACAAATTAATTTAAACCAGATTTTATCGCCTTCGGGTTTATACTTAACGTCGGATTCAATCTGATATTTCAAAATGAAACTGATTTTTTTAAAATCATATTTAATTTGAGGACCTACGGCAAACGCTTGTCCTTTAAAGCCGTCGCCGGTTTTAACGCCGTTAAGTTTATCGTCGGTAATTTGTTTATAATAATAGCCTCCTAAACCAAGCGTCCAATTATCTATTTTTTTAGAAACCGTATAATCAAAATGAAACTCGTTGCCGGATTTATATTTTGTGTCCGTATTTTTTGAGTTTATATCATACATAAACTTTCCAGAATATTCAAAACCGTTATCCGAAACATACGTTAATCCTAATAAAGGCTGAAACGTCCAGTAATTGCGTCCGATATTGGCTAATTCGTCTTCGTCGTATTTGCCAACCGGAACAGCGATATCAAGTCCTGCCGCATAATGCAGATTTTTTGAATGCCATGACAAAATAAACGGGTCTATAACTATATCTCCCAATCCCGTGGATTTCTGTTTCGACATAGGATGCGCAATATTGCGAACCTTCATATTCAACACGGGCAACAAAATATGAGTTCCCCAGTATCCTCCTAAAAACTGTTTTTTTGAAACGTATAAAAATCTAAAAACGTCTCCGGTTACCTTAAGTTTAAAATCAGGAATTAATGATTTCCCGCTCTTTCCGCAAAATTTGTCCGCTTCATAATACAATGAATAATTTAAATAATATACTCCGGGAGGCGGAACTGCGCCAGCCATAAATCCTTCGCTTCCGTTAGGATAAGAACCGCCGCCGCCTTCAGTCGCAAATAAACCGGAAGCAGATAAGACAAAAACAAATAAAATAAATAATTTTTTCATAGCATATCCCCCGTATAATAATAAATTTTTATAATTACCATGAAACGATATAAGAACACGATTCATTCCCTTTTTTACGGCAGGGTTGGGAATCGTCATGCATCACGGTTAACATTATCGCGCCGGCAGGTTTAAATCTTCGCGCCATTGCTTCGATTATGCCTCTGTCGAATTCGCATGGATACGGATTATTGCATACCATTTTTACTTTTTTATCGCTTATTTTCTGATATCCGTAATGTCCTATTCCTTCGCTCATTCTGCCTGTTTTAGCGTCGAAAAGAGGTATTCCGTTTTTACCATGATTCATATGATACGCGATGTCGATTGCGGCAAGAGCTTTTTCAATATTATCAATTTCAGCCGGAAATTTAGCGTTTTCAGGAATTGATTTTCCTATTGAAAACAAAGCGCTGGCTCCTAATTTTTCAGATATTTTTTTAAATGAATTAAGCCATGATTGCTGAAGATACCATTTGCCGGAAACCGGATTATCGATACCGTTTTCAGATAATATCGCAAGCGCTTTTGTCTTGAACGCCCCCATCCCGTTCACTATTGATAATACGGTTTCTCCATTTACCATCATTTGCGGGTCAATCGCAATAAACTGAACCATAACTAACCGCCTCCATTAACATTTAAATTTATCAAGATATTGCCCTAATCCAAGAGCAGTATTTTTCAGATTTTCAGCCGTCTCCAAAATATTTTTTGAAGCCATCGCATTGCCTATGGCGGTATCCGACAAATCGTCCATACTCTTTGAGATTTCTGACGAAGTTGAAACTTGCTGAGAAATTATAGCTGAAACGTCGCCGATATTTTTCTGCGTTTTTTCTATCATAATCAAAATATTTTCAAAAGATTCTTTAAAAAGAATTATGTTGTTTTCTCCGATTTTAACGCTGTCTATTCCGGTTTTCATCGAGCTGTCGGAGTTTTTTATGTCGTCTTGTATCCGCTCTACTATTCCGCCTATTTCTATCGCATTTTTAGCGCTATGTTCCGCAAGCTTTCTTATTTCATCCGCCACGACGGCAAACCCTCTTCCCGCCTCGCCCGCTCGCGCCGCTTCTATAGCCGCATTTAAAGCCAATAAATTCGTTTGTTCGCTTATTTCAGTTATTGCGTTCAATATTTTGGTGATTTCTTTCGAGCGCGACGATAATTGATTTAAACTCGTCGAAGTCTTTTCAGCCGATTTTTTTATATTGCGCATTCCTTCTATAGTGTATCCGACAAGACTTCCGCCGGTTTTAGCGGTATTTGTCGTGTTTAAAGCTTCCTCGGAAGTATCCTTTATATTATCCATTATCTGTTGTATTGACGCGGTCATTTCCTCCATCGCAGCCGATATTTGCTGAATATGTCCGGACTGATTTTCAATGTTTGATTGAACCTCGTTCGAACTATTAAACAACTCCGCCGATGTCGCATAAATTTTCGAAGTTAAATCCGTCATCAAATTAAAAATCTGGCGCAATTGTTCCAATATTATCATTAATTTACGTCCAAATAAATTTGATTGAAACTCGTTGTCAATCGTTATGCGAAAATCGCCGGCCGCCATAGCCGTTAAAATTCCGGAAAAATAGATTAAACGCCTTTTAACTATATTTAATGATTCGCCGATACTTCCAAAATTCGATTCAATGTCCGTTTCGTTTTTATTGACGTAATCATCGTCCGCCAATAATCGCAATTCTCTCGAATGCCTGCGCAAATTATCTTTTAATTGATTTAAACTATTTCCTAATTCCCCGTTTATAAAATTTGAATCTAACAATGAATTATTTAAATCGCCGCGCGTTAAAACTTTTAATTTTTCAACGCTATTCGTCAAATTTGTCTTCAATCTTTTTATTTCATCGTTAAAAATCATATCTTTTTCTTTTATATCATTATTTAGATTTCCTTCGGAAAAATTTGAAATTTGCTCTTTAAGTTTCAACATTCTATTTTTCAATTCTAATAATCCGCTGTTTAAAATGCCATTATCGGAAATTTTTTCAAATTCATCGTTAAATAAATCGCCGGCAGTTAATAATTCTATTATCCTGACTGTAACAACGAATATTTCTTTATATTTATCTTTAATCAAAGAAAAAGCGTTTGAATTGTTTCCGTTTCGTCCTATGACGTCAAAATGTTTCGAGGCTATACTATCCAGTTCTTCTTTAAATTCCCTGATTGTTAGAATTAATTTTTTAAATTTTTCAGACGCGTCAATTTTTTTTGTTTTATCGGAGATAAAAGCGTCAATCTGACCGGCGTATAATTTTCCTGATTGTAATAATTCGCAAATTTGAGATAATTCTTTTGAATTCAAATAAATTTTCATTAATGAGTCGTTAATTTTTAACGGCAAAATATCTTCATTGCCAAATTCCGCGTTAAAATTTCCGGTTTCAATCGCCGATAATATCGCGCGCGTTTTTTCAAATACCCGTTCAATTTTTCTTATTGAAGAAAGCAATTCGTTTATTTCAGAATAATCGCCGGCTATTACAATTTTTTCTTTTGATAAATCTCTATTCGAAAAAATTGATTTAATTGAATAATCCAGAATTTTTAATTGTTTAGAAATCCGGTTTAATATAAAATATATAATAAAACCAAATATTACGAAAATTATTGCAAAGGCGGCAATTAATTCGGTTTTAAATTTGAAAGCGTTTTTTTGCATTTCGCCGGAATATTCCAAATTTCTTTTTTTTAAATCGATAGTCCAGTTGTCTTTTATTTGGAAAAAAGAATCCTCGTTTGATTCTAATAACCTTGTAAAATCCGGCGGCGTTATATTTTCACTTTTCATCGAATCGCTAATTTTTATAAAACCCAATATTTTACCCGAATCTTTATCTGTTATTTTTCCGCAGCTCGCAAAATTAATTCGACCTTCTTCTTTTTCAAAACCGGTTATATATTCCGAATTATTCAATAGCGAATATATTTTATTATTTAAATCTCCCTTTTGAAAAATCCCTGGATTCAACGGATTAAAAGAAATCAGTAAAGAACCCTTTGAATCAAAAATATCAAGTCTATCAAACCGGATATATTTTGAATAGTCAAAATCATTTAAAATTATCTTAATCGAATCCTCTGATAATTTTTTTTCGGCAGTTTCAGTATCTTCGTTTGCAAATACGTTTAGAATTGCTTCGCTTTTACAAAGATAAGTTAAAAATAACCCGTTTTTTTTCCCCGATTCAGTTATATGGGTTTCAAATGAACTTTTATTATTTAATATTAATTTATCATATAATTTTTCATAATTTCGGCATAAATAATTTTGAATAATAAAACCCAATGCTATTAACAATATCAGCTCAAATATAATAATCTTAAATGAAATCTTGCCGCATAACGAACTTTTTTTTTTATATATCATAAACTATTAATTCTTCTCCTTGATAAATTTTATAACTATTTTTGGATATATCGCGCATTAATAAATAAAGGAAATATAAAACATTTAAAATCTTATTGGTTCCAGATTTAGAATTTGCATTTAAAACGTAAATATTATGAAAATATTATCAAACCGCCGCGCCGACAAGTTAATAAAATAAATTGTTTTAAATTTTATTAAAATTTAAAAAAAATTCAAGATTAATAATAACTTTTTAAAAAGATGGATTTTGTTTAATAGTCGCCAAAATGCTGTATTTTTATTATATTTTAATATGCCCAAAAAAATATCTTTGCCATAAACGCGACAATTTTGTTGATAAGACTAAATATTTCTTAACTTGTCCGCGAAAAATTTTTACCGCTAATATTTTTATATTCTCTGCATTTTACACAAATCTCATATGGATTATTATTTTCCAAATTACGTTTTATCTCAAGATATTTTTTCGAATTTAAAATATCGATTAAACTATTTTCACAAACGTTTCCTAAAATAAGACTGCCGTTTCCCAAACAACATGGATAAACATAACCCTCGAAATTTATATGTATAAAATTCAAACACATATCGCAATACTTTTTAGCGGAAACCGGATTCGTTTTTTGGATAGGAGCGTTTATTATATTATCATTTACAATTATTTCAATATTCAATTTGGACCCTTCTTCTTTTATATTCTGAAAAATTTTTCGAATTTCATCATTTGAATACGAAATCATTTCTGCGGAACAACATAATTTTTCAGGATGTTTTTTTACAAGTTCGTCGTCGGGAATAAGCGGCTGATAAATGATTCTGCTAAACCCTAAATTTCTAAAAAAAGACGGGGTGGTTTTAATATCGTTGACATTAGATTTCAAACAAGTATAAATCGCTTCGATTTCAGGTTCATCGATTTTGTTTTTGGTCTTTTCGGTTTGAATTAATTTTAAATTATTGATAACTTTTTGAAAATTATTTTTTCCGCGGATTCTGTTATAAGATTCTTCGGTAATGCCTTCAAAAGATACGGAAAATTTTTGTATTAAATTTCCGCTCATTATTTCCGGAATAAATTTTTCTAAAGTTATAGCATGCGTAATGCAGGAAATATTTTTCGATATGATTTTTAATTTTTTAAAAATCGGAATAATGTCCGGCAATGTGAAACAATCGCCGGCTCCGCCGATTTTCAATTCTTTTATTATTATATTCTTATTGAAAATATTATTTTGAATTATATTAATATCTAAACTTTTCTCATATTTTGCTTGAGTTCTGAAACAATGCCGGCAGTTAAAATAACAGGTCAAAGTGGGTTCTATTTGTAAAATTGGAATTTCAAATATTTTTGAAGAATTAGATTTTATTATTAGTTTTTGTAAAAATTTTATTATATTCATTCTTCAAAGCAGATTTGATATTAAAAACAAAAAGCGTCCAACAAGCGATTTATTGCAATAATAAAACCGCTTGTTGGACGATAAAAAAAAGACTAATGTTTAAACAAAAAATTAACGTTTCAAACTAAGCAATTCTTGAATCATCTGGTCTTCAGTCTGAATCGTTCTGGAATTTGCCTGAAACCCTCTTTGAGTTACTATCATATTTGTAAATTCCATAGCTAAATCCACGTTAGACTGTTCAAGATTTCCTGAAGCGACGGCTCCGCGTCCGCCTTCGTTGGCGGTTCCGATTCTCGCGTTTCCGCTATTGCTTGTGACTCTGTATAAAGAATCTCCCTGTTTTAAAAGTCCGCCGTCGTTATTGAAATTAGCGAGAGCTATTTGAGCGATATCTCTCGAATATCCGTTATCGTAAAGTCCGATAATCATACCCTCGGAATTTATCGCTATCTCAGTTAAAGTGCCTTTGGAATATCCGTTCTGGCTGTATAATTCCGCGTCGCTTGACGAGGCGTATTGAACGAGTTCGCTAAAATCAGGCGTAATATAAGCCGGATTAGCGCCTTCGCCAGGAAGCGGAGCTCCGCCCCAGTCCGCAGGGTCAAAATAAATTCCTTGAACGTCGACAGGTCCCGTTGGAGGCGTAGAATTCAAGCCAACTTCTGATTTAAAAGTTAATGAACTGCCCGGATCGTATGTTCCGTCCGCTTTAAAAGCAATTAAACCGTAACCCGCAAGATTAACGTCGTTCGGGTCGTCCGGCGTAGGATCATTTATAGACCACATCCATAAATTTGTGCTTTTTCTTTCAAATGTTACCGGAAGATTATGAGCTTCGCCCAACGAATCATAAACGTCGATATTGGTTACGTATTTATAATCGTCGATATTATTCATAGTCGCAGTAACCGGATTTCCGCCGAGAGCTATGCCCGTATACGCTTTTCCGCCGTCATATTCGTTTGTAAAAGCAACGTCGCCCGCAGTCGCCGTTTCTGTAGTATTTGGAGTAAATGTAATAGGATCCGCGCCTGTTAAACTGCCGCTCGGAATAAATATTTCAGTTACCCAACCGCTTGAATCTTTAATTCTGAAAAAGTCTCTGTGTCCGGGCTGTTCTGAAACAGCTTTATGCGTTGAAAAATAAAATTCGTCGTTTGACTGAAAAACTCCCGCCCAGTTTGACCACGGAATTTTTATCGTTTCATCGCCGATAGTGGCGACGTCGTCGGTTCCGCCGTCGTCCGAACCGAAATAAGCCGTCGATGATTTGATTCCTTTTTCCAAATCAAGATCCTCGTTTATCGACTGACCTGTAACTAAAGCGATATCATACGCGTTAGTTCCCGTATTGAATTTTAACACGTTATAAGTCGTAGAATCTGTGAAAACTATTTTATAATTCGCAGGAGCCGGACTTACTTGAGTTGTGGTAAAATCAACATACGAACCTGCGGCTACGCCCGCCGAATTCCAAGCTGATTGAGGAATATATATTCCAAACGCGTTAAAATCAGGATTACCCGCGCCAATTTTTCCGGTTCCCATAGTTTGATTGGTTGCAAGATTTATAACAGAATAATTGATATTGTTAGTATCGGTTATAACGTCTTCTATTTTAATTCTATACTGAACTCCCGGATTCACAAAACCGTCGACTTGAACGTGCGGATCATTAGGGTTTGCCGGATTAAACTCAAGGTTTGCGACATTCCACGTAGGAGTAGAGGAACCTGTAACGGTCGTTACGTCGATTTCAACCGAAGGATTCAAACTAACGCCTAAAAGCGAGCCGCTGTCTTCGTCGTTTGTATTAGCGGCTATCGGAAGAGTGGCGATTATAGACGGCCAATCGTCTTCCGCTTTAGGTTTTTCAGTCGGCAGATTTAATAATTGATTATATTCAGCCGTCGTATCGGATGCGCTTGTTGAAAATACGAGAGTATCGCCTTTTGAAGCGGTGCCAGTCCAATCCGAAGCGAGTATGGTTATTTGACCATACATTTTTCTATCGGTTCCTGCGCCAGTTACATAAGTAAATACGCAATTTGTAGAAACATCTCCGATATTGTCGGTTAAATCAGCGTTATTTGCGTCTTTTCCCGGAACCGGTAAAGTACTCCACGTAGAACCATTATCAGTTGAAATAAACATTCTATATTTAGTAGTATCGTCCTGGTCAAATTCTATTTTCCATTTTGCGGACGAAGCGTTATACTGGTTTCTCGCTTCAACTTTCGACAATCCTATATTGCCGGGTCCGTTTGTCGAAGATGGGATCGGAAGAGCGTCGTGTAGGGAAAGAGTGTACC
>ERZ795059.4113-NODE-4113-length-13804-cov-4.703906_pt1 | contig 13804 bp, 7 predicted proteins | sample MGYA00375143_ERZ795059 | MGnify/ENA primary metagenome ERZ795059 (study PRJEB30188, sample SAMN05720168) | activated sludge metagenome | isolation source: Anaerobic digester | place: USA | collected 2015-01-07 ... | reverse complement strand
TACACTGGATGGTACACTCTTTCCCTACACGACGCTCTTCCGATCTAAAAGTCTCATTGGCTGAAATATGGTGTCATTTTCGGCATTATGTAGCCACATTGCTTTATTTTGTTGTATAAATCCCACAGCTAGATTAAAAACTTTTTTTGCTCCAAGATATGTGCCCGGCATGAAGGGTGTATTATGTCCTTCATGGTCAAAAAATTGCCACATCAAATAGGCTTGATACTGCTTCCTATGGCCAATTGGTGAAAAGTTTGCAAAATTTGCAATAGGTTGTGGTGCCGCACCACTTGATGTAATGGGGAACGGATCTGTAAATGACAATCGATAATCTAGGTGGCCGATTTGACCACGCGCGTAAAGACTCAATTTACGGCTAAATTCATCTGTTTGGTCTACTGTAGATTGGGCGAATACAGGTACATCCATTGTCATAATGGTGCCAATACTAGGCTGAGAAAACCTTGACAAACCATTATTAATTGTGAGGCCTCCTCCTATCTTCAATTCATTATGTGATGATAATTTATATTCACACAAAGCATCATGAATGAACGAATTTAGTTTGCGGTTCCCTTGATTACTGTTGAACTGTGCGTTGAAATTATTCATCCCAAATTGGGTATAAAAAAACACCTTTTCGGTAATTTGTCCCAACACCTGAAATCTCGTCCTGCGCAATCCAATATCCAAAGTGTGCGCTTGTTTTTCACTTTCTACTGTGGTGCCCTCATTGCTTTGATTATATCTAAACCAAGTTTGATTGAGTAAAGTAAATTGAATGTAGTGAGTACCTTCGGGATTAATCAGGTACTTGATGTCTTTTTTATCCTGTCCATTTACTTGAAAAAATGCTGCGAGAAGGAATAAGATGAAAATACACGGTATTTTTCTATCAGTTCTCGTGATATGATTCTTCATGATTATTTATCTTTTAGCTAATATTGGTCAAAGTATTGAGATAAAATTACAAGATAATTGGATCACCAAAATACTTTTAAAGATTCACAACTTTCATAAAAATAACAATTAAAGTCTTCTATTTTTCTGCTAACAAGATTTAAGTCATTGTTAGGCAGTTTTAAAGGAGGACTGATTTTAATTATTAGGCCTAAAATTTAATTTTCTTATTGTCCAATAAAACTTTTTTACTTTGTAAGTTCAAATTCTCCAGTTATCAAATCCCTTGAGTTGCCACCGACAAAAACTTTAAACTTACCTGCTTCGGATTTAAACTCCAATTGGGAATTGTAAAACTTCAACAATTCTTCACTGATTTCAAATTTCACGATTTTACTCTCTCCTGGTGCAAGGCTAACTTTATTAAAACCTTTCAATTCTTTGACCGGTCTACTGATTGAACCCACAACATCTTGGATGTATAATTGGACAGTTTCTGTTCCAGCTTTTTTACCCGTATTTTTAATGTTTACTGAAACAACGACTTTATCAGAAGGACGCATCATTGTAGTCGACAATGAGAGATTAGAATATTCGAAAGTAGTATATGTCAATCCAAAACCAAAAGGATATAAAGGTGCATTTGGAATATCCAGATAATTGGACATAAATTTTGAAGCTTCCTGCCCGGCATAAGGTCTTCCTGTATTGAGCATGCTGTGGTATACAGGTATTTGTCCCTCAGCTACAGGAAATGAAGTCGTCAATTTACCACTTGGGGAAACATCACCAAATAAAACATCAGCCACTGCATTTCCGCCTTCAGTACCACCAAACCAAACATCCAAAATGGCGTCCATTGCTTTATCTTCCCAATTGAGTATCATTGGCCTACCATTATAAAGGACAAACACAATGGGTTTACCCACTGATTTTAATTTTTCTAAAAGTTTTCTTTGATTCGGTTGAAGACCGATATGTGCCATACTACTCGCTTCCCCAGTCATATCTGCGGCTTCTCCCATTACTGCGACGATTACATCTGCTTCTTTTGCAACTTCATATGCTTCATCTATTAATTGCTGTGGACTTTTAGAATCAATGGTAATTTCTTCACCAAACACATTTACCTTTTTGACAAAGATTGGATCATCGCTGATGTTCGCACCCTTGGCATAAGTGATTTGAGCCATGTTACCAACGACTGATTTAATTCCCTCCAATACTGTCACTGATTTTTCGGGATCCCCAGAAACACTCCAAGTGCCCAACATATTCCTGCGACTATCGGCAAGTGGTCCAATAACCGCTATTTTACCAGATTTCTTCAAAGGCAAAATATCACCATCATTTTTCAACAAAACAAATGATGCTGCAGCTGTTTTTCTTGCTTGATTTCTATTTGCTGCAGACAAGATTTCTGTTTCGCCTCTTTTTTCGTCACAATATTTATAAGGATCATCTAGCAATCCCATTTGTTCCTTCGCTCTCAAAATTCTGCTACAAGCAAGATTGATTTCTGCTTCTGTAACTAGTCCCGCGTCCAATGACTTTTTAAGAGTATTCAGAAAACCTTCGCCAACCATGTCCATGTCAACACCAGCTTTTAAAGATCTCGCAGAAACTGCCTGAAGGTCGCCAATACCATGTGCAATCATTTCATTTATTGCAGTATAATCTGTCACAACCAGGCCATCAAAACCCCATTGCTTTCTGAGCACTTCTGTAAATAGGTAATCACTGGCCGTTGCTGGCACATAATCTATCACATTGAATGATGTCATTACACTTCCCACGCCAGCATCAATTGCTGCTTTATATGGCGGTAAGTATTCGTTATGCATACGCACTTTGCTCATATCAACCGTTGCATAGTCTCTACCACCTTCAGCAGCACCGTAAAGTGCAAAATGTTTTACACAAGCTATCATGGTCGTAGGATCAGCTAAATTGTTGCCTTGATAGCCACGAACCATTGCTTTGGCGATTGCTGCACCTAAAAACGGATCTTCACCTGAGCCTTCTGATATCCTACCCCATCTAGGATCTCTCGCTACATCAACCATCGGTGAAAAGGTCCATGAAAGCCCGTCTGCTGTAGCTTCCCTTGCTGCAGTTCTCGCGGTTTGTTCAATCAAATCCATGTCCCAAGTACACGATAATCCGAGCGGAATTGGGAAAATGGTTTGATGTCCATGAATCACATCCATGCCTACCAAAAGTGGGATACCAAGACGACTTTGTTTTACAGCAATTTCTTGTGCTTGTCTTACTTTAGCAGCTCCTCTAATGCCAAAAATGCCACCAACTTTGCCATCTTTGATTTTTTGTTCTACATCTGTACTGACCACTGCACCTGTAACTACTCCCCCAGGTGTAAGCAAATTTAGTTGTCCAATTTTCTCTTCAATGGTCATTTTGGCGAGTAATGCTTTGACCCTCGGTGAAAAATTTTCTGATACTGATGCCGATTGAGACGTTTTAGTTGAAGCCAAATTGCTTTGACTTTTACAAGAACCAACTAATAAGACAACAGCCATTAAAATGCTAGTAAAATAGATATGCTTCATTTCTTAATTATTCAATTTTTTTTTTGAAAAGGTCCATTTCAGAAAATTTGGTTCTGCGAATGCATTATCCCAAGAATTGTGACCAACTCCGTCATAAATATTGATACGCACGGTTCCGCCTGATTTCTGAACACTCTCCAACATGGACATGCTGTGGTAAATGGGTACAGTGGTATCTTTTGTTCCGTGGAATGTCCAGATCGGAATACCTCGCATCAATGGTGCTTTTTTTGCAAATCCTCCTCCGCAAATGGGAAGAGCAGCTGCAATTTTCTGAGGCATTCTCCAAAGTAATTCCCACGTGCCCATTCCGCCCATAGAAAGTCCCGTCACGTAAAATCTGGAAGCATCAATATAATTTTTAGAAAGCTCTTCATTCACCAAACTCATTACAAGCGCAAGGCTTTTAGTAGGTTGTGGTCTATCCAAAAATTCAAAATTTAATCTTCCGTTATTTTCTGTTCTATTGACACTTGCCCAATAATCATCAGAGGGACATTGTGGTGCAATGACTATCGCAGGATATTTTTCAATGGAGTCCAGAAACAAGCGGCCACCATGAATCAATTGTTTGACGTTGTCATTTCCTCGTTCTCCTGCACCATGCAGCAAGAGCAAAAGAGGATATTTTTTATTTTTGTCGAAATTTGGTGGATAAAGTATTCTGTAATTCAATGTGTCTGCACCAGATACAAATTGCCTTGGTTCATAGGCATTTATACTTTTTAAAATACCAATAACCGGGAAATGATCTGAGACTTGCCGACCCTTTTCCGTTTTAATTTCTTCACTTTTATATTGATAAGGAAACCAATGAAATCTATCATAATAGATGTAGTCAATTCTTTGGGTAAAACTGGTATCAGTTTTGAAGCCATTGAAAGTACCAACGTATTGCTCTTGTGGAGCTTTAACATTGTTTCTTAAATCTGTGAGACCTTGAGTAATACTTTTATACAATGTATCCTCAGGAGCAAAATTGAAGTCCCCCATTAATATGCAAGGATACTTGGTTGAATATCTTGCAACATGTTCTTTCAACAAAATAACACTATTTTTCCTTGCTTCCACTCCCATGTGATCAAGATGGGTATTGCTTACTACGATGGTGTCCCCTTTTTGATCAACAAATAAGCCAAAAGTACATACACGATGATAAGATGCATCCCATCCTTTTGAAATTACAGAAGGTGTCTCTGATAACCAAAAAGTACTGTCTTGAATGCATTTCCATTTAGATTGATCATAGAAAATAGATGAATATTCCCCCTTAGTTTTTCCATCTTCCCGGCCAACGCCAATTGGTTTATAAGCAGCTAATTTTTCTTGTAAATAAAGGTGCTGATTGCTAAGTGCTTCTTGAACTCCTAAAAAATCTGGTTTTTCACTAATGATATATTTTACCAAATCTTCTTTGCGAAACTCCCAATTATCTGCTCCATCACCTTTATGATCAAGTCTGATGTTGTAGGTCATTACCTTTACCTCTTGGGCAGAGATTTCACCAAATGTTATAAAGCAAAATAGCAAGTGAATGTATCCTAACTTCATGATTATAATTTTGAAAAGCCAAGAGATTGAAGACCTTTTTTAACTTCTGGAGCTGACATGAAAAGATTCCATAACAAACCAGATCGATGGTTTTCTATCATGACTACAATCGGCAATTGATCTATCGCCAAATAATGTGGCTTCATCCATTTTGATTGAAAAGAAAAAGCATCATATGGACCGTAAATGCCAATTTTGTCTTGCTGTTCGTTGTACAAAAATTTCAAGAATTTCATACTTTCTTCCGGCGTATACGGAAAAGATGATAGCGCCGCCGTTGGAGAGATGACTCCCAAATCTTCTTGTGGATTGTGCCCTGCATATCCAACGGTGGAGTAACTTGAAGTGAGTCCCCAACACTTATCGGAATAACCTTCATATTCATATGGGTTAATGACGCTGTGTTGATAATGGATCAAAGCATGATTGCGATTGACTTGCCAGAAATCTGCGTATTTATCCTTAAGATTGCGTGGATCAAGGCCTAGATAAGAATAGTGTGCCCAGAAAAGTGGCCCAACTACTTTGTCATCAGAATCAAAATGATCGAGAATGGAAGGAATTCCGTATAATTTTGCATCGGAAACGACTGCCCCACCTCGCATATAACCTTCATGATAAGCAGCTGGATCTATGGGATGTGTAGGAGATGCCGCTCCAAGGACATACATAATGAGACATTCGTTGTATCCTTTTACAGCAAAATTCATTTTCCAACCATGGTTGGGTGACCAGTGCCAATACATTACTTTTTCGCCACCTTTCGTGTAGAAATTCCAGTCAATGCCTTTCCATAAAACATCCATTTTATTGGCCAAGGCAATCTCTTTTTCATTACCTTTTTTGAAATATTCGCGAGCAGCAATAAGTCCTTGAGCCAAGTAGGCGGTTTCTACCAGATCACCACCATCATCAAATTTGCTGAATGATTTGGTTTTACCATTTGCATACATCCAGTGCGACCAAACCCCATGATATCGATCTGCTTGTTCAAGCCAGTTGACCAACTTTATCAGTCTTTCCACGCCTGCTTCGCGTGAGATAAATTTCCGTTCTATACCAACCAATAAGGCCATGATTCCAAATCCAGTTCCTCCTGAGGTCACCACATCTTGGTCGTTATCTGGGTAATCTCCGTCGGTATGAATACGTTCCCTTGCTCCCCCTGATAAGCTTTCACCTCCCAGCCACATGTAATTGAAACAATCCTTCTGAACTTGATCCAACAAGAAATCATCATTGGTTTTTACAGAGGTTACCACCGTTTGTCTTTGGCAAGAGATTGAGAAAATCAAAAATATTATGGCAAGCGATTTGTACATTCTATCCTATTTAATAGGTAAACCCTAATTTGGTCAGTCCACTTTGAATTTCGGGAGCTGACATAAATAAATTCCACAAAAGTCCGGTTCTTTGGTTTTCGATCATACAAACAATTGGGCCTTGGTCAATGGCCAAATAAGAATCTGAATACCAATTGGCTGATTGGTTAAAGGCGTCATAAAACCCATATTCACCCCAAGTTTTATCTCCCAATTTGTAATAAAAATGCCTCAACGCAGCCATTGATTCTTTTGGAGTGTAAGGCATAGAAGAAAGCGCTGCTGTAGGTGTGATGACACCACGATCATTGTCAGGACTGTGAGCTGAATAACCATTATTTCCGTCGCTTGCCGTCAATCCCCAGCAATCGGCACTGTATCCAGCATATTTCTGTGGATTGGCAATGCAATAGGCTCTATTAATGAGTGTATGATTGGTGTTTTGCTCCCAATAGTTAGCATACTGATCTTTTAAGTTTCGTGGATCAAGTCCCAAAAATGAATAATGTGTAAAAAACAATGGACCGCCTCTTCCCGAGCCAAGTGGTAATTTGTATGTGTAATAAGTATTTCCATTTTTAATGGCACCATTTCTAGCATATCCTGATTTATAAACGATGGGGTCGATACCGTGGCTGGGCGATGATGCCGCTAAAACGTAAACAATGAGTCCCTCGTTATGCCCTCTGATTGGTAGATTCATTTCCCAATCAAAATTAGGAGACCAATGCCAATACAGGACAATCTGACCATTTTTAGAATACCAGTCCCACTCAACTGCATTCCACAAATTGTTTATCCTGGTGATGAGGGCAGCTTCTCTCACTACATTTGGATTCAGATATTGTCGCAATGTGATAAGTCCTTGGATCATGAAAGCTGACTCAACCAAATCTCCACCATTATCTTTAGGGCTAAAAGGAATGACTTTACCAGATGCTCCATGCATCCAATGTGACCAAACACCATGAAATCTATCTGCATTTCTCAAAAAACTGAGCATGATTTCCCATCTTCCAAGTGCTTCCTCTCGGGTGATAAAACCTCTTTCTACCGCTACGATCATGGCCATTATACCAAAACCAGATCCTCCTGAAGTGACCACATCACCACTCGTATTTCTTTCTCTGGCCATACCACTGATTGGGTGCCCAAATTCCCAAAAATATTGAAATGTCCTTTCTTGCACAAGGTCAAGTAATTGATCATCAGTTAAATTGGGAAAGCTTGTAAAAATCAGATACTCTTTTGCCATAAAAGCCTTGCCAGTCTCAGTGCCGAGCCCTTCCAAAATTCTAAATCGGAACTCTCTAAACAGCGTTAACGGGCTTGAGGTACTTACTTCATAAACACCTGAGCCTTGCCTTATTACATTGACAGAAAGACCACTTCCGCCCCCGCTCACCGTGATATATTTCCGAAGGATTGCTGCATCCACATCGTGACTGAGGTAAAGGGTGTACTTTGCATTTACATCAACACCTTCATTTCTGGCAGAAACTTCCAAAAGTCGGTCTCCAATTTTAAGTGAATCAACCACCAATGGATTATTCTCTATTTCAAATGTCAAATTTTTCCCATCGAATGTTTCTCCATTTAGACCCTGAAGGGCTGACGGAATCGACAAAAGATACTTTATGCCTTCTCGAAAACCTTGATTTGGGGTGATGGTAATTGTTTTTTGATCAATCGATAATTGAGTTACAATTTGTTCTGTAGTTGCTCCGGGATTTCCTTCGAGCTTAATCCCTGCCATAGTTGGAGGAGCAATCATTTTATCAAAGACCAAATTAATCGCTACTTGATCAGAAGGTATGATCACTTCTGAAAGAATAGAAATAGTACCAACTTTTGCCTCTAGTAATTGAATCTTACCTTTGTCAATGTCTTCTGGTTTATCTTTCCCACAAGACAACATTGTAAATATAGCCAGCAAGCCAATCAAGTATGATTTCCATAAATCTCTAACCATAACTTGACTTATCAATATCCTGGATTTTGTTTCAAGTTGCCCGTAGTCAAGTCAATTTCTGTTTGAGGTAACGGAAATAATTCATGTTTTCCTGTAATGAAATTTTTACCAAGTTTTGTAAATACTTCTGACTGAATACCCCATCTTTTGAGGTCAAACCATCTGTGTTGCTCCAAAGCTAATTCTACCCTTCTTTCTTTCCTGATGGCCGTTCTCAGGTCAGACTGATTGGTAATTGTAAGGTCTTTTAAAATGAAATTATTGGATCCTCTAGCTCTTTTTCTTACTTGATTGACGTATTCCAAAGCTTTTGCGCTATTTCCTACTTCATTAGCAGCTTCGGCAGCAAGCAAGAGTACGTCTGCATATCTTAAAATTCTGATGTTTCCTGGTCCATTATCTTGAAGTCCCGCATGCGCTGGCACCCAAGCTTTTTGATTGAATCTTTCATTGAAAATGTCTGGATTATCTTGGACTTGTGTAACTCCGTCAGGTAAAATTTCACCCACGTAAATGACGGTGGCTTGTCTTCTAGGATCACCAGGTTCATAAGCTGCAACAAGATTATCGCTTGGCCGATTGAATCCCCAACCCAAATTGGGAATACCTCTCACACCTTGAACCATATTAAATGGCGTTGCACCAGGGCCAGCAACCGCAGCTTGTAGGGCTACAGCTCCAATTTCAAATACGCTTTCTGTACCATTTTCATTGGCTTCAGTGAAAATCAGATTATACTGGGGTATCAACTGATATTGATTGCTATTGATGATTTCTTCACACAGCGCCAAGGCCTCAGCATTCTTCTTTTCCAATAAGTATAACTTGGCAAGAATTCCTTTGGCAGCACCTTTGGTTGCTCTCCCTAAGTCAGCAGATGCATACTCTGACTTTTCAGGCAAACTTGCAATAGCATCTTTCAAATCCTTTTCAACAAAATCATATATCTCTTGAACACTGCTTTGAGTTTGTGTAAAATATTCGTTATCAGCCAATTGTTTATCGACTAATGGAACTTCGCCAAACCATTGTACCAACCTAAAGTAACAGAAAGCTCTGATGAATTTGGCCTCTCCAACCAATCGATTCTTGAGCCCTTCATTCATATCAATGACTGGGATATTAATAATGGCTTGATTTGCTCTACTGATGCTGTTGTAATGTCCCAACCAAATGGTAGAAAAGGTTTGATTGGTGGCGTCAAAAAGAAAATCGTCTATTTCTTTCAAAAACAAACCGTCATTTTCTGAACTACCCTTATCAGAATCATCACTGATCACGTCGGTTGCTCCTATGTATGGCAATCCACAAAATTCCCACGATCTAAAATTCGCATAAACTGCATTGACTGCCTGAATGGCGTGTGTTTCTGTTTTGAAAAAAGATTCTGAAGTCAATTGCCCCAAAGGCTTTCTGTCCAGAAATTCATCTCCACAAGCACTCATAATGAAGATCATAAATACCAAGCCTATATTATTTATTATTCTCATCATTTTTTAAATTTTAGCATTTACACCAAATTGTATAGACTTGGCCAAAGGATATGTACCTCCATCAAAGCCTACATTAAAACTATTGGATCCATTTGGAAATTCTGGAGTATAACCACTAAACTTCTGGTTTGTCCAAAGGTTGGTGCCAGATATATAAAATCTCAAATTAGTGATTTTAATTTTTTGCGTATATGAACTTGGAATGGTGTATCCTAAACTCAAATTTCTCAACCTGATAAACGAGCCATCTTCAATAAATCGGTCACTGACTCGATAATTGTGGCCACCATTTGTAACTCTAGGTTCATTGTCACTTGGTTCCTCTGGAGTCCATGCATTGGCAACTCTTTGCTCCCAGTTATACACGCCAAAACGCGAAGTTTCTTTTTCGTTGAATACTTTATTGCCGCTCACACCGAAAAAGTCGATGTTTAAGTCGAGGCCTTTCCAGTCAACGGAAGCATTAAAGCCATAAGTCAAAGTAGGTATCGGACTTCCCAAATTCACTCTGTCATCACCATTTAATATTCCATCTCCATTGGTGTCTACATATTTGATATCACCAGGTTTTTCACTACCCAATTTTGGAGAATTAGCAATTTCCTCCACAGACTGAAATATACCATTCGTTCTGAATCCATAAAAAGAACCTATTGGTAAGCCAACTTCGGTCTTTGTCGCAGGCTCTCCATTGATGAAAGTAGAAAAGATTTCCGTTTTTCCTTGAGCCAATTTTCTTACCTCATTGGAGACAGGAGAAATGTTGGCACTGAATGAATAAGTAACGGTTCTTGCTTCTCTCCAATTAAAAGTAAGGTCCCAGCCTTTGTTGATAACTTGTGCAGTATTTACAAATGGATTGTTCTGAGAACCTACATAATCAGGAATTGGAACATCGGCTATGATGTCAAAAGTATTCCTAACATACCAGTCCGCTTCAAACGACAATCTTCCATTGAGAAAACCTGCCTCTACCCCTATGTCTGATTGTTTGGATGATTCCCATTTGAGGTTTGGATTGGAAGCTGATAAAATAGTAGCGCCCGTATTGATGCTTTCGCCCCCACCAAATACTGCATACAATGCGCTGGTAACCACAGCAGATGTAGGATATCTATTGCTAACCGCTTGGTTACCCAATATACCGTAGCTGGCTTTAAACTTCAATCTTTCAAAGATATTGAGTTTCTGGACAAATGCTTCTCGGCTGGCATTCCATCCCAAACCGATTGAAGGGAAATATCCTGTTCTGTTATCTGGCTTAAATCTACTCGACTTGTCTACCCTCATAGACGCTGTCAATAAATACCGATCATTGTAGGTATAGTTCGTTCTGAATAACAATGAATTAAGTGCTTCCTCAGATGCTCCTCCAAAATTCATTTGTGTAGTATCATTTCCTGCTGAAAGAAATAATAATTCATCTGTTGTACCTGGAAAGTTTTCTCTACTGGCGCCAATTTCTTGACTGGTGCGTTCTTCTGCTGTATAACCAGCCAGTACATTGATGCTATGTTTATCCCATTCATTGAGATAACTCAACGTCTGTTCCCATATCCAGTTATTATTTCCGCCTTCTCTTACACTGAGTCGCTCATTATTATTGAGTTGTGAAGCACTTACTTCAAATTTTGGTTCGAAGTATTTACTTTCTGATTTATTGAAATCATAGCCATAATTACTTCTGAATCTGAAGTGTTTCAGGAATTTGATCTCTGCAAAAAGGTTACCTAATAGTGAGGTTCCTTTACCGTAATTATTACTTTTATAAAACTGATCAGCAGCAGGATTACCTAAAGCCAGACCATAAAAAGTCGGATCTGTAAAATTTCCGTCGGCATCTTGTGCACCTAAAACTGGTGGCATTCTGTATGCAGAACTGATCACATTGGGTCCATTCTGACTATTGGAGCTTGCGTAAGCTGCATTGCTGCCCACGGTCATCCAAGGATTTACCTGAAATTGCGTATTTAACCTTACGGTTGTACGTTCATAGGAAGTATTTTTCATAATTCCATCCTGGCTGAAAAAGTTGCCGCTGATGGCATAAGACATGGTTTCATTTCCACCACTCATACCCAATTGAGCATTGTATATAGGAGCCGTTTGTAGGACTTCCCTTTGCCAATCAGTGCCAACACCAAGTGAATCTGGATTGGTAAAGTAATTCTGACCCCTCAATTGATTGTAGGCCCTTGCAAATTGAGATCCATCTAGTAGTGAAATATATCTCGAGGCTTGTTGTTGCCCTGTAAATGCAGAAAAAGTTATTTCTCCATTTTTATTTTTCTTACCAGATTTTGTGGTGATGATGATGACACCGTTGGCGCCTCTACTTCCATAAATTGCTGCTGAAGAAGCATCTTTAAGGACTTCAATACTTTCTATATCTTGTGGGTTGAGGAAGTCTGCATCGTAGGCTATCATGCCATCGATGACATACAATGGATTGGAATTGTTGAGTGTGCCAGTACCCCGGATTCTGATTACTGCACTTTCTCCAGGTTTTCCTGACGGTGGAGATGCATAAACTCCTGCAATTTTACCTTGTAATGCTTGGGCGAAATTGGGCGTAGGTATCCTTTGTATTTCTTCTCCTTTGAGTGTGGAGACTGCACCTGTGAGGTCACTTTTCTTTTGGACACCATAACCTACCACAACCACTTGGTCAATCAAAACGCCACTCTCTTTGAGTACAATATCGATTATTGGTCGGGAATCAATAGGAATGATCATTTCACTAAAACCAACATAACTGATTGAAATCGTAGCTGTTGGCCCACTAACGTCCAAAACAAATTTACCATCTAGATCTGTGGTAGTGCCATTGGCAGTCCCTTGCTCTAAAATGGTTGCACCTATCAGAGGTTCTGCTCCGCTTTCACTGATTACTGTCCCAGTTACTGAAAATTGAGCATTCATTTTCAAAATTACCAAGACAATGAGTAATGCAATGAAGTAGTATTTTTTCTTATCCATGTATTTTGTTGTAAGGTATACTAATAAGATGTTGAATAATTCAGTACTTGTTGTACAAAACAACAATTCCAAAAAGATCCAATTTCCATTTTGTATAATTGAACAGAATCTCTTCTGCTCTAAGTTTTATTTGGTCGGTTTAAGGCAATTTTGGATCTTGAATATTAGATCAATATTCGAAAAAAATATTTTAAAAATAGGTCGGACTCCGAAAATTTGAGTTTCCATTGTCCGACCTTACCCTATGTTAAAATCATTTACATTTTTATAAATCTTGATTGAGCTGTCACTTGTCCTTTCAAATCATATCCCATGATGAAATAAGAACCGTTTACCAAGTTAGAAACATTCAAATAAATATTTCCTTCTCCTGTATTCCATGATGCTCCCAATTTTTGTCCAAACATGTTGTAAATATCAACCCTAGAAATTGCCGCAGCATTTTGAATGGTCAATAGTTCACTCACTGGATTTGGCATAACTTCAAGCTGCTCTAGTTTTACATTGTTAAATCCTACCGTTTGGCCACAGCTTCCACCGTCAACAACGATATCATCAAAATAGTAAACTACATCTGTCGCTGGTAATACAGTAATGTCCCAAATCAATGTGATTCTTCTATATAACCCTGCCTCGTCAATTGGATTGGGCGCATTTGCAAAATCAAATGAAACTTCTTCCCATTCATTGGCTTTAGTGTTAGTAATAGTATTATCTCCTGATCCATCAAAACCTGGAACAGATGCATTTTCTACTTTCATAGTAATGCCACCTACTTTTGGAGACAATACCTTCATTTTCAAAACGGTATTTTTTCCAAAGTCTATGTGAGATTCAAGATCCGCAAACATCCCTTGCCAAGGTTGCTCACCACTCGCTTTCTCTATAGCCTTACCTACCTTTGCAGATGTATTGATGCCTTCTTTCAATGGATTATCCACCAGTTCAAATCCACCAGAATTATCACTAGGGAAATATGACCACTTCAATGAAGTAAATGCTGCATCATCAAAA
>ERZ795059.4111-NODE-4111-length-13813-cov-7.113171_pt1 | contig 13813 bp, 8 predicted proteins | sample MGYA00375143_ERZ795059 | MGnify/ENA primary metagenome ERZ795059 (study PRJEB30188, sample SAMN05720168) | activated sludge metagenome | isolation source: Anaerobic digester | place: USA | collected 2015-01-07 ... | reverse complement strand
GCCAACGATACCCGCCCCCCAAAAAATCTTCATGCACGCTTGCGGAAAGGACACCACAGTACAGGCGCTCGCGGAGAATTGGCCGGATGAGAACACCCAGCAATTCCTGAGGAATCTCGCCCTCAAAAACCCCTCGGCGGCCACGCGCGGATTTGCGTTTGCGATGCTTGCACGTCAGCAATCGGACTTCGGCCGAGTTGTTTCTTCGTTGGACTTGGATGGGAAAGCACCATATCGGGACCCGCTTGCCGCTATCCCCCGTGAGCAGATTGAGGCTGCCGCGAACCAAACTCGCATTCCACCATGCCAGATTGATGCAAGTCTCGCTGACCTCAGTCGGTTCTTGGGTTGGAACATAACGCTGGCTCTTGCTCCTCCAACTGCACCAGGTAATTCCGAGTAACTGTGCTGCTTCGACCAGCGCCCAGCGGTCGCAACGGCACCAATATTCATCAAAAGGTTTAAAGCGATTCGTATCCCGACGAACTGGCGACTGGCTCACGCGCCGCTTGCGCAATTAGGTCGGTCGAAGTTTTCTAGCGTTTTCGGAAAGTGCTTCGCACGTGCGGGCCAGTTTTCCCAAGCCTTCGATCGTGGTAGCGTTGTCCTCGTAGAGGTCGTGTATGTTCTTCTTCGCCCGCTCCACGGTGCCGCGTATCCAACCTGCGAGTGGACCATCCTCGATGTTCCGGTGCCAATCGGTCGGCACAACCCGTACATCCGCTTGAAACTGGCCGAACAAATTCGCAGTCAGGCGGTCCAGTTCGCCCTTAACGGCATTCCGATTCTCCACGAGCACGGTGTCGATACCCTGTCGCAGCTGGGTTAGGACGGGCTTTAAGTCCGAATACATCTGGTCAATCTCAAAGATGGTTTTGGTGAACTGGCCTACAATCAGAGTTCGTGCTTCACCGTTTGCTGCAACAATAGCCTCAAGCGTCGTGCCTTGGAATTTAAGAAAGTGCCCGGTCATTAGATTGAGGCTGTCCTGCTGTCGTTTTATGATTTCGTGTTTGACCTGGAGTTTTCGTTGCTCGCGGTACGACCTATTTTCGCCCATCGCTTGCCTCTTATCCCCTTCCGCTTTCGATTCGATTCGCCCAACGTCAGATGTGCGTCGTTTGTCTATCGCCGCGATGTCTGATTCCTCTTGTTTCTGAATCCGCTTCACTTCGATTTCGGCGCGCATGTCCTCAAGTTGCTCTTGTGCGGTGAGCCGCAGCCTGTGAAATAACACGCGACCCAAACAATACATCGCCCCACCCGCTGCGCCAGTTGTCATGCCCCCAACCATAGCAAATATCGCTGATTCGCTCGCGTTGGCGATGAGAAAAGAAATCGCTATTCCGACTCCAATTGCACTTCCGAGCGCGATGAGGAGGTCACGTTTAACGCATCGCCTCCAGTGCTTGCGTAGGTCATTCTTCATCTCTGCTTGGCGCTGCTCCACTTGGTTGATCTCATGCTCACTCAAGGCGCGCACTTGAGAAATCTCTCTGTGAATTCCGTCCTCTAGGACTGCAAGTTCAGCTTGCCGTGCTCGCTCGATCTGCACAACCGCCTCGTGTTCCCCCTTTCTTGAGTCCCTCAGATCCTCGTCACGCTGGCGCTCGTAATCGCGGGCGGCTCTGAACAGCACGTCATCCTCATCTCGAAGCCGTTTATCGAGTTCAGTGGAGAATTCTTCGTATCGTTCAACAAATTGGGCGAGAAGTGATGCAAAAACACGATCGTTCGAACGGATCTCAGCCAAAGCCTGTGCCAGCTTTTCCGCCCGTTTCAGAAATGGTTCGAGCTGCCGAATCCACTCCTCGCGCTCGGCCTGAATCAACAGTTCTTTGGCATCGACGTTGTCTATCAGCGTGCGTAGCTGAGCGACCACCTTATTTGCGCTTGTCTCCCTGCGATCGCTCAGGATGCGAATGCTCTGCGCGAAAAGAGAGTCCTGAAACTCTCCCAGGTCTTGATCTCCCACAATCTCCTCTGATGCCTGTTCGCCAAAAATCCTGAGCGGCACGATCAGGCGCGTCTTCATAGCGGCGTCGAGATCCGGCAGGAGCCGCCTCAAGATTCGTCCAATTTCTTCGGGAAGTACTGAATTTGTCGACTCGTAAAGCCCCTTGATGTCTCGGTCCTGCCATTGGGTCGCCGCGAGTCGGATTTCTCCGAAGTACCGACGATATCGTTCCGAAGCTAAGTCAATCGAGTTGCGAAAGCTGCTCAAGATCGACTCGTCGGAGTCTGCGGAAAAGACCCGAAGAAACGAGCCTATCCGTTCCTCCAGTGCTTTTCGGACTTGATCGCCCCTTTTTGACCGCATTTGGTCAAGCGGCACGGACTGCGCCGCGCAAAAAGGGTCGAATGGGATTTCACCGTCTCTGCGAAGGCGATCGGTCTCGTTGCGGAGCCAAGAGCCCCTGAATTGAAAGAACTTGGCGAGGAACTCCGCCTTGCTAACGAGGAATTCCTCGGAATCCTGAGCTTGGCTGACTTGTTCCTGTAGGAGTCGTTGCTCGCGTGCCATGTCTTTCAGTTCAAGCCCCGGTAGAGTTCCTGGAAGGACCCCATCCACCGAGGGACACGCCTCTGTCAAGCGGGGAAGCTGGGGAAACATGGCAGACTTGTCCATAAGCTGGAGTTCCTGTAAACGGCGGTCCAGCGCTTCGCGCAGCCGTGCCTGCGCTTCGCCGAGGATTCCGCGAAGGCGGCCGTGCAATTCCTGATCCTCTTGATGCAAGAACCGACCGACGTAGTCGTCGACGAATTCATTGCACGCACGGATTGCGTCTTTGAGTTCCAGAAGCACGGTCTTTACACGTGACGCGAGATGAATCAGGTCACCCACGAGCGCACCAAGCTTGCGGTCCCATGCTTCCTCAGACGCGTATTGCGAAAGCACATGTCTGTACAAATCCGCGAAGCCGAAGCCCTTCTGGCTGCCCACCGGGAAAAGGTTCTTGCCGACTTCAAAAAAGACTCGCTCCGTTCGGCCGGGGATTGTCTCCATTCGATTGTTCAGAGACTCGACGAGTGGTTCCAGCGTGTTTGTCTTCAGAATACCACTGTCATCAAATAGATGCGTCTCCGCATGACTCAACACAAAACAAATCGGCGTATGCGGGAAATTCTTCAGTTTTTCGGTAAAGAACTGACGATCTCGAAGGCCGAACTGATGCACAGTGTTGAAGAGGTAGACAATCACGTCCACTCGACTCAAGAAGTCAATCACATTCTGGTCATCAAATGGTTCGCTGTCACGCCCCGGCGTGTCGACTAAGTTCAGGATTTTGAAGAGGTCGTGGCGTACAGGGACAACGTCGATCCACTTTGCATCAAGTACTCTAGTTGCAGACGAGTGCTGCAATACCGTGATTCGGGTATCGACGGGCTGTAGGCCGGTACGGCGGAGTATCTCCTGGGGAATCTCGGAGACCGGAATTCCGAAAATGCCTGCCAGGAAACAGTTAATAAGTGTTGACTTGCCGGTGCTGAATTCTCCCATAAAAGCGACCCGGATGGGCTGCCCCATGCGTGAAGTCAGTCCGTCGACATCATGTACGGCTCTTTGAAGCCGATTCTTCTGGTCTTGGAAATCCCAAACGGGATGCTTCGTCAATTCCGGTAGCTCCGGCAGCCTGAGCAGGCCACCCTGCCTCGGCACCCGCACTGTACGAAGCACTGCTAGCGCCTCGTTGATGACCTTTCGCAGATCATCGCAGTACGGCTCTAGCTCATGGGTTCGCGTAACGAATGTGTCGAAAGACCGCTGATGCTGGAGATTGGTTGTGTCAGCCATGTGAATTCAACGATGTTTGTTGTGCGCTGGGAACCCACTTGCACGTTCTGCGGGGCTGAGCCCGACAAGTGGAATGCTGCTGGACTGGGACGTCTATTCTGGCTCACTCAAGTTAATGAGGACGAAGACGGAGAACAAGTAGGGGGGAGCATTTGGCTAGTCACTTATCCGATCAAAGTCCTCTGAGGGGCTGACCCAAGCACGAATCGGCAAGTGCGTTGCGCGCACAGGAGGCGCACACCTACGCGCGCAAGATGGCCGGCGGCGGCCGAGCGGCGATCGGGCCTCCCGGCTATCGATGGCGCGTGACGCGTGCGGGAAAGCCGGTGTTTCTCGGGACACGGCTTGGACATTTGGGGAGGACGACGAGTCCGTGGTTCCCGGCGTCTGGCCGTTGTCGTCGCGGAACCGGACGGGCGGCGGGGAGGACTTTTTCGGGCCAGTCGATCGCTAAACCCAAGGTCCTTCGAGCTTCGGTTGGGGGTGGCTTGATGTTGCGGGGGGGACTGCGGTAGAGTCTTGGCGCCCGGGATGCACGCCGTGCTCGTATGTCCGTGTGACGGCAAGCCGAAGGCGACTGCATGGCAACCGTGCGGGAAATGCGAGAAGTCAGATCGATGAAGACCGTCAGCATCTTTAACCATGTACTGGGGCCCGTGATGCGAGGGCCGTCCAGTTCGCACACGGCGGGCGCGTTCCATATCGGCTGCATGGCCCGCTCGATCTTGGGGGGCACGCCGCGCCGGGCCGTGTTGGCTTTTGATCCGGCCGGCTCTTACTCGGTCACGTACGCCGCGCAGGGAGCCGATCGGGGCTTTGCAATGGGACTGATGGGCAGGCCGCTGACCGAGGAATCGTTCTTCACGGCCCTGCAGGATGCGGGGCAGGCCGGCATGGAGATCGCCTTCGAGGTTCGGAAGCTTGCCGAGTCGGACCATCCGAACACGGTGGACATGGATCTCACGGCGGCGGACGGCTCGGCCTTGCGGCTGGTCGCTCGGTCGATCGGCGGCGGGGAAGTACAGATTACCAGCCTGGATGGGCGGCCGGTACGGTTCGACGGTTCGGCGTACGAGACGCTGGTGGAAGTCTCGGCCGACAAAGCGGCGTCGGCTGGCGCGCTGTTGGCGGGCGATGGCCAGGTTCTGGAGGAGATTTGCGATTCTCACGGGAATGGCCTTGTGCAGCTGACGGCCCGGCGGAAAACGCCACTGCCAGCGACGTTTCGAGACGAACTGCGAGCGATGGATTCCGGCGCGCGGGTGTGGGAATCCACGCCGGTCTATTTTGTACAAAAGGGCCTGGCGCTGTTCTACAGTGCCGCCGAAATGGTGCGGAAGGCGGAACAGATGGGCCGTTCCCTGGGCGAATTGGCGCTGGCCTACGAGGCCCAGTTGCTCGGCATCAGCGAGGCGGAAGTGCTGGCGGAAATGCTGCGCCGGTACGACATCATGGTACGATCGGTCGAGCGCGGGCTGGACGCGAACTTCACCGGCCTGCAACTGCTGCCCGCTTGTGCCGGGGCCATCTTCAGTGCGGAGGCTGCCGGGCGGCTTTCCGTGCGAAGTCTGAACACGCGGGCGGCGGCGCGGGCGCTGGCCGTGATGCACGTGAATGGCGCGATGGGGGTCGTGTGCGCAGCGCCCACGGGCGGCTCGGCCGGGGTCCTTCCCGCCGTGCTGGTGACGCTGGCCGAGGAGCGGTCGCTGACACGCGAGCAGATCGGCCTGGCCCTGCTGGCGGCCGGCTCGATCGGCGTGATTCTGGCCATCCGCGGGACCTTTGCGGCCGAGGTCGCGGGTTGTCAGGTGGAGATCGGGGCCGCCGGTGCGATGGCCGCGGCCGCCGTCGTGGACGCCGTCGGCGGTACGGCGCGCCAGGCCTGTGATGCGGCCGCGATCGGTTTCCAGAACACGATGGGGAGCGTCTGCGATCTCGTGCAGGGCATGGTCGAAATCCCCTGCCACACCCGCAACGCGGTGGCCGCCGCCAGTGCCTTTGTCAACGCGGATCTCGTGCTGGGCGGCTACACGAACCCAATTCCGCTCGATGAGACGATCGACGCGGTGTACGCCGTAGGGCTGGCGATGCCCTCGGAACTGCGCTGCACGTCCAAGGGAGGTCTGGCCATCGCGCCGTCGGCCCAGGATTTGAAACCAGGCTGTTGCACCTCTGGAGGCGCCGGTTGCTCATGAGCGTGAACACCGCCCCGTTGCTGTATCTTTCCGCGGATCAGGTCCGCCGCGCGCTGCCGATGACCGAGGCGATTGCCGCCATGCGCCGTGCGTTTGCCCAGTTGTCGAGTGGACAGGTGACGTTGCCTGTCCGCCAGAGTCTGCCAGCGACGGAGGGACGAGGCGATGCTCTGGTCATGCCCTGCTACTCGGCCGCGCAGCGGATGTTTTCCTTGAAGTTCGTCACGACCTTTCCGGACAACCCGCGGCAGGGACTGCCAACGACGCAGGCGCTGGTCATTCTGGCCGACGGCGCGACCGGGGCCCATCTGGCGGTGATGGACGGGGCGAGCCTGACCGCCATCCGCACGGGCGCCGCCTCCGGTCTGGCCACCGATCTGCTGGCCCGGCCCGATGCGGGAACGGCGGCGGTGTTTGGCGCCGGCGTGCAGGCGCGCACGCAACTGGAAGCCGTGTGCTGCGTACGCACGATCCGGCGGGCCTCGGTCTACGATCCGGATTCGGCTGCCGCGGACCGGTTTGCCGCCGAGATGACGGATCGCCTCGGGGTACAGGTGGAGCGTGCCGACACACCCGCGAGGAACCTGGCCGATGCCGACGTGGTGTGTACGGCGACTTCCTCCTGTCAGCCGCTCTTTGCCGACAGCGAGCTGCGACCGGGTGTCCACATCAATGCCGTCGGCGCGTACCGGCCCGAGATGGCGGAAATTCCGGCCGGCGTCGTCTGCCGCGCCCGCGTCGTGGTGGACCATCGGGCCTCGGCACTCGAAGAAGCGGGCGATCTGCTGCAACCGTTGCGGCAAGGCCTGATTCAGCAGTCGCACTTCGGGACCGAGTTGGGCGACGTGGTGTTGGGGCGGTCGCCCGGCCGGCGTCACGCGGATGAGATCACCTTGTTCAAATCCGTCGGCGTCGCGATCCAGGATTTGTGTGCCGCGGCGCGGGTCCTGGCAAACGCTCGCCAATTCGCGTTGGGCGTGCAGATGTCCTAGTGCGTCGTCACGGGTAAATGTTGGGGTAGCGGAGGTGGCGTAAGGATCGGCGAATCAATAACTGTCGCGATTTCAAAGTAGCCATCACGCTCCGCGTGATGATCGCCAACAAGAACTGGACAGTTGTTGATTCGCCGATCTAAGCTTCCAGCTTGCGGTCGTTTATCGCTGGCAAGCTGGAAGCTTACCCCACTTTTTAGCATTGACGACGCACTAGCCCCGAACCGTTCTTTGTCAGGTTTTCACGCCGTCGACGATGTCACGTTTCGCGCGGCACGGCCAGCTTGTCGGCCGCGTCATCGGCCGTGTCATCGGCCGCGGACCCGCTGGCGGAATTCGCGGGGCGTCAAGCCCGTGGCGTGCCGGAAGGCGTAGGCCAGGTACTCGCGCGAGCCGAAGCCGGAGGCGACGGCGACTTGCGGGACGGGCAGGTCCGTGTCGGCCAGCAGTTGCTTGGTGCGTTCCAGGCGGACGCGGCGGATCTCTTCCGCCGGGCTGCGGCCGAGGGCTTCCTGAAAGCGACGCTCCAGCCAGCTCCGCGACACGGCCACGTCGCGGAGCACGTCGCTCACCTGGATCGGGGTCGCCGCGTGCGTGCGGATAAAGGCGATGGCGCGAGCCAAGTCCGGATCGGTGATGGCCAGCGTGTCGGTGGACTGCCGCACCACGACCCGCGTCGGCTCGATCAGAATCGGTTCGGTCGGGCGGGGTTCGCCGTGCAGCATCCGGTCCAGCAGCGCGGCCGCCTCGTAACCGATTCGTTCGGAAGTCAGGGCTACGCCCGACAGCGGCGGATTGCAGGTCTCGCACAACAGGCTGTCCTCGTCTCCGCCCATCACGGCCACCTGCTCCGGCACGAGCAGACCGAGGGCCCGGCAGGCGTACAGCACCTCGCGCCCCCGGTCGCTGGTCCAGGTCAGGACGGCGACCGGCTTGGTCAGCCCTTGCAGCCAATTCCGAAGATCGTCCTGCTGCCGGCGCCATGTCGCACGGGGCCCTGTGCCGCGGCGAGCCCGGAACAGGTCGCAGCTCAAGCCCGCCTCGGCCAAGTGTTCCACAAAGCTGTGGTAGTGAATGTCGACGTAGGAGAGTCCCAGCGGCGCAAAGTAGCCGAAATGCCGGAAGCCTTGGTCCAGCAGGTGTCCGGCCGCCAAACGCGCCGCAGCCCGCAGGTCGGCCGTGACGGTCGGAAACTCGACGCCCGGAATGCGGGCCGCCGACACGTTGACGACCACGCCGGGCGCCTCGGCCAAGTAGCGGCCCATGGCCCGGTCGGCCACACGCGCAACGATCCCGTCGCCGCGCCAGCCGGGCGGCAGCCGTCCCGGCGCGTGCTGGCAACGCTGTTCGAGCCAGATGTCCCAGCCGCCTTGCTGCTGAGCGTACCGCCCGATGCCGCGAATCATGCGCCGGCCCCAGTCGGTCGCGGTGTCGACCAGCAAGGCGATCTGCGGACATCGGCGTGAGGTCATCGGATGGTCTCCCAAAGGCGGTCGGCGGCGGCATGAAGGCAGGCTGTGTGGTAAATCATCTTACATTATTTACGCATCTTTGTATTGACCGCGAGGTGCTTGGCGGCCGAAAATCTGAAGCGTGCAGACTGGCCGAGTCAGCCGTAGCATGGCTCTCCGAGCCGTGCGGTTTTTGGGTAGCATGGCTCTCCGAGCCGTGCAGATTTTGTCGGAGTTGTACGGCCAAATGCACGGCTCGGAGAGCCATGCTACGGGGAATTGCAGACTGCGAGCGGAGACGAGCCGATCATGAGCAGGCCGGTAACGCTGGTCACAGGTCAATGGGCCGATTTGGCGCCCGAGGAGTTGGCCCGCAAGGCGGCGGCTTGGGGCTACGACGGATTGGAAATGGTCTGCCGCAGCGGGTACATCGACGTGGACCGCGCGGCCAGCGACAGCGCGTACTGCGGCGAGCGGCTGGATTTGCTGGCCCGCTACGGATTGAAGTGTTTTGCGCTCAGCAACCACGCGGCGGGGCACCTGGTGTGCGATCCCAACGAGGACAGCCGAACCGACGTGCTGGCGCCCCCGGCCTGCGCCGGCGATGCGGAGAAGAAACGGGCGTGGGCCGTCGAGGCGATGAAGAACACGGCCCGAGCCGCGCGGAATCTGGGGGTCGGCGTGGTGACAGGCTTTACCGGTTCGCCTATTTGGCACTTGCTCTACCGGTTTCCTCCCGTGCCGGAGGAATGGATCGAGGCGGGTTTTGCCCGGTTCGCGGAACTCTGGCATCCGATCCTGGACGTGTTCGACGAGTGCGGCGTGAAGTTCGCCTTGGAGGTACACCCGGCTCAGATCGCGTTCGACGGGACCACGGCCCGGCGGGCGCTGGAGGCGGTGGGCGGTCGGACGGCCTTTGGCTTCAACTTTGATCCCAGCCATTTGCTGTGGCAGCAGGTCGATCCGGTACGTTTCTTGCGCGAGTTTTCCGACCGGATCTACCACGTCCACGTCAAGGACGTCGCGATCCGACCCGACGGCATCAGTGGTATGCTGGGCTCGCACTTGAAATTCGGCGACCCGCGCCGGAGTTGGGATTTCCGTTCGCCCGGCCACGGCGACGTGCCGTTCGCGGACATCTTTCGCACGTTGACGGCGATCGGCTACGAGGGGCCGTTGTCCGTGGAATGGGAAGATTCCGCGATGTTCCGCGAGGACGGCGCCCGCGACGCGCTGGCCTTCGTGAGACGACTCGATTTCTCGCCGTCGGCCACGGCCTTCGACGCCACACTTGCGAAACGAACAACCTGACTGAACGTAGCATAATCGGCGAGCGGCGGGCGTGAGCCCGCCGGTACAGCGGTTCCGACGGGGAGTACCGGCGGGCTCACGCCCGCCGCTCGCCGGACAGACGCTCGCCGGACAGATGCTCGCCGGATAGACGGACAGACGGCACGGCTCGGAGAGCCATGCTACGACTTACGCCACCAACCGATCGGAGGTTTACGCTACCATGACCAGCCCAAAGAGAAACATCGAGTCTCGACCACTGACGCGCCGGACCTTTGTCCGCGGGACGGGGGCCGTGTTGGCTGCGTCCGCGCTCACTTTTCCCCGCCACGTCCACGCGGCCGGGGACGACACGCTGAAGGTCGCCCTGATCGGCTGCGGCGGCCGCGGGTCCGGCGCGGCGGCACAGGCCCTGTCGACGTCCGGGTCCGTGAAACTGTGGGCGATGGCCGACCTGTTCGCGGACAAGCTGGACACCAGCCTGAGCGCGCTGTGTACCGGCCAGGACGCCCAATACGACCGGGCGGCGCACAAGGGTCTGGCTGGGAGGATCGAAGTGCCGCCGGAACGGCGGTTTGTCGGTTTCGATGCCTACAAGCAGGCCGTCGACAGCGGCGTCGACGTGGTGATCCTGACGACCGCGCCCCACTTCCGGCCGATCCATTTCGAGTACGCCGCCCAGCAGGGCAAGCACGTGTTCATGGAAAAGCCCGTGGCGGTCGACGCGGCAGGCATCCGCCGCGTGTTGGCGGCGGCCGAAGTCGCCAAGCAGAAGAATCTAAAGGTCGGCGTGGGCCTGCAGCGGCACCACGACGCCCTGTACGAGGAAACGGTCAAACGCATTCACGACGGCGAGATCGGCGAGGTGGTTTATCAGCGGGCGTACTGGAACGGCTCCGGCTATCGCGTGCGGCCCGCCCGCGAAGCGGGCATGAGCGAGATGACCTACCAGCTGCGCAATCCGTATCACTACACGTGGATCAGTGGCGACAATATCGCCGAGCAGCATGTCCACAACCTGGACGTCTGCAACTGGATCAAGAAGGCGCATCCGGTGACGGCCCAGGGGCAAGGCGGGCGGCAGGTCCGCATCGGGCCGCTGTTCGGCGATATCTACGACCACCACTACGTCGAATTCACGTACGAAGACGGGAGCCAGCTGTTCAGCCAGTGCCGCCACATGACGGGCTGCTGGAGCAGCGTGGCCGAGTTCGTCGTGGGCACCAAGGGCAAGGCGGAAGTGAACGCCGGCCGGATCGAGACCGGCGCCGACACGTGGCGCTACCGCGGCCCGAAGACGAACCCGTACCAGGTCGAACACGACCGGCTGTTCGAGGCGATCCGCAACGGCCAGCCGTACAACGAGGCCGAGCAGGGCGCGATCAGCACGATGACGGCCATCATGGGCCGCATGGCGACGTACTCGGGCAAGGCGATCACGTGGGACGACGCGTTGAAGTCGGAACTGGCCCTGGTCCCCGACCGCTACGATTTCGACGGGACCCCGCCCGTGCTGCCCGGCCCCGACGGCATCTACCCCTGCGCCGTGCCCGGCGTGACCAAGGTGCTGTGAACTCCGGTGTAGCATGGCTCTGCGAGCCGTGCCGCATCGGCGAACGGCGGGCGTGAGCGCCGGTAGGGCAACTCGGGCTCGGTTACCGGCGGGCTCACGCCCGCGGCTCGCCGGACGGAAACAGCACGGCTCGGAAAGCCGTGCTACGAATGACAAATCGCAACCCCTGAGGAGTAAACGACTGTGAAGTTCTTTCTGGACACCGCTCATTTGGATCACATCCGCGAAGCCGTCCGCTGGGGAATCGTCGACGGCGCGACGACCAATCCCACGCTGGTCTCGAAGACCGGCCGCGAGCCGCGGGACTTGTACGCCGAGATCTGCGGCATCGTGCCCGGGCCGGTGAGCATGGAGTGCCTGGCGACGGAGGCCGACGCCATCGTGGCGGAGGCGAGACAGTTGGCGACGATCGCGGACAACGTCGTCGTCAAGGTGCCTCTGATCCGCGAAGGACTGATTGCCGTCAAGCAACTGGCCGCACTGGGCATCAAGACCAACGTCACGGCGGTCTGCTCGCCGCTGCAGGCCCTGTTGGCGGCCAAGTGCGGGGCGACGTACGTCAGTCCGTTTGTGGGCCGCTGGGATTGGATGGGCCAGGTGGGCATGGACATGGTCCGCCAGATCAAGACCATCTACGACAACTACTGCTTCAGCACGGAGATCATCGTGGCTTCCGTGCGGCTGCCCCTCCACGTGCTCGAATCGGCCTTGGCCGGCGCCGACATCGCGACGATTCCGATGGACGTGATGGAGCAGTTATACAACCATCCGATGACCGACGTGATCCTGACCCAGTTCAACAACGATTGGGCCAAGGTGCCGGGACCTAAGAACCGCTAACAAAACCGAAATCGGAGACCTTCGGTCGGCGGTTTCGGCGGGGTCAGAGACCCGCGCCGAACGGTGCCGGGGAAGAAGTAGCATGGCTCTCCGAGCCGTGCCGCCTTATCCGCGATCCGGGCGGCAACACGGCTCACAGAGTCAGTCGGCACGGCTCAGAGAGCCATGCCACGAGACCATTCTCTGAGGAAACACAAATGGACAAGTTACGTGTCGGCTATGTGTGTTGCGCGCGGTTGACGTTCGACGGCGATTACGCCAAGCAGCTGTTTGAGCGGTCCGTGGAAGTCCTGTCGGGGATGGACGTGGAGTTGGTCCACGGTTCCGATCTCACCGTGACGGAACAGGACGCGGAAGCGCTGGTCGAGCGGTTCATCGACCAGCGGGTGGACGTGATCCTGGTGCAATACGGCACCTTCGCGTTGGGCACCCTGGCACCGATTTTTGCCGACCGGCTGACCGCGCCGATCGTGCTCTGGGGCGTGCCCGAGCCGACGCTCGACTGGCACAAACTCCGCTCGAATTCGTTCTGCGGCCTGAACATGAACGCCCACACGCTGATGCGATTGGGCCGCAAGTACGACTACATTTTCTGCAACCCCGATGAGGCGCCCGCGGCCTTGGAACCGACGTTCCGCGTGCTGCACTGTCTCCGCCGGCTCCGCCGCGTGCGGCTGGGCTTGGTGGGCTATCGCGTGCCGGGGTTCTACACGTCGACGTTCGACGAGATGGGCTTGCGGCGACTGCTGGGCGTCGAAGTGCATCACGTGACCACAGCCGAATTGTTCGACGTGGCGCGGGCCATCGAGCCGGCGCGCCGGCAAGCGGAAGCCCAAGGGATCCGGGCCACGGCGGCCGGTTGCGACGTGACGGACGCGGAACTGGACCAGGCGGGCGGATTGATGCTCGCGTTCCGGGACCTCGCCGAGCGGCACCGCCTGAGCGGGTTTGCCGTCAAGTGCTGGCCGGAGTTTACGGCGCATTACGGGATCATGCCCTGCAGCACCATCAGCCGCTTGAACGACACCGGGCTGCTGACGGCGTGTGAAGGCGACATCTACGGCACGGTCACCATGCTGATGGCCAACTACCTGTGCGGCCGCCCGGCGATGTTCGCCGACTTCATCGCCATCGACGACGAGCGCAACGAGGGCTTGGCCTGGCACTGCGGTTCGGCGGCCACGTGCCTGAAGGCTCCGGGCGTTGACAACCGGCTGGGCAAGCACGCGACGGTGGAGGGCGGCGGCAAGCGGGGGGTGACGGTCAACTTCCCGGTCGCGGGCGAAGGTCCGGTCACGATGGCCCGGCTGGGCGTGGGCCCGCGCGGGATGCGGCTGTTCTTCGTGGGCGGCCAATCGGTGCCGGTCCGGGCAAACTTGCCCGGCAACTGCTGGGCCGTGCGTTTCGACGCGCCCGTGCGGCAGGTGGTCGATGCCGTGATCGGCCAGGGACTGGAGCATCACACGGCGCTGGTCCATGCCGACATCCGCGACGACCTGCGCCGCGTGGCGCGCTGGCTGGATCTGGAAACACTGGACGTCGATGCGGGGACGGCATCCCCGTAGCATGGCTCTCCGAGCCGTGCGGAAGCGGCGAACGGCCCGGCTTGGAAGAGACGAGACATCACACGTTTGGATCGTAAGGATCGGCGAATCAATAACTGTCCAGTTCTTGTT